>VOFJ01001373.1_pt1 | contig 51432 bp, 45 predicted proteins | sample 5384081 | NCBI WGS metagenome assembly VOFJ01 (sample SAMN12384729, study PRJNA508395) | human gut metagenome | isolation source: healthy gut I | host: Homo sapiens
TCGACGATCGACGGCATGATCCTCGACGTGCCGATCAAGGTCGGCAACTCGGTGATTCAGGCCAACACGTTCAACGACGGCACGACGATCGCCACCGTGGCCGACATGTCGAACATGCTCTTCCGGGGCAACGTCGACGAGACGGACGTGGGCAAACTGCACGAAGGCATGCCCGTCAAACTCACCATCGGCGCCCTGCAGAACGTCGAACTGGACGCCCCGCTGGAGTACGTCTCGCCCAAGGCCACGGAGGACAACGGCGTGATCCTGTTCGAGGTCAAGGCCGCCGTGAGAATTCCCGCCGACGTCTTCGTACGCGCCGGGTACAGCGCCAACGCCAGCGTGATGATCCAGAGCCGCGAAGGGGTGCTCACCCTCCCGGAGAGCACCGTGGAGTTCGAGGGCGACAAAACCTACGTACACATGCTCACCAGCGCCGAAGGGGCCGAGGAGCAGACCTTCGACAAGCACGAGGTGAAAATCGGCCTTTCGGACGGCATGAACATCGAGATCACCGAAGGCGTGGCCGCCGGAGACAAGATCCGCGGCGTCAAGGAGGAGAAGAAGAAAAAGTAACCGCAAAAACACCGCAGCATGAAAACCGGCATCCTACTCGCCGCCCTGTGCACCGCCGCAACGGCGGTCTGCGCGCAGAACGCATCCCTGAAAAACGCCGAACCGGTACTGCTTCCGGATACACCCGTGATTGCGGAACCGACCGAACCGGCGCCGGGTGCGGCATGGTCGCTCGACGACTGTATCGGCTACGCCCTGCACAACAACATCAGCGTACAGCAGCGGGCGCTGCAAATCGAACGCAACAGCATCGATCTCTCGACTTCCCGGTTCAGCCGCCTGCCCAGCCTGAACGCTTCGGCCGGCGCCGACGCCTCGTTCGGCCGCGTGCTTTCGAGCGACAACACCTATAAGGAGAAGAACCAGACCTCGGGATCGCTCAACGTCTCGGCCTCCATGCCGCTTTTCCAGGGCATGCGCATCAACCGTCAGATCAAGGCCGGGAAACTGAACCTCGCGGCCGCGGTGCAGGACCTGGAAAAAGCCCGCGAGGACGTGTCGATCAACATCATGACGCTCTATCTGGAGGTGCTCTACAACAAGGAGATGGTCGGCGTGGCCGAACGCCAGCTGACGCTGAGCACGCAGCAGGCCGCGCGCAGCCGTGCGCTGGCCGCCGCGGGCAAGCAGCCCGAATCGGCCGTCTACGAGAGCGACGCCCTCGAGGCCAAAGACCGGCTGACGCTCACCCAGGCCCGCAACGACCTGCGGCTGGCCCTGCTCGATTTAAGCCAGGCCCTCAACCGCGAGAGCGCCGCAGGATTCGACATCGTAGAGCCTGCGCTCGACAGCATGACCCTCGCTTCGCTCCACCGCCTCGGCTCGGTGGAAGACGTATACGCCTACGCCGCCGAGAACCGGCCGCACATCCGCGCGGAACGGCTGCGGCTCGAAGGCTCGGAACATTCGGTCGCCGTAGCCCGCGGACCTCTATCCGTCGCTGTCGCTGTCGGGCGGATACGGCACGGGGAATTTACAGCGCCGACAAGGACAAATTCTGGGCCCAGATGCGCCACAACAGCCGCGAATACGTCGGCGTCTCGCTCAACATCCCGATCTTCAACCGCCGGGCCGCGCGCAACAACATCAGCAAGGCGCAGATCGCCGTGCGCAGCCAGCAGCTCGCCGTCACCGAAGCCGAACGCGACCTGCGCAAGCAGATCGAGCAGGCATGGTACAACGCCGACGCCGCCTATGCCAAATACCACTCGGCGGAGGCCGCCTCGGCCTCGGCGAAGGTGGCGTTCGCCTACGAGGAGCAGAAAGCCGAAGCCGGCAGGTCGACGATCTTCGACTTCAACGACGCCAAGACACGCATGGAAAAGGCCGAATCCGAAGCCGTGCAGGCCAAATACGAGTTCGTTTTCCGTTCGAAGGTTCTCGATTTCTACCGCGGGAAACCGTTGCAACTCTGAAAAGGGAATTTTAATATACGAATTCAAACAAAGAGGATGACCTGAAACGGTCACCCTCACTGCTACCCGGAACACCAAGTCCCTGAAGAATCCAGGCGGCTGCCGGATTGAATCCCGGACCTCCTCCGGCGGAAAAGTCCTTCGTGCGTCACTGATGATCTGTGTTTATCCCAGCAGTACAAAAGTAAACAAATTATCCCAGCCCGCAATAGGCGGGGCGTTTTTGTAATAAGGCTCGACCAAAATGTCATACCCCGAAAAGGCAAAATAATACGCCCGGACGCATACGAACCACTTTTCGTTCTGCAAAAAAGCGGCAATCCGGAAAATTTGACCTACTTTTGCAACGGTTTCAACAGTTGAAAGGATGGAATGGCTTAAAGAATTGCTCGTCGAGCACTCGGCTTTGCAGGCCGTCGTGGTGATTTCGCTCATCTCGACGATCGGTATCGGACTGGGCAAGATCCGCTTTTTCGGAATCTCGCTCGGCACGGCCTTCATCTTCTTCGTGGGGATCATGGCCGGGCATTTCGGCCTGTCGCTCGACCCGGCGATGCTGACCTACGCCGAAAGTTTCGGACTGGTGATCTTCGTCTACGCTCTCGGTTTGCAGGTGGGACCGGGTTTCTTCAGTTCGATGCGCGCCGACGGACTGCGGCTCGTCTCTCCCGCCATCGCCATCGTGCTGCTCGGAACGGCCCTGGCCATGGCGATGAGCTGCGCCTTCGGGGTCTCGATGCCCGACATGTCGGGCATTCTGTGCGGCGCAACGACCAACACCCCGGCGCTGGGCGCCGCGCAGCAGACGCTGCAACAAATGGGCATCGACGCCAACGGCGCCGCGCTGAGCTGCGCCGTGGCCTACCCGCTGGGCGTCGTGGGCGTCATTCTGGCCATGGTTTTCCTGCGCAAACTCTTCGTGCGCCCCGCAGACATGCCGGGCCCCGACGCCGAACACCGCAAGAACGTCTTCATCGCCAGCTACCACCTCACCAATCCCGCGGTCTTCGGCAAGAGCGTCCACGAAATCGCGACGCAGAGCCACCACCATTTCGTCATCTCGCGCCTGTGGCGCGACGGCCGGGTTTCGATCCCCACCTCGGACAAGACCCTGCAGGAGAACGACGTGATCCTGGTCATCACCACGCCCGGCGAAGCCGACGCCCTGCGGCTGATCTTCGGCGAACAGGAGACCAAGGACTGGAACACGGAGAACATCGACTGGAACGCCGTCGACAGCCAGCTCATCTCGCAGCGCATCCTCGTGACGCGCCCCGAAATCAACGGCAAGAAACTCTCGCAGCTGCGCCTGCGGAATACCTACGGCATCAACATCAGCCGCGTCTACCGCTCGGGCGTGCAGCTGCTGGCCACCCCCGACCTGCGTTTGCAGCTGGGCGACCGTCTGACCGTGGTGGGCGAGGCGGAGGCGATCCGCAACGTCGAGAAAATACTCGGCAACGCCGTCAAAAGCCTCAACGAACCCAACCTCGCAGCGGTGTTCATCGGCCTGATCCTCGGCCTCACGCTGGGGAGCATCCCCGTGGCGATCCCCGGGATTTCGATTCCCGTGAAACTGGGCCTCGCGGGCGGCCCGATCATCGTCGGCATCCTGATCGGCACGTTCGGGCCCCGGCTCCACATGATCACCTACACCACCCAAAGCGCCAACCTGATGCTGCGCGCGCTGGGCCTTTCGATGTACCTCGCATGCCTCGGGCTGGACGCCGGAACACGCACTTCTTCGAAACCGTCATGCGTCCCGAGGGAGCCTTGTGGCTCGGCATCGGATTCGCACTGACGTTCGTGCCGGTGGTGCTGGTCGGGCTGTTCGCCCTCCGGGCGCTGAAGGTCGATTTCGGCTCGGTGTCGGGACTGCTGTGCGGCAGCATGGCCAACCCAATGGCCCTGAACTATGCCAACGACACCATCGAGGGCGACAACCCCTCGGTCTCCTATGCCACGGTCTACCCCGTCTGCATGTTCCTGCGCGTGATCATCATTCAGGTGATGCTGATGCTGGTGCTTTAGCCTCTTCCGAAGCAGGCTGTTCCGCCTGCGGCTTTTGCGGGACGGACGGCGGCGTCTGCGACGGCGTCTGTGCAGCTTGTGGAGCGGAAGGCGGCGGCGTTTGCGGCGGCATCTGTGCGTTCTGCGAAAACGCATTGCGCAGCGAGGCGACATCCTCCCCCGACGGATTCTGGAAGACCCGCAGCCCGAATTCGGGAATCACGGCCAGCACATGGTCGAAGACATCCGACTGAATTCCTTCGTAATCCACCCACACGACCGTGTCGGTAAAGAAATAGAGCTGCATCGGAAGCCCCGTTTCGGTGGGCTGCAACTGCCGCACCATCAGCGTCATATCCTTGTTCACCGGGACCTCGCTCCGGAGGTAGCGTACCAGGTAGGCCCGGAAAACCCCGAGGTTGGTCTGATGCAGGCCGTTGATCCGCCGTTCTCCGGAGCCGATGCCGTGCGCGGCGTTGTACTCCTCGACACGGCGTTCGGTCTGATCGACGTAGTCGCGGATCAGGTCGATCGTGCGGTAGTGGTCCAGCATCTCGGGCGTACAGAAACGCACGCTCGTCATGTCGATCGCCACCGAGCGCATCACGCGCCGCCCGCCCGAAAGCTGCATGGCATGCCAGTTGGTGAACGAATCGGTCGTCAGCAGATAGGGCGGCAACATGACGAGCGTGTTGTCCCAGTTGCGGATCTTGACCGTCGTCAGCGACACCTCCTCGACGTTGCCGTCGGCCCCGTACTTGGGGACCGAAATCCAGTCCCCGACCTTGAGCATGTCGTTGGCCGCGAGCTGGATGCCCGAGACGAAGCCGAGGATGCTGTCGCGGAAAATCAGCATCAGCACGGCTGCCGAGGCGCCCAGCCCCGTCAGCAGAATGGCGGGCGACTTGTCGAGCAGGATCGAAATAATCAGGATCGTGCAGATCAGCAGCGCGATGCCCTGCGCCGTCTGCCGCAGGCCTTGATGGGTTTGTTCTGCCAGGCAGGGCGTGCCGCGGCGATGCGGAAGGCGGCATAGAGCAGCGCGTTGACGAAGCGGAAAACCGAAAAGACGATATAGGCCTGCATGAGCCGCAGGACGATGACGCGCCCGGTGGATTTCTCCTCGAAGACCACCGGGAGCACGACGGCCAGCAGGATAGCGCTCAAAATATGGCACATGCACCGGAGAACCGGAACGCTGAAAAGCGTATCGTCCCACTTGGCCCGGGTGCGCTCCACCAGCCGGCGCACTCCGCGCACGATTCCCAGCTGCAACAGCAGGTCGAAAACCACGGCGGCCAGCACCACAAGCACGAAAGCCGCCCAGCGGTCGAGCGTATCGCTGGCGGCCGAAGTCAGGCCCAGCCATTCGAGCAGGGCGTGCGTCCAACGTTTCAGAAGTGTCTGCATGTACGTACCCGTATCAATTTTCGGGCCTCAACCGCAGCGGCGGCCGAAAACCCGGAAACGACGCCGGTACGGACAACGGGGTTACCCGAGAATCAACCCGACCTCGCCCTCGAAGTTGGGCGTGAAGAGGCCCCGTCCGAGGTTTTCGCGGATTTCGTCCGGAGACCAGAAACGCCCGCCGTCGAGTTCTCCGCTCGGGCGGACCTCCCCGTCGTAGACCGTGCGGAAGACATGGACCAGCTCGTATTCGCACTCCGAGCGGAAGGGATAGACCGCGACCGCCCCGGGCACGAAATCCGTGATGCCCAGCTCCTCGCGCACCTCGCGCCGCAGGGCCTCGCCGACGGTTTCACCGTAGTCCACATGGCCGCCCACGGCCGTATCCCAGCGTCCGGGCTGGATGTCCTTCCATGCGGGGCGTTTTTGCAGGTAGAGTTCACCCCGCGAATTGAAGACGTGGAGGTGCACCACCGGATGCAGGAGCATCGACCCGCCGTGGCACTCGCCGCGCGTGGCCCTGCCGACGACGTTTCCGGCCGAATCGACCACGGGAAAGACCTCTTCGCTGTTATCGCAGTTCATGGCGGGGATATTTACGGATGTAGACCATGACGGCCGCCATGCCCAGCAGCACGAAGGCAGCGCCCGGCAGGGCCGTATACCGGTAACCGAGTTTATGGTCGATCGGCAGGCCGCCGCAGAAGGCACCCAGCGCATTGCCGAGGTTGAAGGCCACCTGCACGAGGGCCGCGCCGAGCATCTCGCCGCCGCGCGAGTTTTCGAGGATCAGCAGCTGCTGGGGCGACGAGACGCAGAAGAGGCAGGCCGTCGTGAGGCACATCAGCGCCAGCGAGAGGGACGGAATATGCGCCCCGAAAAAGATACCGACGAGTGCGAGACCGGCCACGCCGAGCGTGAAGCGCACGACCTTCTCGGGCGTGAAGCGGTCGGCATAGTGGCCGCCGACGATGTTGCCGGCGAACATGCCGAAGCCGGCGAGCATGATGATAAGCGTCAGGTCGTCGGGGCGAAACCCCGAGGTGTGGACCATCAGCGGACTGACGTAGCTGTACCAGCAGAAGATGCCGCCGTTGCCGAGCATCACCGAGAAGAGCACCAGCCACGGGGCGAACTTTTTCAGAAAGCCGAACTGCCCTTTAAGCCCCGTGTCGGGCAGAGCCGGAAGGGCCGGGACCCAGAATTTCACGAGCAGCAGCGCCACGGCGCCCCACACGGCGACGATACCGAACGTGGCGCGCCACGTCACGGCCCCGCTGATGTAGGTTCCCAGCGGCACGCCGAACAGATTGGCGACGGTCATTCCGACGACCATGATCGACACTGCTTCGGCGCGTCTCCCCTTGTCGGCGACGCGCTCGGCGACGATCGACCCCACGCCGAAAAAGGCCCCGTGGGGAAGTCCCGAGATGAAACGCATGGCCAGCAGCGTCCAGTAGTTCGGCGCGAAAGGGCCGCGCAGGCGTTGCCGACGATAATCAGCGTCACGAGGGCCAGCAGGATGTGCTTCAGCGGACGGGTGCGGGCTACGAGGACCGTTAGCGGCGCACCCGAAGCAGACGCCCAGCGCATAGGCGGAGATCAGGTGTCCGGCCTCCGGAATCGTAACCCCGAGGCTGCGGGCAATGTCGGGCAGAATGCCCATCATCACGAACTCCGCCATTCCGAGCGCAAGCGTCCCGAAAGCCAGAGCGATCAAACTTTTCTTCATCGGACCGGAATCATTAATTTTCCAACGGGCTGCAAAAATAGCACAAAAAAAGGTGAAAAGTTTTTGCCTCTTTTCACCTTTTTCCGATTTTTCAGAGTTTGGGTCCCGACTCCCGCGGCTGGCCCACTTCGAAGCCCAGCGCCCGCATCCACTCCACGGTGGCGGCATCGACCTGATCGTTGCGGTCGGTCCAGCGGCGCTCCTCGATCAGCCGCTTCTTGCGCTCCTCCAGGGCTTTCAGCAGCGGAAAATCCGGATGTGCGAGATGCGTCTTCTCCTCACGCTGCGAGGGCCGGATCCTGCGGTCGAAGACCGCGTCCTGCGTCGGACGCCGCGCACCCTCCCACTTGAACCCCTTTGAGGTAAAGCTCCTGGTCGGCGGGAATCTTGTCCATCGGGTAGATGTTCCAGTCGGGGTCCTTGCGGTAGACGATCGTCACGACCTGCTTGTCCTCGATGTAGAACGAGCAGTCGCCGCTCTCGATGACGCCCATGCCCGTGATCTGGGGCGGTTCGCCGTCCTGCATGTAGTAGATCGTCCGGGCATTGCCGTTGACATCGTTGCGATAGATGGCATTGTCGCGGAAATAAGCCGTCATCTGCTTGCCCGCCACCTGGTTGTAATGGACCGTATCGAGCTGGGAGACCATCATCGGAGTGCCGATGAACTCGGCGCGCGTGATCTGCTGGTTCTCGGTGAATATGTCCATCACGTCGGAGGTGATCTGGTTGCCCTGGTTCCACAGCACGGGGTCGATGTAGAGATGAATCGTCGAATCGGTGCTGATGGCCGTCATCGAGTCGCATACGGCCTGGAAATCGGAACGGAAAATACGCACATTGCGGAAACCCTTCATCAGGCGATAAACCGAGTCGGCGGAGTCGGTGAGCGAATCGACCGAGTCGGCCGGAATCTGCATCGCCAGCGAGTCGGCGGCCAGCGAATCGGCCGTCTGCAACAGCAGCGAATCCATCTCCCGGTCGTTGCGGGCGATCAGCGAGTCGATCTCGCGCAGGGCCGTGGAATCGACCGGAATCACCTTGCCCTTGCGGGCGGCACGGGCCTGGCGGGCGCGGAGTTTCGACTCGGCCTTGAGTTTGCGCGCAGCGAGGCGCCGCTCCTCCCGCTCCTTCTGGGCCAGCAGTTTGGCCGTCGTCTTCTCCTGGCGTTTCCGGGCGATCTCCTCCAGTTTTTCCTTCTTGGCCTTGGCGGCCGCGGCCCTTTTGAGCCGCTTTCAGCTTGGCGGCCTGCTCCTTGAGGTAGGCTTTCCGGGCATCGCCGACCAGCGTATCGAGCGGATTGACGGCCGGAACGGCCAGCGAATCGGGAACGGAAACGCCCTGCAACGAATCGGGGACCTCCTGCCGGGCCAGCGAATCCGGCCCTGCGGCGTCTTCCGGCGAACCGGAACCGGCATCCGGAACGCGGGGCCTTCCGAGCGAATCCACAGCAGGATGGCCTCCGGAAACTTCCCCGGCCGGGTGGTGCGGCGTCCCGAAAACGGCTGAATCGGTTTTCAGGCGCGCCAGCGAGTCGGCTTTGGCCGCGGCAGCGACACGGCGCAGCGCGTTTTCATTGATCGTGAAGAGGTACATCGAGTCGGCGCGCATGAAAAGCGAGTCGCCCTGCGAAAGGTCGTAACTCACCACCGCGGGACGGCGCGTGAGAAACGCATTGCCCGGCTCCTTCCAGTACTCGCCGTAGTCCCCGAAGGCGATCACCTTGTGTTCGGCGTCGTCCAGCTGCAGATCGCGCCGCAGGATCACATGGTCCTCGGCGCGGTAGTAATGGAGGCTGTCACTCCAGATCTCCTGTTTTTCGGTCAGAATATAGCCGTTGCGCGTCACGATGTAGAGCGTATCGGCCTTGTCGTAGGAACCCCGGTCGGCATAGAGATAGTCGCCGTCCTTGTTCCAGATGTTGGTGTGCTCGAAGAAAAAGGCATTGTCGGTGGCCATGTTGTAGACCACCGAATCGCCTTTGAGTTCGTACTCGTCGTTGCGCATTTCCACGCGGTCGACGGCGATCAGCTCCTTCGTATCGGCATAGTAGTAACCCCGGACCGATTCGAGCAGGTTCTCGCGGTTCAGCATCACGCCGCCGTCGTCGAACTCGCCGACGTTGCTCCTTGGTGTTGAAGAGGAATTTATAGGTGTAGAGCGTGGCGTCGCCGTCGACGACCTTGACGATGTCGGAATAGACCCGCGCCTCGTTCAGCTCGCCGTCGTACTCGGCCCGGTCGCCGTAAATATAGGTCGTATTCTTGTTGATGAGCACGTTGCCGAAGAACTCGATGCGCATATCGGAGTAGCGCACGGCCGAGTCGCACGTGATGACGGCGCCGTTGTGCTGTGCGGCGAAGTTCCCCACCAGGAAAACCACCGAATCGCCCGGGGCGATGGGGCCCATCAGGTCCGATTTGAGGTCGATGAGCTTTTTCTCGCCCTCCGGCTCCGGAGCCTGCATGCCGCCGCGCGCCGCAACCACGGCGGCGGCCAACACCACGACGGCTATGGACACGAGCCTGCGCACGGCCTATTTCACCCAGTGTTTGTTCTCGAACTCCCCGTTGCGGAATTCGGGCGAGATATAGACGTACATGCCGTCGATCTTCTTCGAAAGCCACTCCTTGAAGACCCGCTCCTGCTTGTCCTGCAGGGCCATCTCCTCCAGCCGCAGGTAGTCCTCGTTGAGCGAGGCCGTATGCGTGGGGATCACCTCGACCAGCTTGACGATCTTGGCCATCTGGTTGCCGAGCATGTCTTCGGTGAGGTAGGCCTCCGAAATCTCACCGGGTTTGAGCCGGTTCAGGGCGTTGTAGTCGTCGAGGCTCTTGAAACGGCCGAAGTCCTCCTTGAGGAATTTCGTGACGGTCAGTTTGGCGTCGAAGGCGTTGAAACGCTCCAGGATGTCGTGGTTCGAGACGATGCCGCCGTTCATCTTCGACTGCGCGTCGTCCGAATGGAGCAGCGCGGCCTTCTCGAAAGTGATCGAATCCTTGCGGATCACCTTCACCAGGCTGTCGAGCGTATTGAGCGAACCGCTCAACTCCTCGGTCGTATAGACCGGGCGCAGCAGGATATGGCGGAAATGGTAGAGCCGGCCGCGCTTGTCCAGAAGCTGGATGATATGGAAGCCGAACTGCGACTCGACCACCTCGGAGATCTGGCCGGGGGCGCATCTTCTCCAGCGCCGCGCCGAATGCAGGGTCGAGCTGTTCGATCGTCGAGGGGTCCATCTCGCCGCCCCGCATCATCGTGCCGGGGTCCTGCGAATACATGCGGGCGAGATTTTCGAACTTGGCCTTGCCCGTGATCACGCGTTCGCGCATGTCGATCAGCCGTTCGCGCGTACGCTGCTTGGCGGCGGTCATCGACTTGGGGAACTTGGTGATCTGCGCATAGACGTACTGGTCGGCGATGGTCGGCAGGCTGTCCTTCGAAATCGACTTGTAGAACCGCTCGACCTCGCCCGGGATCACCGAAACCTTGCCCACCACCTCGCTCTGCATGGAGTTGGCATAGGCCTGCTCCTCGTAACGCTGGCGCATGATCTCGCGGATGTTGAAGATCGGCATGTGGTGCTTGGCTTCGAGCCGGGTGATCGACCCTTCGGCCTCGACCATCTGCTGCACCTGCTCCTCGACGCGGGACATGATGTCGCCGTCGTTGATCTTCACGGAGTCGATCTGCGCCTGGTTGTAGAGCAGTTTCTGGGTCATCAGCGCTTCGAGCGCCTCGTTCATCGGGTCGCGGTCGGAAGTGTATCCCTCCTGGCGGCGCTGTTCCGTCAGCTGGCGCGCATAGTCGTCCACCTCGGAGTAGAGGATCGACGATCCGCCCACCACGGCCACCACCTTGTCGAGCATCACCTGTCGTTTCTGCGCAAGGGCGCCTGCGAACAACAGGACGAGCGCCGCGGCCATCATAGCTTTTTTCAACATCTTGGTTTCGTTTATCGTTTTATTTTTATTCGTCCTTCTTCGGTTTCTCGTCGGCGAAAATCTTCACCTCGCCCATCTCCGCGGCCCGGGTGCAAAGCTCCTCCTCGTGCGAGCGGATGATCTCGCCCTTGCGCTGGTTGAACAGGATGCGGCGGATCGTCCCGCGCAGCCGTTCGAGCGGAATCGGCTCGCCCTTGCGCAGCACGGCGTCGATCTGGAAATAGTAGCGCGCATGGCTGTCGCGCATCTCCTGCACGGCATTGGTCGCCAGCACCGAGTCGTAACTTTGCGAACGCAGCGTCGGGAGGTAACTCAAAAACTCCGGGAAGTCGATCCACTGGTCGCGGAAATCGTCCACCGTGAAGTCGTTCTTTTCACAGATGTCCCTGAAATCCTGCTGCTGCGCCTCCGACCTGGCCCCCATCAGCGTCTTGAGCTTCGCGGCCTGCCGGTATCCCTCGCCGAAACGGACGATGCGCCCCTTGACGATCGTGCGGTCGAGCTTGAAGTCGGCCTTGTGGGCGTTGTAGTAGGCCGCGATCTCGTCGGCGGTGAACACCGTATCGATCGAACGGTCGACGTAATGCTGGTCCAACTGGCGGATCAGCAGCGCCTGACGGTACTCCTCCACCATCTTGTCGATGTCGCCCGCCGAAGAGGAAAAGAGCGTCTCCGCCTCCTGGAGTTTGAGCTGCTTGAGCACCCAGCGGTCGATGTAAACCTTCATGAAGGCCGCGCTGTCGTCGCCCGAAAGCCCCTGCGGGACCACCGACCGCACGTCGCCCAGCCGCAGGTCCTTGCCGCCGGCCCGCGCGATGGTCGTATCGCTCGTGAAATAACGGGGCAGCTCCCGGCAACCCGCCAGCAGCAGCGCACCCGCCGCGACCGCTATTTTCGCTCGCAAATTCATATTCCGAAGGGCAAAGATAGAAAATTAACGTAAGTTCGACGAATTTTTGCTTATACTATTTTTCAAGAGTCACAACGCTCCGTAGAACTCGTCGAACTCCCGTTACGGCGTTAAAAACACCGGATTCAACATTTAAAATCCCTCTAAATCTCCCTTTGTTAAGGGAGACTTGAATCCTGGGTCTCATCCGATTTCCTGTAAAGAACGCACATCACCGCCGGATTATTACGCCGCGGACGGATTTTTCTCCGCCTCCTTCATGCGCCGCAGCGTGCGCACCATCATATAGCCCGACACGGCGGAGAGCGCCAGCGCCGCGATGTAAATCAGAACGTAAAGCGTCCGGCTGCCCACCAGATCGATCAGCAGCGCATTGCCGTGCCCGGTGGCCAGCGCCAGGTAGGCCACGGCGTTGTTCAGGGCGTGGAGGATCATCACCGACCACAGCGAATCGGTCGCCAGGTAGACGTAGCCGAGCACCAGGCCGATGACCGTGGCGTTGATCACCTGCACGGGCTGACCGTGCAGCACGCCGAAGAAGAGCGACGAAACGAGCCACGCGGTGGTCACGCCGAACTTGCCGCGCAGCGACCCCAGCACGACGCCGCGGCAGATCAGTTCCTCGAATATCGGGGCGAAGATCACCAGCGAGAGGATGGTCCAGAATCCGCGGCCCACTTCGAGCGACAGCTCGGGCAGCAGGCGCAGCAGGGGTTCGAGCACCACGCCGACGGCGAAGATCAGCACGAAAGCCCACAGCAGCAGCGCGGGGTTCAGCCCCCGGGCCGAGAAACGCGCCCACGGACCGCTGCCGCCACGCGCACGCCGGTAGTAGAGGATGCCGGCAAGCGTGATCGACATCGAGCAGAAATAGAGCGCCGCCATCACCTTGCCCAGCGCGGCCGGTTCCAGCGATTTGAAATCAAGCCCGTGTCCGGCGAAAAGCAGGAAGACCATCGCTGCGGTCCCCACGACGATCTGCGCCCCGAAGGCGATGCCCAGCATGGCGAACAGGTCGCCCACGGTCGGGAATTTCCGGCGGCCCGGACGCAGCTCCGCCGCCGGGACTGCGGACTGCCGTTCCGGAGCTGCGGACTCCGCCGCGGAAGCCGGCGTTTTTTTTTCTTCCATAATATCGTGTAGCTATCAATTCATTCCGACCGTAAAGATAAGCATTTTTCCGCTACGGCTATGGATTTCCATTTAATTTCACTAAATTTGCCTGCTTATAAACCGAATTCAAACATGGCAAAGGTAATCGCATTGGCCAATCAGAAAGGCGGCGTGGGCAAGACCACGACGGCCATCAATTTAGCGGCTTCGCTGGCTCTGCTGGGCAAGAAGGTGCTGCTGCTGGACGCCGATCCGCAGGCGAACGCCACCTCGGGACTGGGCTTCGACATCAACCTCGAAGGCATCTACGAGTGCATCGCCGGACAGAAACAGGCCGACGAAGTGCTCCTCCAAAGTCCCGACGTGAAAAACCTCTGGGTGCTGCCCTCGTCGATCGACCTGGTGGCCGCCGACACCGAACTGCCCAAGATGGAGAACGCCCACCACGTGATGAAACGCATCGTCGACTCGGTGCGCGGAGAAGTTCGACTACATGTTCATCGACTGCTCGCCCTCGCTGGGCTACACCACGGTCAACATCCTCACGGCCGCCGACACGGTGCTGATCCCCGTGCAGTGCGAATACCTCGCGCTGGAGGGGCTCTCGAAACTGCTGAACACCATCCGCAAGGTCAAGTCGGGGCTGAACCCCGACCTCGACATCGAAGGCTTCCTGCTGACGATGTACATGCGAAACCGCCTGAACAACCAAGTGGTGACCGAGGTCCGCGAGCACTTCGGCCGCCCTGGCCTACGACACAATAATCCAGCGCAACATCCGTTTGGGAGAAGCGCCCTCGCATGGAAAACCCGTCATGCTTTACGACGCCGGGGCCGTCGGTTCGGAAAACTACCTGCCCTGGCCCGGGAGTTCCTGAAACGCAACCGCAAACGCAGCAAATAACGAATACAGATATGAAACAGAAGGGATTAGGACGCGGCCTCGACGCCATTTTCGGCAGCGACCCCGTGGATGCCAAGCTCAAACCGATGAGCCAGATGGCCGAAATCGAAATCGCCGACATCATACCCAACCCCACGCAGCCGCGCACGCAGTTCGACGAGGAGGCTCTGGACGAACTGGCCGACTCGATCCGCCAGCTGGGCGTCATCCAGCCCGTGACGGTGAAGAAGGGCGACGGCGGCAAATACGTCATCATCAGCGGCGAACGCCGCTGGCGGGCCGCGCAGCGCGCCGATCTGACGACCCTCCCGGCCTACATCCGCGAGGTGGACGACGAGAACCTGCACGCCATGGCCCTCGTGGAGAACATCCAGCGGCAGGACCTCAACGCCATCGAAATCGCGCTGGGCATGCAGCGCCTGATCGACGAGTGCAACCTCACGCAGGACGCCCTGTCGGAGAAGGTGGGCAAGAAGCGTTCGTCGGTGTCGAACTACCTGCGTCTGCTGAAACTCCCCGACGAGGTGCAGCTCGCCCTCAAAGAGGGGCTGATCTCGATGGGTCACGCCAAGGCCATCGCCGGAGCGCCCGCCGACCAGCAGCTGCGCGCGTTGAAGAAGTGCATCAAGAAGGGGCTTTCGGTCCGCCAGGTCGAGGAGCTGGTCCGCGCGCTCTCCGAAGTTCCGGGCAAAGAGGCACAGAATGTGGAGGACGAAGAGTATCCCGAAAGCTACCTGAAACTGGTCGAGCAGCTCGAAAAGTTCTTTCGCAGGAAATTTCGATCAAACGCGCGAAAAACGGCGGCGGCAAGATCGTCATCGGCTTCACGGACGACAGGGACATCGAGCAGTTCATCGAACGTTTCGCTAAACGCTCCTAATTAGTATATGGTGACAATCCGGTTCAGACTCCTGCTCCTCGTCGCAGCCCTCATGCTGGGACTGCCCGCCGGGGCACAGCTCCACCGCGGCGCGCGCACGGTCGTCCGCGGCGGACTGCTCGAAAAACCGGATTCGCTCAAAGGCCGGCGCGATTCGCTGCGTCTAGCGGGTCTCGTGCGGCAGATCGACTCGATCGCCGCCGTCGAATACGCCGCCGACTCGGCGGCCGTCGCGGACCTGCGCTCCGACGACCGGCACTACCTCGATTCACTCGCCCTGGCGCGCTTCGACGCCGCGCAGCGGGGCGTGGACACCACGACCAAACCCAAGGTCTACAAAAAAAGGCTGGTTCATGAGCGACTCGATGTCGCTCTCGAAGGTGTGCTGGATTTCGACCGTGGTCCCCGGCTACGGGCAGATTTACAACAAACAGTACTGGAAACTGCCGATCCTCTACGGACTGGTGGGAACCGGACTGGGACTTTACATCCACGAAAACAAGACCTACAAGCCGCTCAAACGCCAGTTCGAGTCCTATACCGACGTGAACCTCTCGCGCACGCCCGAACTGGACGCCCTCCAGTCCAAGATGATCCGCAGCAACACGCGGCGGCAGGTTTACCTGGGCGTCACGATCGCCTCGTACATCTACTTCATCGGCGACGCGGCCGTGAGCTACTCGACCAACGACGTGTCGAGCGTCAAGAAGGCCACCACGCTGGCCTGCATCTTCCCCGGAGCGGGACAGATCTACAACAAAAGCTATTGGAAAGTGCCTTTCGTCATCGGCGGATTCGCCTCGATGATCTACTGCATCGACTGGAACAACCGCGGCTACCAGCGTTTCAAGAAGGCCTACAACCTGCTGAGCGACTACGACCGCAATCCCGACAAATATCCCGACGGACCGACCGACGAGTTCCACGGACGCTATTCGGCTTCGTTCATCCGCAACCTGCGCAACAACTACCGGCGCAACCGCGACCTCTGCATCATCATCTCGGGCGCGCTGTACGTCCTGCAGATCGTCGACGCCCATGTCGACGCCCACCTCAAGGACTACGACGTTTCGGACGACCTCTCGATGAATCTCGAACCGCTGGTCGACTACACCTACATCCCCACCCTCGGGGGCAACCGCCCGGTGTTCGGCTTCAATTTGAGCCTGAAATTTTAGACGATGAAGAAACTCCTTACCATAGCGCTGCTCCTTGCCGTCGCCGCTTCGGCGTCGGCCCTCGACCGCAGCCCCCGCAAGAAGAAACGCGACAGGAAAGCCAAGACCGAAACCGTCGCCCCGGCGCCCGTTCCCGAGGCCGAGGCCGAACCGGTTCCCGTCTCGAGCCGGAACCCGCCCCGGCCGAAGAACCCGTCGTCAACGACATGACGCTGGGATTCTCCCCCGAACAGACCGACTCGCTGCTGGCCGCATGGCGCGAACGCCAGCGGCAGGATGCGTACAGCGAATTTTTCAAACAGTACATCCTGGAGGACTCTACCGAGGTGGCCGACAGCACGCCCGACTCGGTCTACTCCCGGCGGCTGCTCGACCTCGCATCGCCGATCCAGTTCCCCTACAACAGCATCGTAAAAAGGCTACATCAACCGCTACACCAACTCGCGCTACGGCACGATCAGCCGCATCCTCGGCATGTCGCAGTACTACTTCCCGATCATCGAGGAGGAGCTGCTCCGCGAGGGACTTCCCGTCGAGCTGCGCGCGCTGCCGATCATCGAATCGGCGCTCTCCCCCACGGCCGTGTCGCCGATGGGCGCCGTCGGGCTGTGGCAGTTCATGCCCACGACCGGCAAGAGCTACGGACTCGAAATCAACTCGCTGGTCGACGAACGCCGCGATCCCTACCGCGCCACGCAGGCCGCGTGCCGCTACCTGAAAGACCTCTACGCCATCTACAACGACTGGTCGCTGGCCATCGCCGCCTACAACTGCGGCCCGGGCAACGTCAACAAGGCCATCGCCCGTTCGGGAGGCAAGAATTTCTGGGAGATATACGACTACCTGCCCCGCGAGACGCGCGGTTACGTACCGGCCTTCATCGGGGCGTCGTACGCCTATGCCTACCACCGCCTGCACGGCATCGAGCCGACCGAAGCCCCGATTCCCCTTTCGGTGGACACCGTCCGGATCGACAAGCTGATGCACCTGGAGCAGATCTCCTCGACGATCGACCTGCCGATCGAGACCCTGCGCCAACTCAATCCGCAGTACAAGCTCGACATCATCCCGGCCACGACCAAGCCCTACACGCTGGTCCTGCCGCAGCGGTATGTCATGCAATACATCGCCCACGAGCCTGAAATCCACGCCAAAGACTCGATGTACCTCAAGGAATACATCAACCCGGCCAACATCGACAAGAAACGCCAGGAGCGCAGCGGGTCGGTCTACGTGGTCAAAAAAAGGCGACACGCTGGGGGCCATCGCCCGCCGTTACCGCGTGACCACGGCGCAGATCATGCGCTGGAACCGCCTCAAGAGCGCCCACAAACTCCGCATCGGGCAGCGGCTCCGCATCGAAGGCAGGTAATGAACACCGATCACGATACCATCGTCGCCCCTGCAACCGCCGCCGGAGGGGCCATTGCCGTCATCCGCATCAGCGGCGGTGAAGCCTTCGCCGTTTGCGACCGGATATTCCGGGGCCGGCGGCCGCTCGCCGAGGCAGACGGCTACACGGTGCATTACGGCACGGTAGCCGACGGCGACCGCGTGATCGACGACGTGCTGGCGACCGTTTTCCGCGCCCCGCACTCCTACACGGGCGAAGATTCGGTCGAAATCTCGTGTCACGGATCGTCCTACATCGTATCGGAAATCCTTCGTCTGCTGACCGCCGCAGGCGGACGCATGGCCCAGCCCGGGGAGTTCACCATCCGCGCCTACCTGGCCGGGAAGCTCGACCTCTCGCAGGCCGAGGCCGTGGCCGACATCATCGCCGCCTCGTCGCGGGCGGCGCATGCGCTGGCCTCGACGCAGATGCGCGGCGGATACTCCGGGGAACTCGAATCGCTGCGCGAAAAACTGCTGAACCTGACCTCGCTGCTGGAACTGGAACTCGACTTCTCGGAGGAGGACGTGGAGTTCGCCGACCGGACGGCGCTACGCGGGACGATGGAGCGCATCGCCGCGGAGATCGACCGCCTGCGCAGTTCGTTCGCATTGGGCAACGCCATCCGGGAGGGTGTCGCCGTAGCCATCGCCGGAGCACCGAACGTCGGCAAGTCGACACTGCTCAACCGCCTGCTCAACGAGGAGCGGGCCATGGTCTCGGAGATCGCCGGAACCACGCGCGACGTGATCGAGGAGTGCGCCAACATCGGCGGGGTGCTTTTCCGGTTCCTCGACACGGCCGGCATCCGCTCGACCGACGACCGGCTCGAACGCATGGGCATCGAACGCACGATGTCGAGCATCGGACGGGCGCAGATCGTCATTCATATGGTCGACGCCTCGACGCTCACGGGTCCGGTTCCCGCCCCCGGTTTCCCGCTCCGTCCCGACCAGAAACTCCTGACCGTCGTCAACAAGACCGACAAGGTCCCGGCCGCCTGGCGGCTTCCCGAAGGTGTCGTCGGTATTTCGGCCAAACACGGCGAGGGTATCGACGCTCTGTGCGACGCCCTGCGGGAGTCCGTCGACACCGAAGCGCTCTACCACGGCGACCCGGTCGTCTCGAACAGCCGCCATTACGAGGCGCTTTCGGCGGCCCATGAGGCGCTCGGCCAAGCCCTCGACGGTCTCGCCCACGGCCTTCCGACCGACCTTTTAAGCGAAGAAATCCGCCAGGTCATCACCCAACTCGGCGCCATCACAGGCCGCGGCGCCATCGCCCCCGACGAAGTCCTGCAAAACATCTTCTCAAAATTCTGCATCGGAAAATGATGGCTTGGAAACAGCCATAAGCAACCATAACCATTTAGAATAAAGTCGCTGTATATCAGCGACTTTTCTATTTTAACACTTTCCAGTCCATATTTGGAGGTAACGGATTTTATCCATATTTTTCTATCATATTTCTACCGCGACGAAAATTCACGGTTAGCCCGAATGTCACAGTGACGCATTAGTTGACGTGTGTTGACAGTGGTTTACATGTGTTGACAAAATTCGGGAGAAATAAGGCGAAATTAGCCCCAATGTAAACAAGAAAATATGGAAGTAAGAAAGATTTGTCAATGGTGTGGAAAGCCATTTATAGCTCAAAAGACAACGACCTGCTATTGTAGCCATCAGTGTTCCAATCTTGGCTACAAAGAACGCATTCGGGAACGTAAGCGACAGTTGAAACGGTCGCAAGAATTACTGCAACCTCGACAAGCTGCCGAGGGGCAGGATTTCTTCTCTTTTGCCCAAGCTGCAAAACTTATGGGCGTAACTCGGCAATACATTTATAAGTTGGTAAAGGAATCTAAACTTCGTGCTTCAAGAATCAGCGGCAAGAAGTCGCTTATCCGTCGTGCGGATATTGAATTAATGATGAAAACCAAACCTTATGAACGTATTATGCCCAAAGAAGATTTCGACCTCTCCGAATATTACACCGCCGAAGAGATTGCAGAGAAATACAAGGTCAACGCCAAATGGGTATGGACTTATACACGGCAGCACAAAGTGCCAAAGGTGAGAATACGCCAGTTCAATTATTACAGCAAGAAGCATATCGATGCCGCCTTTGCCAAATATGAGGTGGATTCCGACCTAACGGAATGGTACACACCCGAAGATATTCAAGAGAAATACGGAATGACACGTGTCGCCATCCGTTCACAGGTGTATCGGAACAACATTCCATCCAAGAAAGAACACGGGCAGATATTCTACTCAAAACTTCACTTCGACCTCTCCAAGAGTTCCGAACAAGAGAGCAAGGCGGAATACTACACTGTCAAGGAGGCGATGGAGAAATTCAAGCTGTCCCGTGACTCAGTTTACGGAATTCTGCAATTCCATCAGATTAATCGTGAGAAGAACGGACGGTTCGTCAGATTCTTGAAAGTAGAGTTTGACCGGGTAATGGGTGTCCGTAAATAACCCTATTTACAGCTATTTTATGACTATCCGTAAATTATTCTAAAATTAATCTCTGCAGAAAATCATCTGCATGATTACATGATAGAGTTTTGCCAGCGAATTAGTAATAATCAAAAATATACCACTATGCATGAATGCAAAACAGTAATATTAAGGACACGTCCACTAAAAAGTAGGATGTTGTCTTTTTATCTGGATTATTATCCGGGTTATCGAGACAAGGAAACTATGAAAGTTATCCGTCACGAATCGCTTGGCATATATATCTATGCCAACCCGAGAAACAAGCGTGAACAGAATTTCAATGAAGCGATGACCGAGAAAGCCGAAGCTATCCGCTGCCGCCGATTTGAATCTGTCGTTAATGAACGGTATGACTTCTTCGACAAGTACAAACTAAAGGGGGATTTCTTGGAGTACTACCGCAAGCAACTCCGCAAACACGACCAGAAATGGGAGTTCGTCTATCTCCATTTCAGCAACTTCGTACATGGCAAATGTACCTTTGAGGAGATTGACATCGACCTATGTAACAAATTTCGGGAATACCTGCTGAGTGCCAAGAAACTAAGGCGCAACGGACGTATCACACGAAACTCCGCATCAGGATATTGGTCTACTTTCAGAGGATTCTTGAAAATACTCTATCGCAATGGGATGATAAAGACCAATGTCAACGATTTCTTGGAAAAGATTGAGACAGAGGACACGATGAAAGAAGCCTTATCCGTCGAAGAGTTGTACCAGTTAGCAGAAACGCCATGCAAAAAGCCTATCGTGAAAATCGCATCGCTGTTTTCCTGTATGACCAGCTTGCGCATCAGTGATATTCTCGCCCTATGTTGGGAAGATATCGTAGATTATTCTGCCGGAGGGAAATGTGTACATATCATTACACAGAAGAACAAAACGGAAGACATCATTCCCATCAGCGAGGAGGCGTTAGGGCTAATAGGATACAGTTCTGAGAAGAAAGGTCTGGTATTCAAAGGGCTTATGCGCAGTTGGACACAAGCACCCATGAAAGAGTGGATTCGGTCTGCCGGAATAACCAAGAACATAACATTCCATTCATATCGGAGAACATTCGCAACCCTTCAAGGAGCTGCCGGTACAGACATCCGTACCATACAAAGCATAATGGCGCACAAAAGCATCACCACTACAATGCGTTACATGAAAGTCGTGGACAGCAACAAGCGTGAAGCCAGCAATAAAATCACTTTGATAAGGAAAGGCTGACAACGGTTTTTGTCCCCCATTTATACGGATATAGTATGATTTTTAGTCTGAAATCATACTATATCCGTTATTTTTCATCAAAATTGAACGATTTATCATCACCAATTATAAGTGTCTGGAATACGGCTGATAACTTTGCCGCATAATCATTCCAAACAATTACAGAATATGACAAATAAAACTCAAATTCGCACTCAAAGGATGAGTTTCGTTCTTGCGTTGTCGGTAATCACCTATACAGCGATAGACACTTATCTTTCCGCCTATCACGACATCGATGTCATGGAGATAATGACTCCAGTAATACTCGAACTTGTGGCAACAATTTTATTATGCGGTCTGTTACAACGATCTTTCTATAAATGGATAACGAAGTATTCAATCAATTTGCCTTTTGTCCGGCAATCTGCAATTGTCCTTGAATCAGACACCGAGATAAAAGCCGATTGTACAACTGAAATTCAAGCTATTGAACAGCCATCTATTTTAGACAATTACGATGCGATGTTGGAGAACTTCAAAAAGAAAGAGGCCGAAAGACAAGTGAAAATCATGGATGCCATTCGTGAATATGTGACAATCAAAACTGCCCCTTATCTCTCTAAGGAAGCTATTGCCACACTGATTGCCAATATTGAATATATGGCTTGTGACCACCCCGATTTATATAAGCCGATTCGCTCCAATATAAACAATCCGCTGAGGTCGCCGGGGCTACGACATTTGGCATGGAATATCGGTGAACGCTTGAATGTACCTTTGGTAAAAAGAGCGGAATTCATAAAGGCTTCGTTTCCACATGAACTCGTAAATGCCACTACTGAATACCTCAGGCTTAATTTACGGGATACTGTTACAAGCCAAATTCCCATTGACGTACCTAACAAGGGAGATTTTCGCTTCCATCTGGATACAGACAATGGCGACTCACAATAAAAAACGTATGCAGACGGAATAATTAATCCGGTCTGTATTGTTCTGCAAGATTTCATTGAGTTGGTTCGCAGCATGTTGAACGATTAAAAGAGTTTTAATATGGAAAAAGAGCAACTGACTTTCAATGACCTGCCGACTGTGGTAGGAGAACTGTGCGACCGAATCGCAAGTATGGAAAATCTTCTGACGGAGAAACTTTCCCGGCAGAACGAAGTCAAAGAGAATACGCACGTTCCGATGACCGTGCAGGAGGCTTGCGCTTATCTGAAAATGCCGTTATCGACCTTTTACTACAAGGTGAAAAAGGACGATATGCCAGTTATAAAGCAAGGCAAGCATCTCTACATCTATCGAGATGAATTGGACAAATGGCTGGAATCTTCACGAAAGACTCCGGCTCCGCAAAGTTTCGAGGACGAGAATGAAGCCATGCTCGCTTCCCATCGCCGTAAACCGAACCCTAAAAACTGGTAGGCTATGGAAAAGACGGACAATCTTATTCTTTCCTCTGAGGAACTGGCAATATGCATGGAGGAGTCCGCCGTGAGCGTAACAAGCGCATACGGACACTCTCCTGTGGTACTGATGGTAGATGATGCAACAATCGGAACATTGGGCAACTTCAGTGCTTCCATCGGAAAGGCTAAAAGCAAGAAAACGTTCAATGTCTCAGCCATTGTCGCATCGGCATTGAGGGGCAGTACCATTCTTCATTATCGGTCTATATTCCCCGAGGATAAACGGAAAGTATTATACGTTGACACGGAACAAGGACGGTATCATTGTCAGAACGTGTTAAAGCGCATTTTACGTTTGGCAGACTTACCGGAAGACAAAGAGCCGGACAATCTGGTTATGCTGGCTTTGCGTAAGTATTCCCCTAAAATGCGCTTGGCGATAGTCGAACACGCCATCGGCACAATTCCCGATTTGGGATTGGTGGTCATAGATGGCATTCGGGATTTCCTTTATGATATCAATTCACCCGGCGAATCCACCGATATTATTTCAAAACTCATGCAGTGGACAGATGACAGGCAGATTCATATCCACACCATTCTCCATCAGAACAAGAATGATGAAAACGCACGTGGACACATCGGCACGGAACTGAACAACAAGGCGGAAACCATCATGCAAGTCGAAGTGGACAAAAACGATAAATCCATAAGCGTGGTTGAAGCTGTGCATATCCGTGACCGGGAATTTGAACCGTTCGCTTTCCGCATCAACGAGGCTGCTTTGCCCGAACTGGTAGAATCCTACCTGCCCAAAGCAAAGGTTGTCGGCCGACCAGTAAAAGAACCGTTCGATCCGTACAAGGAGATTTCGGAGAGTGTACATCGTGCTGCGTTGGATGCCGTTTTTGCCGATGGCAATATCGGCAGTTATGACGACTATCTGGAGCGTCTGAAAAAAGGATACGGATTGCAGGGCGTAAAACTTGGGCACAACAAGGCAGTCAAAGTCGCTACCTTTCTTGGCAACAAACGGATGGTGATAAAGGACGGCAAGGAGTATCGTTTCAACCCGGACTACCATTATTAATTAGAGGTGTGTAATAATTGATAAAATGCAAGGCATTGGGGATGAGGACGACAGGAGTTTACTTTGGTAAATGACTAAGTCCGAACTCCGAAAATAACGCCGCAGTTTGCAATTATTACATACCGAGACTTTACTTTATTGTCGAAGCGTATATATAGGAATAAAGCAAAGTAGTCAGGAATGTTGCATGAGGTATTCATTCTCTCCCCTCTTTTAGAGGAATATACCAATGACTGTTTCCAATCCGTCTGCCGGTTCTGTGTGTACACCCGACATGGCTTGTCAAGAAGCATCAACAGGTATCTGTTGCAAGATATGCCAAGGTATAACCTCACTGCGTTGCGGTTGTACATTGGCGCTCTTGCCTGCTCAGACACTTCGCCGGTGCGGTACTCGCAAGCTCGCACCTATTCATTATTATAAAAATGATTCACATGAAAGAAGATATTGAAAATTCATCGACTACCCCCAGTGAGACAAGAAGCGTCTTCATCGGAGCGAAAGTTACTCCCAGTCAAAAGGAGTATATAAAATCACAGGCTGAGCAATGCGGTATGACGGTAAGCGATTACTTGCTTGCCCGTGCATACAATTATAAGCCTATGGCAAGGCTCACCAAAGAGGAAGCGGCACTGTTACAGAACCTAGATAACTGTCGTTCTGACCTTGTAAAATACACCTCCGCACTTCACGGAATGTCCACAAAACAACGCGTATCAATGTTCAATCAGATTCCGTTCATGGTCGGGTGGCTCAAGGAACTTGGCAATGTAGCCGAAAGCGTCTGCCAGTTTCTGAATGCTGTAAAAGAACAGAATAAGATTCCGTCCAACGATAAATCCGAAGAAATATGATTGCAAAAGCTAAAAGCAATATCACACGGAATAAACGCCATTCGTTATATTACCGGTGAATCACAGTACAAAAAACACCCGGAGAAAATCTATCGGGTATTGGACAATCTGCTGCCGTCGCAACCGGACACTATGGGGATATGGAACTCCATGCAACTGACCTTATCACGCTTCCGACCGATAAAGAACTCAGTCATCAGAATTGAACTAAGCCCATCCGCTGAACATACCCGATTCTTTAACGTCGAAGACTGGCAACAGCTTTGGCAGGATTTCGTTGCGGAGTTTGACAAACAAGTGATTATCGGCAAGGATGGAAAAGCCCGCTCTTGTCCGACCAATTTGGCAAACAGCAAATACACGGTTTGGCTGCATACTGAATCCGAAGGCGGTGTTCCACACCTTCATGCTACGGTTTGCCGTATGGATGAAGATGGTAACATCAACAACGACCATAACATTCATCTTCGTGCGCAACGTGCAGCTGAACGAGTAGCAAGGAAACGAGGCTGGACAACGGCAGCGCAAGTCAGAAATTCCAATATTCACCAAGTGAACCGTGACTGCATGGATACGCTGAAATCAATGCAATCGTGGTCGTGGGTGGAATACAAAGATGCCCTTATACAGAAAGGTTATGCTGTACATGAAAGAAAAGATGGAAACGGTATTCTCCGAGGCTATGCACTTGTGAATGGAAACACCAAATACAAGGCATCTGAATTAGGAGTCGGCAGAAACCTGATGATCTCGAAACTTCCTAAAACATGGGAGAAGTTGCATTATCAGTCAAGAGTTGGCACTTTGAACAATAAGTCTAAGGGAACTCAAACAGAGCAAACTCCTAAACCATCGGTGTACGCCAATTATACCAAATATAATACTTGCCATTCGGGAACGGTTCCTTATATCACACGCTTAATCATGAAAATCAGAATCACCATTTCTATATTCCTGAAAAAGTGCTTGACTGTTTCAACAACGAATTTGATTATAGACATACCGCCAACAGCCGGGAACTTACCGATATGGCAGTAGCTATTTTTGTCGGACTGCTTGAAACGCCCAACGTTGCCACTGGGAGTGGTGGCGGAGGTTCGCAAAGCGATTTACCGTGGAGAGATAAAGACGAAGACGATTTACAGTGGGCACGCAGATGCGCTCGTGCTGCCAGTCGCCTATTGGGAAAGAAACCGAAAACCGGATTAAAGCGATAAGGGTTATGGAACAAACACACAAAAAAGCGGCCGCTTACCGTGACCGCCAACAGCCCACCTGCCCTGCCGGCAAATGGACAGAAATTACTTTATAAATCTGGAAAATTTATAAAGTTCCACCTCTTATATTGCGATACTTATGCATATTGACCGTATATTCCCTTATTATTTAAGTTTATGAACACAAATTGCAAATATTCAGGATTTCTTCCTCAGCAAAATCATAAATGTAAAGTTCTTACATCACATTATTTATAAGCATTAGAGCCGTGCCTCAGCCCCAATACTTACTTGTTTTGATTAATAAGATTTTCTCGTTTTCTCACCTGTATTTGCTGCTCAATATCACTTAAACTAGTTGTATTATCCAAATTTATTCTTGCTCGTTGTATGTTTTGAGACAACATATTCTGCATCGATTTATTGTCACCAGCATTAAATGCCAAATAATAATTCAGCTTCACAACAATAGCATATTTTAAGACATTCATTTTTACATATTGCATTGCTGTACGAATATATTCCTTGTTGCCTTCGAGATCTATGTCCAACAACAAAAAGCACAACATAAATAATCTGTACTCCTCTATGTTATCTGATTTAATTATCGAGTCTATTTCCTTTTTTATTATTCTTTCCAAAGAAAAATGCCCAATTCCATCATATAATGCAACCTGACAAATCAATGGTGGTAAAGTTGGAAATAAAATCTAACAACTTAATTTCTGGAAGTTCTCGAAAATCAATATTTTGATTAAATGTTGATGAATATTCCGTTTTAACACTCCTTTTAAGTTCATCAACCAAATAAAAACCTAATTTACAATATCCATTTAATATATAATGGAATATTTCCCTTTTTTCTTGCGATTTGCCCAATATTTCATCCGAACTTCTATATGTTCTAGCCAATATCGACATATATCGTTCGACCATCTCAAATGTTAATTTGGCCGTGTCAACTTTTAGGAACCAAATGAACATCGGAATCAAATGTTGGCTCTTCGAATTGATCCTGAAGAGTTGCTTTTTCTACCGCAGAAAGAGTCCTCTCAACAGATATACTTTTTACAAAAAATCCTCTATTTCTTTTTTGTGCTTTAATCTTTGTTAAAAGCACATCTTCCAAGTTTGAATCATATTGCTCCCATATAGGATTAACTTTTTTGGGCAACTTTATTATAGACTGAACTCAAAAAAACTCATAATCGTCACGTTTGAAACCACTATATATTTCAATTTGATTTTTTAAACGCAATAAACATTTCGTCATTATTAATTATTGAATCTTTGAAAGTATTGTCTTTAGTCATTTGATACGCCAAAAAGTATTCAAAAAATCCATTTAATCTAAAGACAGATCTTCGATCATCAACACGTTCCTTTATAATACCACTTTTACATAAATAATCGAAAATTCCTTGTGCAGAAATAGTCAATCTATCATTTTCCGCTATCATCTCATCTAAGTATACCAACATCTCATCTTTTTTGATATACTATACACAGTTGATGCATGGTCTTCGAACATCTTTTGGGCTAAATTTGCGCAGACTTTTTTCAGTTGCTCATAACTTATTTTTGATCGAGATAATAAAATCTGTTTTTTATTAAATATCTCATCCACGCATGCATCCAAGATAGAGAAAAAGATTCTTAGCATAGCTTTCACTCGATTTATGATTAATTAACAACAACAATGAAATCGTCCAATAATTTAAAGGCAACTCTAGTTGTTTACATATACTTATTATTTTTTCCTGAATACGATCACGTTGTTGTACAGATGCAGGTAATCGTTTTTCTGTATATTGGGCTAGTTCTTGCCTCCTTAAATTATGGAAATACAGCTTATTAGCCCCAATATCGCCGAATGGGGATGTTTCTACTTTTCTATATAAACACTCCTCCGAGCATGCAATAAATCTTAATTTTGCATACTTTGGTAAAAAAAACTGTCATTAAATACGAGGCAAAATCTTTACCGGGATCATAATTATCCATTAACAATATAAAATCCTCTGAATCAACAATATCAACTGCTTTACTTCGATTGACACCATAATATTCTCTTACCAAATCAACTATTGAGAATTTATCATCAACTTTATTTTCACAATCGCGAGCATCAATATAAAATGGAACTTTACCATTTCGATTGAAGTTCATCAATATTTCAATTTGGATTCTTTTCAATAATGACGTCTTACCACATTTATCTTTACCAAGTATATAATAATTATCAGTAGCATTGATAAGTTCGTCCAAAGACATTATTGGACCATGCTTTGACTCTAGATTACTTTCAGCTTCTGTCTTTATTACTGGATGATTATATAATGATAAGAAATTATGTCCATTTTCATCATTATCTATTAAGAGTAGCTTATTGGCATTGTCAATTTCTACTGCTATCTTATCATGCAGCTTTTTCCTAAAATTTAGGATCTTCATTTTTTCATCTCCACAAGGAATAGTATAATTGATAGGCTCTCCAATATTACATGCATTTATAGTTTCAGAGTACACTATTTCCCTTACGACAATTTTATTATCTTCAATATCATCTACAGATATCACCGAACATCCTTGTTCCCCATCAGATGTCAATGAAGCCATCGCTACATGTTCAAAAAATACCATTTGTTCCACTATGTCTCGATAACGATGATATCTTATGAATATGGCCAGAGAACAACATATTAAATTTTGAATGAATTATGTTCTCAACCTCATATGAATTATACTCTTTCAAAAAATATACAGGATGATGCATTAAGATAATTTTAATGTCTGAATCCTTTATTGTATTAAAAATTTCCGACAATACATCTGTCGGTAATAGCAAGTTCCCTTTATCCTCTTCTCCAAATAAAGCAGAAACCCAGGGCGTATACACACCTACTATGGCTAACTTTTTCCTATTATACTCCCGAAAATGAATTGAGTATAATTCATTTAATTCATTCACACCTCGTCCTTCGTAAAAAACGTTCCGCATATTTTCTATACGGGGCCAAAGGGGCTAACGAATTCTGATAATCATTATCTTTAACCTTATAGAACTTATTAAGAGCTAAATTATCTCTAATTTCAGTATTAAAATATGATTTAAGCGATTTACTTATTTTACTCCGATCAATGTCGTGATTCCCCGGACAAATTATAAAGTTACATGGATCTATATATAATTCAGAACTTAATGTGTCAAATAACATATGGATTGCATCTTCATATTGGGCATTGTCTGCTCCAATATCCACAATATCTCCTGTAAAAAGACAAAATCGATATGTATATCTTCTAATTTTATTTTCGAAGCTATTGCTTTTATAATATTTAAAGGACTCTTTTCCTCTTCCGAGAAATGAAGGTCTGTCAAATGTAAAATGTTCATATTCTGAGCCGTTAGTTGTTATTTATCCTATTTATCGAATTGTTTCACTATTCTCTTAAATACAAGAGCTTTATCCATTAGCCAATTAAAGGCATCATCCCATTGCTCTTCTTTACTTATATCACAAGAATGCAAGGTAATAATTCGTGTTGCTTTTGTCGCCTCTCGCCATTCGACTTTTTCTCCTATCAATTTTTCTATTTCTTGAGCATGTTCTTTAAACATAGTAAACTTATCCTTATCATCAGGTATGTATACTTCAGCACCTAAACATTTTTTTCTGGGTATTTACAGTTAAACCGACGTGATATGACGAACTTCCTACACTCAAGTCATACCAATGTTGTGGCTGTGCTTTTTTCTCGCAGAAAATTCCTTGGCAAAGGATTCATTTGATTTAATATACTCTGATAGTTGTTGCCAAAAATTGAGTTGCAGCTGTTTGGTCTCGCTTAAACTAGCGACATTCTTCATTTGTTTAGCCCAATCATTAGGACGTTCTACTACGTTAAATTTGGGAGCAATTGCAGAATCATCAATTTGCCATAATTCAATTTCTACAAGAAAAAAAGCCTATTTTAACACCAGTATTTTGATTCAGCCATTCTATTGCTTGACGATGTTCGTCACGTGCGCGTTTTACTATCCACACAATGACTTCCGCACCTTTCCCTGACGCATAAGTGATAAGCTTGCCAAGGTGGTCATGGTTGGTGTCTTCAAGTTGATTTTCAATTATAATACGTCTTTCTGCACCCTCCTCAATAGCATACAGATCTACATTGAAACTTCCAACAGAAGACTCACATTCTTCTAAGACGATATCAATTCCAATAGCATCACTTAATTGCTGCAAATTGCATTCTTGGGCAAGCCATTTACTAAAATCCTTCGTTTCATGCTGCCAAACAGAACGCAGGTCATTAATGCGTTTAATCTTTCCGAGCTTCATGATATCTTATTTATTTGCGTGTTCATATGCTGTATTAAATACTCTCTGATTAATGAAATTCATAAAGTCAGGGTTGTCGAGATAATTTCTACAGAATTCCGTATTCTCATTAAGCATTCGTGCAATAATCATCATCAATGACATATTACATTGCTGTTGAGCTGTTTCTCTGTCGCTATTTCGGGCGGCATTCACAAATGCTTCATCTGCTTGCAAGCGTACAGGCAATTCCTCGAGTTGTTGTTTCGCTTTTTCCTTATCCAGCAAATTAATACCATTGAACTCATCCAATATTTCGCTCAATCTTGCCATATTGAGTTCTGCTTTTACCTTTAGGTGTCCCCACAGGAGTTGGTTCAATCTCTGCATCAGAGTTTTCCAGTTCAATTTTTGCTCCTCACCTTTGACAATTCGGTATTGATCAAAGTCAATTGCCTCAATGAGTCCTTCAGTAAAATCCTCACCTCTCAACACTGGCAACTTGTGTATCAACAATGAGAAATATGTGTTTAATTTTTTCCCATTCCACACTTTTAAAAAGGCAAAACTGCTGCGAGGAAAGGATATGTACGCAAGAAAGATTTAATACTACTCTTACATCTGATTTGAATATTATCATCAAGCTCTTTGAATCGTTCTACAGAATTGTTGATTATAGGGTCTATTTCCTCACGAGAAGCACCAGCCCAATATTTTTCATTGAGCATGTATATATCCTCTTCAGAATATATATTAGCACTTTCAATCTCTTGAATGAGGTCATTCAACTTATTCGGATCAGTCTCTTTTGACAATATTGTTGTCTTATAGAATCGCTGGAACGAGTTTTTAATGCTATCTGTATCATTGGCAAAATCAAGTACAAAAGTATCCCGTTTTTTGGGATGACAACGATTCAAGCGAGATAGGGTCTGAACAGCTTTTACATCAGTTATGACTCTATCCACATACATCGTATGAAGCAATGGCTGGTCATAGCCTGTTTGGAACTTTTCGGCGACCACTAAGATACGATACGGATCGCGCTCCATATTATCCTCGATATCTTTTGACGGGAAACCATTTACATCAGATTCTGTAACGTCCTTGCCACCATAATTCTTACTACCAGAGAATGCAACTATCGCCTTATAAGGGCTCTTGCGCTCTTCAAGCAAGCGGCTGATTTCATAGTAAAACTCTATTGCACGAAGAATACTACTTGTAACCACCATAACACGAGCTTGTCCACCCATCTTGCCTTTGTCAATAATCTGGCTATGGAAATGCTCTACTATAATGGAAGCTTTCTGCTGAATTGTTTCAGGCTGGCTTTCCACGAATGCTTCTAAGTTTCTTCTGGGCTTGCTTCTTTTCAAACTCTGGATCAGATTCTATAGCTTTGACAATCTTATGGTAGCTGTTATATGTCGTATAGTGCTCGAGTACATCCATAATGAAACCCTCTTCAATCGCCTGTTTCATTGTATACTCATGGAATGGTCGATGTCCGATTTCACCATCTGGCTGTTCAAACTCAGTTCCGAACATTTGAAGTGTTTTGTTCTTTGGTGTGGCAGTAAATGCATAATAATTTGCATTCTTTACCATCTTACGTCCTTCAATAATAGCATTCAGCTTATCTTCCAAGTCTTCACCATTTTCTCCAGCATTACCACTAAGGGCAATATTCATTTTCGCAGACATTGAACCATTCTGACTACTATGTGCTTCGTCTATGATAATGCCAAAACGCTTTATGCTTCATCTCCGAACCTATGGTTTCGAGGATAAATGGAAATTTGTGTACTATTGTAATAATAATTTTCTTGCCACTCTCCAAAGTCTTACGCAATGTTTCTGCACTATCGGCCCAAGCGACAAGATTAGACAAACGCTTGAAGGAGGCGATGTTATCACGAATTTGCTTATCCAAGTTTACTCGGTCTGTAACAACGATGACACTATCCATCAACGGCTCTGTACCATCAAGCAAGCCAACAAGTTGATATGCCAACCAAGTTATTGAGTTAGATTTACCTGAACCAGCGGAATGCTGTATGAGAAATTTCTGTCCCACACCTTTTGCTCGCGTTTCTGCTAATAATAGTCGGACGACCTCTAATTGATGATAGCGCGGCCACACAACAGAAATCTTCTCCTTGCCGGTCTTCTCATCTTTCTTTTTTACAACTTGCGCATAATTCTCAAGTATATCCGACAAAGATTCTTTCTTTAATATATCCTCCCAAAAAATATGATGTGCGCAGACCATTGGAATTAACAGGATTACCGGCACCACCATTGACACCTTTGTCGAATGGTAAAAACCAAGAACTTTTACCGCAAAGCCAAGTACACATACGGATATTATCATCATCAACAGCAAAGTGTACAGCACATCTTTTTAGGCGCAAGTAGCGGATCACTCGCATCACGGTCAGTTTGATATTGTCTTATAGCGTTTCCAACGGTTTGACCGGTGTAATGGTTTTTCAATTCCATTGTCATCACTGGCATTCCATTTAACGAAACCATTACATCAATACTATTCGAATTATCTTTGCTATAGAATAATTGTCTTGTTACACAAAAAATATTCTTTGCATACATTTCCTGAGCGGTAGGATTCAACTCAGATGGCAACGGATAGTACATATCGAAGAGTTCCGATATGTAACGGAATCCTTTTCTCAACACATCAGTAATACCACGAGAAGCAAGCTGTTTATTCAACTCGGCAAAAAAACTTACGTTCAGATACTTCGCTCGCAAAGCAGGCCGTATTCTCAACTTTCTTTTCTTGAGTAGAGAGAATAAACCGTTTTACACGCTCGGTGTCGAAACGCATAATCTTTATTATAGTTTTCAGATATTCCTTCTTCGTATCCCTGAACATCTCGAAGATAGTTTACGAGGATGGACTCAAGATTTTTCTCTGATGTATCAGTTACCATAATTCCACCTATTATATTTCAGACTGCACATTGATTTGGCCTGTTACGCAATCTGCAATAAGTTTCTGTTTATATTCTTTCAAGTATGTAATTTCAGCCTCAAGTTCTCCAATAAGAGAATTAACCTTGTTACTTCGTTCTTCAATATATGCAACTATAGCTTGTTGCTCCTCAATTGGCGGAAGTGGCAGACATTGTTGTCTAAATACATCAAATTTAAAATCAGATGATCTCTCTCTTATTCCTCTATATAAGGATTGTATGTATCCATTCATTCCCATTTCCCTAATCACTATAGCAAAATATGGATTGTATACATCTTGTCTTTTCGGGGTGCATACTATATATACGGGAGTTCCTTTCCCATCTGAATCCGAGATTCCAACAAGAACCCGCAAAAGCATCCATTTGGTGTATTACCAAGTCTCCTTTTCTTATGCCTTGATATCCAAATTCTTTGAATGATTCCGTAAAGCCTGTGGTTCTACGATTTTTTCTTAATGTTACTTGACCATCCCTAAAACAAGTAATAATATCATCACTATCTGATATTGGGCGATTTTCTCGGTTAAAAAGGTACTTAGCTCTTTCCTCGCTCCAATGTTCCGGTATACTATCTAACCAAGGAATACGACTATCCTTCATCTTCACATCGGGATTCAAACCTCGCGTGACGACATTGGCAATTTCAGACTCTTTTAGCTCATTAAGCAGCTGCAACTCTCTCTCTCTCTCTCTCTCGAACATACGCATCTATACATAGGGTTTTACTTTCAAGATAACTCACAATTTTCTCTTGCTCTGCAAGAGGTGGAATAGGTATAAATTTCCTTCCCAATAGAGGATAATTAATATTTTGTCCCTCTCGTATTCCAGTTACACATGTCTGTAACAACTGTATAAATGGCAAGCTTTTTGAATAATACTTTAAAATAATCTGTAAATTGCTTTTCTGTTGGTGTAAGAATAGTATATGCAGCACTTATTATACCTTGATAATATGCGTATTCTATTCCTCCTTCAAAAAAAGAGCGAAGGCTAATTACAAAATCACCCACTTTTACAAGCTTAAGACCTTCAAAGCCTTTGTTTACGACCACAACTCGATTCTGATACATTGATTGTGGTATCACACCATGAGATTGTGTTGCACACAACATCTGCTCTTCTGGATGATTTTTTCTCTGAACGCTCAGAAAAACAGTATTTTAATTTTCGTTTTTCCCAGTGGCTTGGCAACTTGTTCAACCATACCATGCCAGTATCTTTGTATTCATCGTACCGTCTCATCCCTTACCTAAAATATCGTCCAATATACCATCAGTACGCTCCTCAATAATACGAATATCTCGTGTTATATCCTCTATAGAACGTAACGCCTTTGGTTTATAAAAGTATTTTGTAAATGAGAGTTCGTAGCCAACTTGTATAGATTTTTCATCTATCCAAGCATCGTGAGTATATGGCAGAATTTCATTTTGTAAGAATCCATCAATACCTCCCTCATAGCGAAATGGGATTATCTCTGTATCTTCCAATGCTTTGTCTGCAATTGGGCAACCATCTGAATCAAGAACGATTTCTGCATCTGGACAAGTTATAGTATAGTGCTTTTGGAGTAAATCAATATGTTTCTTTTTTAGGTTTACTCTTCATTTCTTTTTTATTGCAGCCTTCAATAACTCTTGCAGAACATTGAAATCATAATCAGACGAATGATTGTATTGCTTGACAAAAGTCATTACCTCACAACAAATAGCACCATCTTTCTCCTTACGACACATTTCTGCCTCACGCTCTTCATTATACTCAAAACGAAGGCGCAAAGGACGGCATACTTTCACACTCCAATAGCCAAACTCATTGTTTGGGAAAATCTTGCTTTGCGGTGTTTCGGCAAAATCGGTAAGCAATTTTACAATCTGCTGTCGGTCATATTCGGTCGTTTCACAATTCTTCTCGCCTAAATTCTTACGCAACGGAGACTTAATTTCAGTTGCATCAATCAGTTGAACATAACCGCGACGACGTTCTTCCTTGCGGTTTGTTACAATCCATATAAATGTACCAATACCTGTATTGTAAAAAGTCTTTTTTTCGGGCATAGCCACAATGGCTTCCAACAGGTCATTTTCAATAATATATCGACGAAGGTTACTTGCCCCGCTACCGGCATCGCCAGTAAAAAAGAGAAGAACCATTATGGACCTCGACTATACGAGTGCCGAGCTTTGTTGAGTTCTTCATACGTGAAAGATTGTTGGCAAGAAACATCATTTGACAATCGCCAATATCTGGGATAAATGATATTTCCTCGTCATCTTTCCCTATCAATGTAAAGCGGCTGTCTGTAAACTTCTTCTTCTCCGTTTCTGCCAATCCCTCGTTTCTTAAGGTCCTCTTTCCAGGGGGTACCAAATGGAGGATTAGAGATACAAAAAATCATAAGTTTCGCCTGGATGTCCATCCCGTGAAATGGTACTATCGAACGCAATGTATTCACGCATCTCTGCGCCGTGCGCATACTGGAATGCCTGAATATCTCCTGAAATCATCAGGTCGGCCTTACAGGTTGCAAAAGTTTCGGGCTGAAGCTCTTGCCCATATATTAACACTTGGACATTCTTGCCTCTTTCGTTAGCAACTTCTCTAATACGTTCCTGTGCAATAGTAAGAATGCCACCAGTTCCGCAAGCACCATCATACACCGTGTATGTGCTATCTTTAATTTTGTCTGCAATTGGTATAACTGCCAAATCCGCAAGGAGTTTTACATAATCACGAGGTGTGAAATGCTCACCGGCTTCCGTTACATTATTTTCTTCATTAAATTTTCTGAGTAACTCCTCGAACATCGTACCCATTGTATGATTATCAAGGGGCAGGAAATTTCACATTACCATTATCATCAAGAACAGGCTTATTGCTAAGATTTATCTTATCATCTGTGAATTTCTCAATTATACTCCCTAAACGTTCAGCCTCCGTAAGGTTATCGACCATTTGACGAAGATGAAACTTATCAAGAATATCCTGAACATCTTTACTGAAACCATTAAGGTAATCATTGAAATTCATCTTCAGCCGTAACGGATCAGTTTCACTCTTCAAGGTCTTCATTGTGAAAAGTGAAGTATTATAGAAAGGATACCCTGTCGTGTTAAACAATATTGGATCTTGATTGGCTATTTTATTATCATCAAGCATCTTTTTCTGAGCCAGTAAGGTTGCTTTTGTGGGTTCAAGAAGCACATCTATACGACGTAACACCATCATTGGCATAATAATTTTCTTGTATTCGCCTTTATCAAAGGCATACACAAGTACATCTGTTGCGATATTCCAGATGAAAGAAAATAGTTGATTATATTGAGCTTGTTCCATATTCTTTTGCTACTCTTTGGTGGGTGTTATTAGTGTTCTCACATCAACATCCAAGCATTTTGCTACCTCTTGTAGTTGGGCAATAGACGGTTGCGACTTATTTGAACACCATCTTGAAACTGTATTCTCAGATTTGCCCATTTGCTCGGCCAACCATCTATTAGTTCTTTGCTTTTTTCTGCAAGCACTACCTTTATCCTATTCATCACTATTTGTTGATTATTCGACATCAGTATTCAAATTATACCCATTAAATTATAAACAAAATTACACCTAATTTTCCATATAGCCAAGCACATAAGCAACAAAAAACATCATTTAGAGGAAATGGAAGCTGTTGGCATATAGCTATGCAAAAGAACACATGTACCGTTTTTATCTATTCCATACAATGAATTTCCTTTTCAAAAAAAATTATGCTGCACAAACATTATGTTCGTACAGCATAATATAAAGCCCCAATTACGTTCCTTATTCAATTACATATAAAATCAATCAATACTATATATCATTCCTCTTGATAATTTGACACACGAGAGCAGTTATTCAAACTTACAGCGTTCATCCAACACCCCGATAAACATCCCCATTTCTCTCTTAGAAATTCCCAGCTGTACTACCAACTCCCGCCATTTTTTTACAGTTTCAATCACCTCAGAAATAATTTTCTCTGCAGTTTTCTGATTCAGCATATAATCTTCGCAAGCATCAAACAAAATGTTCAAATCTGCCTTGTTGGAAGCCGATGAAATAAGCAGACTTTGACATTCATTCAGAGTGGGATTCATATCGTATGCAGGAGAGAGTGTCCAACCTTTTGCAGTCAAAAGAAAACCATGATTACGGAAATGGTCATCGCTATTACCAATACAGATATTGAAAGCCACACGGCGATAGAGTTCATACAGATTCTCTTCCACATTCGTGCAGTTCTGGATTATGAAATCGACTATATCCAGATAACCGTGCCCTGTAGTTGCATTATCGCCGTCATTAAGTCCCAATAAAGTCATGGCAGAAGCAAAATGAATTCGTTTTCCTTCTTGGGTTCTGTCAAAGCGTTGCGAAAGCAAAGTGTGATATTTCTCTCCGGTAATCAGCACTTTGGTTTTCGCGGCCTTTATACCTGCTTTTGTAGCAAGAAGGTGACTGAAATGCTCCCAAAGTCCGGCATCGTAATCATCTTTGCGTGAAGGGAACTTTGCGATATAAAGTGTTTTGTCCGTATCAATTACACTGGCTTTGGGCCTTGCACCGCCCAATGAGGAACCCGGTTGAACAAGTTGTACAATCCACTTTCTGTTGGGCAGCACGTTATCCTCTTCGCTTTTCTCAATCTCAGCACTGGCTGCAATCAATTCTCTAATATCCGTCAGAGGTGGAATTTTCAACGACTCACTCACATTTATAAACTCTCCTTCGGGATTTTTCCTTGAAGCGGAATGCTCCCATTCGGGAGAAGTCATCAATACCGGTCAGGAAGTCGAATGAAGATAAACGTCGTACAGGTCGCTTTTCTTCCATTGCTGCAAGCTGCTCACGACGCAATAATAGAGTACGCCCCCATCGATCAGGTAAGGCATCCGAAAAACATCCGAATATATCTTTCTCCGGTTGTGTATATTGTTGTCCCGGATAATTATTCAAGTCCTCACTCAAAAACAAATCGCCATGCTTTTTTCAACCATTCATCGCTAAACGTGAAGCAATAGCTATCTGAGCCACGAAGTGATTCGTAGCCCAACTCGCCAATAAGTTCCACCTCTTTCAGCCAGTCAAAATCAGCATATACATATAACTTCTTCATCGCCTACTCCTTTTTTGATGCACGTTCCCGTGTCTTCAAACTTAAATCCTGCAAGGCTTTCCCCAATTTATCTTCTTTGGCCAGCCACAGAATATCATCGTCAAGTTGCAAGGCATACAAAACACGCAAATAAATACCGATTGCCACAGTCGGCACGCCTCTCTCTATTCGGGATACGGTTAACGGAGAGCAGGTAGCACGTTCAGCCACTTGGGCCACACTCAAATTTCTGCGTAAACGAGCCAACTTAATCTGTTCTCCCACAACCGACATCTTTTGCTCCAATTTTCGGGGCAACTTAGTCCCCATTGTATTCTTCGCCATACTCAATACATCATATAATATGCAAAGATAATGCTTTTTATTTATTTAATGATATATTACAGACAAAATATAGCAACATCATACAACCAGATATGCACATAACCCAGTTTCAAGACTCGTCCTCAAAGATCAATTGCTATTATATTGTTTACAAGGGCCATACACACACATCAACAAACAAAATATTATTTGTTACATTAAATACACAACTCTCCTTTACAACATCACATTGAAAACTCATTTTGCTTGCCCCACAAAAAACAACTTTACTTTATTCCCGTATTCATATATACGCACATTAAAATAAAGCTAAAAAAGGGAAAGAAAGAGATGACTGCGCCAAAGCAGAACTATACTTGCCGACTTTTCTTTTGGCTGCAATAACAAGCTAAAATATCCGTGACCCCATCTACGATTTTACAACCATAATCGGCGAAATAATCACTGATATGCCTTATCTTTGTGAAGCGGGGATTGCAAGGACTAAAAGGACGATTTCCCTTTTTTCCCTCCGCTTGAAGACAAACGAAGGTTAAAAACGTTAAATCTTCAATTTTAGGCGAAAAAAACAAGTAAAATTTTGAGCTTTCTATCTTTTAAGCCATAAACCACTGATAACCAATTGGTCTAATATGCTGCATCGGCAAATAATTGCCGCAAACCACGATCCGGTATTATCGGCAACGGCTTCAGGCGCTCCGTACGAGTGCCTATTTGTGACTCGGAATCATGGTACAAACGAAGGAAACAACAAGTCCACGACGGTCCGAACGGCATTAAAATCGGAGGACATTTCAGATGTTCATGCCGAATCGCTTGTTTATTACGGGAATTTTTGCGAACATTGTAAACAGGTTGTGCGCTGAAAATGGAAAATAGCCCCCGGAATACAATCCCAAAAAGCTTCGCGGCGTGTAAAACATGGACATAAAGAGAGACAAGGACGATGCGTCTTTATGGAATCGATTTCTCGACGGAGACCGGGAGGCTTATGCGTATATTTTCGAGAGATATGTCCGTGTGCTGTTTATGTACGGGTCCCAGTTCACCGGCGACCGGGAACTGGTAAAAAGACTGCATCCAGGATGTTTTCGTCAAGATATACTCCAACCGAAGCAACCTGCGCCCTACCGACAACATCAAATACTACCTGTTCGCGGCGCTCCGCAACAGCCTCATAAACGCCCTGAAACGCGACAAAGCCCGATTCGGAGGGGGGGGGATTCCGACACCGACGCAAAGGCGAAAGAGCAGGCCTGTGAGGACGCATCCCGCATAATCGAAATCCGGGAAGAGGAGGCGATCATGCAGAACAGGGTCGCCGAAATCATGTCGGCCCTCACGCCGCAGCAAAAGCGGGCCGTGCATTACCGGTATATCGACAATCTCAGCATCAGCGAGATTTCCGACGTCATGAATATGAGTTACCAGGCTGTCCTAAACACCATCCAACGGGCTTTGAAGCGAATCCGCACAAATTATTTGAATTAATTTCCGGAAAAGTGATTATAAAATCCGAGCCGCGGTGTTTACTGTATAAAACTGCGCCCGGATGGACAACAAAGATTATAAACTCTTTACCCTCGAAGATTTCCTATCGGACGATTTTTTCATTGCATCGGTGAAAAGTCCCGTACGCCAAAGCACCGCTTTCTGGCAGGACTTCGTAGCGTCCGATCCGCCCAATATCAGCGAATATCTCGTCGCCCGGAGGTATATCGAATCCTCGAACGAAATCCTGCCTTTCATTACCGACCGGGAGATCTCCCTGCTATGGGACAACATCGTCGCGGAAACGGGCCTGAACAAACCGGAACGGCGCCCCCGCCGGAAATACATGCTCTACCCGGCGGCCGTCGCCGCGTCGGTCCTGATGCTGTTCGCCCTGTGGCCGTCGGACGACGTGACGCGGCATGTCGAAATCTGCGAATACGCCTGCGCAAAAGCCGACTCCACTGAAAGCAGGGAGGCCAAACTGATCCTGTCGGACGCCAAAACCGTGGTCATCACGGACAAGGAGGCCGAAATCCGCTACGACGATTCGAAAATCACGGTCAGCCGGTCGCAGATACCCAAGGAAGAATCGGCCAAATACAACCAGCTCATCATCCCGAAAGGCAAAATGTCGCGCCTCACCCTCTCCGACGGAACCAAAGTGTGGGTCAATGCCAATACACGGATCGTCTATCCGGCGGAATTCACCGGCAAGCAGCGGGAAATCTACGTCGACGGCGAGATTTTCCTCGACGTCGTGCACGACGACCGTCCGTTCATCGTGCGGACCAAAGGGCTGAACATCGAGGTCATGGGAACCCGTTTCAACGTATGCGCATACGACAAAGGGGAACTCGAACGCATCGTCCTGGTGGAAGGGTCCGTACGGGTCGCGGACAAGACGGGAGGAAACAAGAGGGTCCTCGAACCGAAGCAGATGTACGAAGCTGCGGGAGGAGAGACGCGCGTCGAAGAAGTCGACGTCCGCAAATACGCATCGTGGATCGAGGGATTGTACTATTTCGACAGGGAGAGGCTGGAAAACGTCGCCCGGCTTCTGTCCGATTATTACGGCGTCTCGATCGTTTGCAGCGAGAAAACGGGCGGGTTCGCCTGCTCCGGCAAACTGGACCTGAAAAGCGACCTCGACGAAGTGTTGCTCGGATTGAGCCTGAGCCTGCCGGTAGTCTGCGAGCACGTGGGAGACGACATGTATATCATCGTACTCAAAAACGACTGAATCCCAACCTTAAAACCCCGAAAAACCGAAGAGCCTATGAGATAAAACCGAATTCCGAAAAAACGACCGGACGATACTGGTACTATCGCCCGGTCTGCGATCTAACCGTTAAACTGCTAAAAATTAACCATTAAATCCCTACAAAGGTATGAATAATAACAATAAGTCATGCTGTAAGAAATCATTATTTCGCCGGGAATTGTGGGTGGTACGGATGGCGTTCCTGTTTCTGACGCTCGGAATGTGGCCGGCAAATGCCGCCGCAGCCGCTCCGAAAGCCACTCTTTTATCGATCAACGCCAAAAACAAACCCGTAAAGGAGGTGTTCGCAGAGATCGAGAAAAAAACCGAATACATTTTCTTTTATTCCGACGACATCGTCGACGTCGACCGCAGCGTCTCGGTCGACGTGAAAAACGGGAGCGTCGAAACGGTCCTCGACCAGATTTTCCGATCGACGGACAACTCCTACGAAATCAAGGACCGCCAGATCTTCATCGTAAAGCCGGAAAAAAGCGCCGCGAAAAAGAACGAATCCGTCCGGCAGCAACCCGGGACCAAGCGGATCACCGGCACGGTCACCGACGCCAAGGGAAACCCGCTGGCGGGTGTGAACGTGATCGTGAAGGGGACGACGATCGGAGTGTCGTCCAACATCGACGGTACGTACGTGATCGACATCCCGCTCCATGCGTCGCTCGTTTACAGCTACATCGGCTATCTGAACCAGGAGATCACGCCCGGGGCCGAGAGCATCTGCAACATCGTCCTCGACGAGGACAACCGGGTGATGGAAGAGGTGGTGGTGGTCGGGTTCGGCCAGCAGAAGAAGGAGAGCGTCATCGGCGCGATCCAGTCGTTCAAGACCTCCGACATGAAGATGCCCGCCGCCAACCTCACGAACAGTTTCGCAGGCCGCATCGCCGGCGTGATCTCGGTGCAGCAGTCCGGAGAGCCGGGCGCCGACGGAGCGAATTTCTGGATTCGCGGCGTAAGCACCTTTGCCGAGGCCGCGCAGAATCCGCTGATCCTGATCGACGGCGTGGAGTGCTCCTCGTACGACCTGAACGCCCTCGCCCCCGAGGTGATCGAGAATTTCTCGATCCTCAAAGGATGCCCACGGCGACGGCGCTCTACGGATCGCGCGGCGCAAACGGCGTGATGATCGTGACGACGAAAACCGGGCAGGGCGGCAAACCGAAAATCAACCTGCGCGTCGAGGGGCGCATGTCGATGCCCACACAGATTCCCGAACTCGCCGACGGCGTACAGTACATGCGGATGTTCAACGAGGCCATCGAAGCGCGCACGCCCGGGGCCGAGCCGAAATTCTCGGAGGAGGCGATCCAGGGAACGATCGACAAGCTGGACCCCTACGTCTACCCCAACGTCAACTGGTACAAGGAGCTTTTCAAGCGGCAGACCTACACGCAGGCGGTCAACCTGAACGTCTCGGGCGGCATCGCCAAGCGGGTGACCTACTTCATGAGCGCGTCGATCACCAACGAATCGGGCCTGCTGAAGCAGGCTCCGGAGAACCCCTTCAAGAACAACATCCACAACCTGCGCTATTCGTTCCAGTCGAACGTCAGCAGCCAGCTCACCAAAACCACCAAGGTGGGCGTGAAACTGAATATCCAGGTGCAGGATTACACCGGGCCGCTCAACGACGTGAATTACCTCTTCGGCCGGGTGATGTGGGCCTCGCCGTCGCAGTTTCCCGTGAAATTCCCGCAGACCGGGGAGATGAACTACATCCCCTTCGGCAACAAATCGGGCGGTCCCCAGTCCAACATGTACGCCAACCCGTACGCCTCGCTGGCGCAAGGCGTCAACGAGATGTTCAGAACCACCTCGATGGGAACGCTCGATTTCGAGCAGAAGCTGGACTTCATCACCAAGGGGCTTTCCATCACGGGGCAATTCTCGCTCAAGGTCTTCAACAGCACCTCGACGGGCAAATACATCTCGCCGTTCTACTTCGAGATCGACCCCAACACGCTGGTCAAGAACGACGACGGCAGCTACACCTACGACCTGCGCTCGATCAACACCAACGGCAGCAACGCCGCCGTGGCGCGGAACTCGAACTCCAGCGACCGCCTCACCAACACCAACATCATGCTCAACTACCAGCGTGAATTCGGCAAGCACGACGTGAACGCCCAGTTCATCTACCTGCAACGGGGCTACTTCCGCAACAATCCCGCGAGCAACAACTACAACGCCGCACTGGGAGAGAGAAACCAGGGTATCGCAGGCCGCCTGACCTACAATTTCGACAGACGCTACTACACCGAATTCAATTTCGCCTACAACGGCAGCGACAACTTCGTCGAGGGGAAAAAGTTCGGATTCTTCCCGTCGATCGCCCTGGGTTACATCCTCTCGAACGAGAAATTCTTCGAACCGCTGACCAAAGTCGTCAGCCTGCTGAAAGTGCGCGGTTCCTACGGTCTGGTGGGCAACTCGCTCACCAGCGAACGCTTCCAGGGCTACACGCACCTGACCATGGACGGCAAGAGCTACTCGTTCGGCCCGGCGTTCAACAGTTCGATGAAGGGCGCGGTGATAACCCGCTACGGCAACCCCTACGCCACGTGGGAAACCTCGCTGAAAAAGAATATCGGACTGGAAATCGGTCTGTTCGACAACCGGTTCCTGCTGATCGCAGACTTCTTCCGCGAAAACCGCGAACGCATCCTGCTGACCCGCCAGACAGTTCCCGCAACGGTCGGCATGGGCAGCGCCACGCCGTTCGCCAACATGGGCAAGACGCGGAACCAGGGCGTGGACCTCTCGCTCGAATACAACCATGTCTTCAATCCCGATTTCCTGCTGACCTTCAAAGGAACGTTCACCTACGCGAAAAACACGCTGATCTTCCGCGACGAACCCGACTACGAATGGGATTACCAGTACGAGCGCGGCGGTCCGATGAACCGGATCGGGCCGGCTTACGTCGCACTGGGGCTTTTCAAGGATCAGGACGACATCGACAGCAGCCCCGACCAGTCGGCCGTGATGGCCAACGTCAGACCGGGCGACATCAAATACAAGGACCTGAACGGCGACAAGAAGATCGACCAGTACGACCGCACCTACATCGGCGACCCGTACATTCCCCAGATCGTCTACGGCTTCGGGCTTTCGGCGAAATACAAGCGGTGGGACTTCTCGGTCTATTTCCAGGGCGTCTCGAAGGTGTCGATCTACATGAACGACATCCACCCGTTCGGCGTCTACCACAAGAACGTGCTCGGGTTCGTCGCCAAGGACTACTGGTCGGAGAGCAACCCGAACCCCGCGGCCGCCTATCCGCGCCTCTCGCACACCGACGGCCGCGACAACACGGAGGTGCTCTCCTCCTACTGGCTCCGCGACGGCGCGTTCCTGCGCCTGAAAAACCTCGAAATCGGCTACTCGTTCAAGTGGATGCGGGTCTACCTTTCGGGGGCCAACCTGCTGACGTTCTCGCCCTTCAAACATTGGGACCCCGAACTGGGCGGTTACGACAACAAGCCGGAGTCGTCCAGCGCCAACCGGGGCAACGGACTCCGATACCCGCTCCAGAAGATCGTGAACATCGGAGCGCAGTTTAACTTTTAACGACCGAAGAATTATGAAACCGCAATATATCCTATTATCGCTTTGCCTCGTGCTGGCCGGATGCAGTTACCTGGACCTGGAACCGGAAAAGAAAGGTACGCTCCAGGAGGTTTTCGAGGACCGGACCTCCGCCGAGAAGTTCCTGTACGGATGCTACGGCTACCTGCCCGCCTCGAACGACTTCAACGGCGAGCCGCAGGTGTGGGGCGCCGGGGACGAAGTGGCCCTCACGTCCCAGTGGGGCACCGACTGGCATTGGGCCAAAGCCGCCCACACGGGACAGATCTCGGCCGCAGAGCCGCTCTACAACTACTGGTCGCACCACAAAAGCAAGAAACAGCCCTCACGCTGCGCCGCCTACGACCTCTACGGAGGCATCCGCCAGTGCTACACCTTCATCGACATGGTGGACGGGGTTCCCAACGCCAGCGACGGCGAAAAGGCGCGGTGGAAAGCCGAGGCGAGATTCCTGGTCGCCTATTTCCACTACTCGCTCCTGCGGCTCTACGGTCCCATCTGCCTCGTCGAGGGAATCATCCCGAACGACGCTCCGGAGGAGGTCTACTACCCGACCCGGCGTCCCTACGACGAATGCGTAGGCTGGATCGCCAGGAAATTCGACGAGGCGGCCGGCGAGCTGAAGGCCTCGCGGGCCTACTCGGCGCTGGACATGGGCCGTGCCAACTACGTCGCCGCCCTGGCCATCAAGTCGCGGATGCTGCTCTACGCCGCCAGCCCGCTTTTCAACGGCAATTCGGAGTACTACGCCGATTTCAGGAACAAGAACGGGGAGCAGCTCATCAGCCAGACCTACGACAAGGAGAAATGGAAGGCGGCCCTCGACGCGACCGCGGAAGCGATAGCCGCCGCGGAGCAGGAGGGATACAAGCTGTTCCGGTTCAAGTCCGAAGGAACGTCGCTCACGCCGGAGGAGGTCGCCTATCAGACGGCCCGGAACATGGTCACGACGCTTCCCCGCGAAATATCGGACAATCCGGACATGATCTGGGTCGATTCCCGCTCGCCGGTGAACAGCCAGCAGATGTATGCCATCCGCGGGCTTACGAACAACTCCGTGAGCGTTCCCTACGGCGGCGTTTCGCCCTCGTTCCGGATGGTCGAGACCTTCCTGACCAAAAACGGGCTTCCGATCGACAAGGACCCGGAGTTCGACTATCCGCACCGTTACGATCCCGTTCAGGACGAATACGGGGAGTGGACGGCCAAGATGCACCTCGGGCGCGAAACCCGCTTCTACGCCGACATCGCCTACGACCGGGCGCATGACTACGAATTGCGGGGCAACTGGACCCTCTACCTGCGCATGGGCGAAAAGCACCCCGCGACAAAGCTGACGATGGGCAACGACCCGAACCGGGACATGCAGACGATCAACGGCTATCTGGTGAAAAAGACCGTGCATCCGAACTCCTATTTCCCGAACAATTCGGTCTCCGCCGGACGCATCGACTGGGCATGGCCGCTCGTCCGGATGACGGAACTCTACCTGAACTACGCCGAGGCATACGTCGAATACCACGGGACGCTCGCCGGGCAGGCCCTGCAATACATGAACGACATCCGCGACCGCGTCGGCGTGCCGCGCATCGACGATGCGTGGAAGGGCATTCCCGGCAAAGACTACCGGGAGATCATCCGCCAAGAGCGGACGATCGAACTGATGTTCGAGGGACACCGCTATTTCGACGCCCGGCGGTGGAAAATCGCCCACCTGACTTTCGCCGAGCCGTCGAAGCGCTGGAACTGCTTCCCCACGGGCTTCACGACGACCAACGTGCAGCCGTACGACAGTTACCTGACGATCATGCCGTCCATCGAGACGTCCAAGATATTCGAACAAAAACACTATCTTTATCCGATCGACGCGGAAAATATTTCCAGCAACAGGAACCTGGTACAGAATCCGGGCTGGTAAAAACCCGATTTTCAGACAAGAGGTGCGTCCGCCGGGGATGCAACGCCCCGGGGCGCACCCCTCGTCCTGATTTTATGAAAACCAAAACCCGAATACAATGAAGTACATCGGAACAATATCCCTGTCGTTGCTTCTGGCCTTGTCGGCGAACGCCGCGCCACCGGCCGGCGATACGATCCGGATCACGCAGCTGGGGCTTCGGCCCGGTTCGCGGATCAACGCCACGCCGTTCGTCAACGAAGCCGTAAAACGGTGCAGGGAAAAACCCGGAAGCGTGCTCTACTTCCCCGAAGGCCGCTACGATTTCTGGCCCCAGCATGCCGTCGAACGCGATTACCACGAGTCGAACACCACGGACATCAACCCCAAACGCCTGGCGGTGTTTTTCGAGGGAATGGACGGGATCACACTCGACGGCGGCGGGTCGGAGTTCATCATGCACGACCGCATCCAGCCCGTCACGCTCGATAATTGCAGCAATGCGGTTCTGAAAAATTTCACGGTGGACTGGGACGTCCCGCTGATGGGGCAGGGCGAGGTCATCGGAATCGGGACCGACTATTTCGACCTGCGTATCGACCCCGCCAAATACCCCTACATCCTCGAAAACGGCAAGCTCGTCTTCGTCGGCGAAGGCTGGAAAAGCCCCGTGACGCGGATGATGGAGCTGGACGTCTACACCGGGGTCATCCAGAACGGCGACCGCGCCCTGGGCAGCAAATGGAACGAATACCGGGCGACGGAACCGGTTCCGGGCGTCGTGAGGGTCCGGCGGGAAGGCGGTTTCAGACGCTATCCGAAAGTCGGCAACATCCTGGTGCTCCGGCACGGCGAGCGGGACCACGCCGGCATCTTCATCAACGAAAGCCGGAACGTCTCGCTGAGCGACATCACGATCCACCACACGGCCGGACTCGGAATCCTCTGCCAGTATGCGGAAAACCTCGATTTCGACAACGTGGACGTCGTGCCGAACAAGGCCAAGGGGCGCTATTTCAGCGGCCATGACGACGGCATTCACGCCATGGGCTGCAAAGGCCGTATCCGCGTGAACGACTGCGAATGGCAGTACCTGATGGACGACCCGATCAACATCCACGGAACCTGCGTGCGCATTACCGAGGTGCTCTCGCCGACCGAGGTGAAGTGCCGGTTCATGGAGTCCATGAGCGTCGGCCTGCGATGGGCCGTCCCGGGCGACAAGGTCGGATTCATCGACAACAAAACCATGTGCACCGAGGAGGAGAATGCGACGAAATCGTTTACGAAACTCAACGAGCGGGAATTCATCCTCGAAACCGAGAAACCCTTCTCCCGCGCGATCCGGGCGGGCATGGCGCTGGAAAATCGGACCTGGACGCCCGACGTGGAGATCCGCAACTGCCGCTTTTTGAGCAACCGCGCGCGGGGACTGCTGATCTCCACACCGGGAAAGGTCGTCGTCGAGAACAACTTCTTCGCCTCCAGCGGTTCGGCCATCCTGATCGCCGGAGACGCGAACTACTGGTACGAGAGCGGCGCCGTCCGGAACGTGCTGATCCGCGGCAACCGGTTCGACGCCTCGTGTCTATCGTCCGGATACCAGTTCACCGAAGCGGTCATTTCGATCCTGCCCGAGATTCCGGAACCCGACCCGTCACGCCCCTTCCACCGCAACATCCGCATCGAGGACAACCATTTCTGTTCGGCCGACTATCCGATCCTGTTCGCCACCTCGGTCGACGGGCTGACTTTCAGCGGCAACACCATCGAGCGGAGCTACGACTTCCGCCCGTGGCATCCGCGCAAGGCCGGGATCACGGTCGATGCCTGCCGGAACGTGACGATCTCCGGCAATGAGTTCATCGGCGAAGTCCTGGGCCGGACGGTCAGCGTCGAAAACATGCACAGGCGCGAGGTGAAAATCGCCCCCGGATCGCCCTATAAGGTCGTCTGGAACAAAGAGGCCGCGCGCCCCAAACTCCAAAAATAACGAAGCACATGAAAGCAATCCCCCTATTTCTGCTTTTCAGCCTCTCCGGCTTTGTCTACGGCTCCTGCGGCGAAAAAGAATCCGCAATGCCCCCGACCCCTCCGGCCGCCGCCGGAGAGGTCTTCCGCACGCCGGCCTACCTGCAAAACCCCGCCGCCGACGCCATGACGGTCATGTGGATCACCAACGTCCCCTGCCGCAGCTGGGTCGAGGTCGGAACCGAACCCGACCGGTTGCAGCCCGTGAGGTGTTACGACGAGGGCATGATGGTCGCCAACCGGACGATCAACAAGATCAGGCTGGAAGACCTCCGCCCCGGCACGAAATACTACTACCGGGCCTGCTCGCAGCAGATACTCCACTACGGCAGCTACAAAAAGGAGTTCGGCGACACGGTCCGGATGCCGTTGGCGTCCTTCACGACGTGGGACGAGCGCGACCAGGACTACACGGTTCTGGTCTTCAACGACGTACACAAGAAAACCGAACTGTTCGGACATCTGATGAGCCTCGTCGGAAACGAGCCGTACGACCTCGTGATTTTCAACGGCGACTGCTTCGACGATCCGGAAAAGGAGTCGGAGATCGTCGAGGTCCTCACGGAATACTGCAAATCGTACGGCAGCGACTGCATCCCGTCGGTGTTCATGCGCGGCAACCACGAGATCCGGGGCGCCTGCTCCGTCGTGCTGTGGAACTACCTCTCCAAGGCGGGCGAACACTCCTATACGGCATTCACGATGGGCGGCACGCGCTTCGTCCTGCTGGACTGCGGCGAGGACAAACCCGACGGCACCGAAGTGTATTACGGCATGAACGACTTCACGCAATACCGCAAGGACCAGGCGCAATTCCTGCAAACGGAACTCGCGGGACCCGAATTCACCGCCGCGGCGCGGAAGGTACTGATCCACCACATTCCCATCTACGGAAACGCCGTCGCGAAATTCAATCCCTGCAAGGAGCTGTGGCAGCCCCACCTGGCGGCGGCCGGATTCGACGTTTCGCTGAACGGCCACCTGCACCGGTACGAACTGATCGAAAAAGGGGCTTCGGAGAACAATTTCCCGGTGGTGATCGGCGGCGGCTACAAGGAGGAGAACGCAACCGTCATGATCCTGAAGAAGACCGGGGAGCGGCTCAACCTCCGGGTCGTGCACGCCAAGGGAAACACACTGCTCAACCGCGACCTTTAGCGGTCGCCCGGTATGCTGCGCGATCCCGTCCGGAACCGGACGGGATCACGCTTTTTTACCCCGGAAAAACACGCCCTCTGCGGCCCTTCCGGCAAAAATGTGCGGAACCGATCGAATACCGCTGTTTTTCAGTCACTATATTTGGGAGTTTCCCGGCATTTTTCCGAAATTTACCCAATCGGGCCGCGCCGGACGTCCGGCAGCGAAAACCGCCCCTGCAGACTATGCCTAAACCTTAAAAACAGAATAACCGATGAAGAAAATCCTCTTATGCTGGCTGGCCGCGGCGACCGCGCTGACGGCCGGCGCGCAGAACGACGAATGGCAGGACGCCGGCGTGAATGCCGTGAACCGGATGCCGATGCACGGCTCCTGGTTCGCGTACGAGTCGCCGGAAGCCGCGCAGGCGGGCGACAAGACCCTCTCGGAGCGGTTCGTCACGCTGAACGGAAACTGGAAATTCAACTGGGTGTGCGACGCCGACCAGCGTCCGACGGACTTTTTCCGCGTCGGATTCAACGACGAAGGCTGGGGCGACATGCCCGTGCCGGGACTCTGGGAGCTGAACGGATACGGCGATCCGGTCTACCTCAACGTCGGCTATGCCTGGCGGGGCTGGTTCAAGAACGATCCGCCGCATGTTCCCGTCGAGCAGAACCACGTGGGTTCCTACCGCCGTACGATCGACATCCCCGCGGCATGGAACGGCAGGCAGATCGTCGCGCATTTCGGATCGGTGACGTCGAACATCTACCTCTGGGTCAACGGCCGCTATGTGGGTTACAGCGAGGACAGCAAGCTGGAGGCCGAGTTCGACCTGACGCCCTACGTGAAACCCGGGCGCAACCTCATCGCGTTCCAGGTCTTCCGCTGGTGCGACGGCACGTACCTCGAAGACCAGGATTTCTTCCGCCTTTCGGGCGTGGGCCGCGACTGCTACCTCTACGCGCGCGACAAACGACAAATTACGGACATTCAGGTCAACGCCGCGCCTTCGGCCGACTACACCTCGGGAACGGCAGCCGTCAAAGCCTTCTTCCCCAAGCAGGCGCGGGGATGCAGCGTCGAACTGGCGCTCACTGATGCGGAGGGCCGCAGCGTGGCATCGCAGCAGCTGCGCGTCACGAAGGACGAGGAGCGTTGCACGCTCGACGCCGGGAAAGTCACGCTGTGGAGCGCCGAGACACCCGCGCTGTACGGCCTGACGGCGACGCTCCGTTCGCCGGCGGGCGAAGTAATCGAGGTCATTCCGCTCCGGATCGGATTCCGCGACGTGAAGATCGAGGGCGGACAGCTGCTGGTCAACGGCCGGCCGGTGCTGATCAAGGGCGCCAACCGGCACGAAATGGACCCCGACTACGGCTATTACGTCTCCGAGGGGCGCATGCTGGAGGACATCCGCATCATGAAGGAGAACAACATCAACGCCGTGCGCACGTGCCA
>VOFJ01003085.1_pt1 | contig 51339 bp, 55 predicted proteins | sample 5384081 | NCBI WGS metagenome assembly VOFJ01 (sample SAMN12384729, study PRJNA508395) | human gut metagenome | isolation source: healthy gut I | host: Homo sapiens
GGAGACGGAACATGTCTTTTATTCAGCTTGTCCCCAATCTGTGCACGAATCGAAATCCATCTTCATGTCTGGATGACCGGAGCAACAGTCTGGTCAATGACCGGTTTGTTTATCATTTTCAAGTCTACGGTAAACCATAGACTACACTAACTTCAACAAATTACTACAATCTTAACATGGTCACCAAATTGGAACGAATCTTGGTGATAAAATATCCCTGCTATAGGGGTGTCAGGTTTTTGAACTTGGAAGAATGATTTCGTTGCACCTGCTGTGACTGTGCAGGAGTCGTGGTTGTCGTTGATGGCAATAAAACGGATGCCCAGGGACGGAAAAAATCTTCCTCGATATATCTGCCGGAATCAATGTAAGTCGCCAAAACGAGAAAGATCTTTGACAATGATGCCAGTTGATTTTTCCTGTTTTGACCTGTTCCATCATTCGCTGAAAGTCAGGACGGTCAAAATTAGCACCTGTATAACCATCATCGCAGAACTCCTGAACCAAAGTGATCTCAGGGGTTTCTGCTCAAATAATCTTCAATCAGCTTGCGCTGGTTAGCGATACTGTTGCTTTCTTTCTTCTCGCCAGAAGAAAGGTCACCATCTTCCTTCGATAAACGCAGGTAGATGGCGGCATAGTAAATCTTATCAATACTTTTTTTGCATAGTGTGCCACTCCTGTTTGTTAATCGTCCGAAGCTGAAAAAACAAACCGGAGTTTTCGCATGATTTTTGTCCAAGGCTATGTTACCATAGCGGACTGCGAAAAATCCGGTTTGTCACCGCATTAGTATCTCGCCAATTTCTGCCAACGGATTTATCCGTTACATAGAAGCAATCATGTTGATGAAGTTGTCAGTAATCGTATTCTGCGTATTTGCAAACGACACTCTCACAACCGTGTTGCCTACTTTGAACTGGTAAGGATTTTTAATCTGCTCGATAAAGGATTTGATTCTTTCCTCACTCGGCAAAGAGCGATCAATTTTTCACATCTCGAATATCCACCAGCTGTTCAGTTGCTGTAGATTTTGTCGCTTCACTTCTTGTCATCTGCAATCACCACCTTCGTTTATCATTCTTGCCAAAATCTCCCTGAGCTATTCATGGAACCTCATCGGCAAAAAGTATAGGCAGCCCCTACAAAGGCGGGTCTGCCCATAGTTTTCACTGACGAGAGGATGTATTCAAATCCAGACTGACAAGCAACGCTCTATTGATACCGAACATTTCCTGTCGGGTAACTCTACCCAAATATCTTTCAATTTCGCTGCTTATCAATGGTTCTGATTTGCTCCAACAGCACCATAGAAGGTCTGCTGAGAGCTGGGTTTTCTCTAATCAGAAAATGGGTTGGCTGTTTTGTCTTTTTTCTGGTTCTGGCTGTGACAGTTGCCACAACCAGAGTAGGGGCGTGCCGGTTGCCGGTGTTGTTCTGAATAACAACAACCGGGCGAACACCACCTTGTTCAGAGCCGCAGAATGGAGATAAGTCAGCCAAATATATATCGCCACGGCGGTATTCCCAATTTTTATTCATCACCTGTTAGCCCTCCTTTCATCGTCTTATGTAAGAGGGGCAGAGACTGCCCCTTCATGTTTACTATGTCGTTCCCATATTTGTCCTCGACACCCCTGGGAGACAGAATACTGTCTGGGAAATCATCAGACGGTCAGCTGCTAACTGACTCCATAGGAATCTAACCTCCCCGTGGTTCTCACCGGGCTACCCCCATTGCGTGATCCCCATTCCCTGAAAAGAGAAAAGGGGCTGTGGCTGGGCAGAAGTATCATTGTGCCTGTTGCTTTCATTGCCGTATCGGGAGCAACCCGATATTTACGAGCCGATAGTTCTCGCTCTTGCTACAGGAAGGACATACAAAAGTAACGTAGGTGACTCTATCTCCTAAGTAGCAGGTCATTGCGTATCGCTGATGTAGCTGATGCTCTCGCACCGACAACAGGAATGTATCTGATGAATGACTATTTAATTTTCAAGGAACAATCAGCCGTTTTCTTTGGCTGTATCTAAATTGTACTGGTTTTGGATTTGGCTTTTTATGGACAATTAGTGCAAGTCGGGCTTTGCAACTAACACAATTCGTGCAAGTCAGAGGATAATCTCTTTGAGTTCTTTGAATTTCTGCTCTAACTCTGCAATTTTTGTTCAGCTTGATTTTTACAAACCATATCTTCGTGTTTGGATGGTTCTGTCATTGGCTCAATCCCTAAAGCCAAATAATCCAGCGTCGTATTAAAAAAAAGCTTTCATCTCCACAAGAAGATCAATCGACGCTGCTCTGGAGCCGCTCTCTACCTTTGCCAGCAGGCTGTAACTAATACTGAACTTTTCTGCGAGTTGCTCTTGTGTCAGCCCTTTCTTTCTTTCGCAAATTAGCAATTCTCTTTCCGCTTTCCTTCTGGTCGTAATACATACCGTTTCCTCCTTAGCGGCATAAAAAAGAGCCGGAGTAAATTACTCCAAGCTCTCGTTCATGCCTTTGTGTTAATATGAAGGAAGATAGACAGGTATAAAAAAGCCCCGTACCCATTACAGGCACGAGGCGTAACTCTCTCTATTCAATTTTATGCCGCTATCTCCCAGCATAGCCATTTTAACACTGGACAAGTCGGACTTTCAGTAGGGGAAACCGTCGTATTTTCATCGGATTTTAGTCGGACTAAAATCCTGTCTTAGCACTCACAATAACACAATGCTTCTTCCTCCCTGGCACTTTCCAGGAAATCTTTCAATTTAGGAATGGCTGTTCCCCAAAGTGACAGACCAAATAACAGTATCGCTTCTTTCTTTCGGTCATAGTAGGTGCTGCGTTCCATATTCAGAACCTCCAGCATTTCTGATTCCTTGTACTTGAAGCGGTTGAGATATGCCTTTGAGATAATCTCACAGTACAGAGCGCCTTTATCCGGATATTCTCTGATTTTCAACATCGCCATATCTACCAGTTCAATGATCCACTTTGTATCCTCGAATAAGCTGCGAATGCGTTCTTCAAATCGTTCTCTCGCTTCATCCGGAGCAAAGTTCTCCAGATAAATCAATGCGCCATCTAAGCTGTCACCGTAAGTACAAATAAGGGTATCACATACATCATTCGCACGATCAATGGTAGACCAGCACACCTCTCGATATATGGATAAAATCAGCTTTGCTCTTTCATACAGAACCTTCTCGTCAATGTTCTGCATCCGGCAAAGCATTCGAATATTGCTTAATACCTGTGTATTATATCTGCTCATTCAGAATCTCCTTTCAGCCTAATCCATAAAATAAGAATTCCTTTCTAACTCCTGTCACTTGGCTAAAGGGAAACAAATACCATGGGACAAGAATGACTATAACTTCCGATATTTGATTAAAATAACAGAAGTGAGAATCGGAAGTTCTTGACTTTATAAAAGTTCCGATATATAATTAAGTGGAACTAAAACTTCTGTTTTGATTCTCATTATAACATCTTCCAGAAGTTTGTCAACAAATAATCGGAAGTTACGAATAAATATTTTTTGAAAGGAAGGACTCTACCATGACATTTGGAGAAAAAATTAAAGAAGCTCGTTTGGCTATGAACCTATCTCAAACGGAGCTTGCCCAGATGACCGGCATCTCTGAAAGATCCCTTTACACCTATGAGCAGCTCGGAACACTTCCCAGAAAAAGCAACATCAGAAAGCTTGCTGAAGCGCTGCATATCTCTGTGTCCTATCTTTTGGACGAATCTGAAACAGACAGCCAGAGCCATATAGATCAGGATATGTTTATTTTAGAGGCAAAGGAAAACTTCGGTTCTAAGGGAGCAAAAGAAGCTCAGGAAGTGCTGGGGCGTGTAAATTCTCTGTTTGCCGGTGGAGAATTGGACGAGGACGCAAAAGATGTATTCTTCCAGGCGATTATGTCAGTTTATATGGACTCTAAGAAAACAGCACGGGAAAAGTACACTCCGAAGAAATACAGAAAGCATAAAAGATAAAGAGTAAAATCCTCAAGCACAGAATATGTTTTCTGTGTGCGATTCGGAGGTGAAGCAAATGAAAACGGCAGAGCATATCATTGAAACTGTCGATAAGCTTGTGCGAAAATATCACACCAGAGACCCTTACGAGTTGTGTCAGCTGTTAGGTATCAAAATCCATTATTACGATTTACAGAAGAAATTGAAGGGCTTCTTCTATTACCAGTCCAGACAGAAGAATATCGTGATAGATCACAATGTGAACGGTATCCTGGAACGTATCTTAGTCGCACATGAATTAGGACACGCTGTCCTGCATACGAAAATCGCCATGATGCACGGCTTTCAAGAAATGGAAGTGTTTGATGATAGATCAATCGAAGAAAACGAAGCAAACTTCTTTGCGGCAGAGCTTCTGTTAGAAGATGAGGAAGTTCTGGAATGCCTTTCGGAACACACATTTTTTTGAAACTGCTAAAATGCTCTATGTACCGGCAGCATTATTAGATTACAAATTCAGCCTGCTCCATGAAAAAGGGGAGCTGGTAAATTCGATGTATATTCGTAAAGCAGATTTCCTGAAGGGAGACCTCCACGCCTACGATAACGACATTGATTATGGCGATATATGAATATCAGTTTTTTATTTTCTTACAGGAAAAAAGTCCACCAGTACGATGCACAGCGCATCATGACTGGTGGACTTTTTAGTTATACAAGCGAGAGAGCATCAGCATGGTGTTTGAGGTATCCACATTCTCTTTGGAGTGGTATCTCTGAAAATAATGTATCTGCATATCGCACCTCCTAAAACCCATCTGCCATTTCGTTTGCGTTACCGGGTCAGTTGATAACTCAATTCCAGCAAGGGCTTGATTTCATCTGCCGAGACTGTACCATCGAGAAGGATGCTGATCCAATTCTCTTTGTTCATGTGATAGGCGGGGAAGAATCCCTCTTTCATACGCAGTGAACCTATCATCATCGGATCGCACTTGATGTTCAGAACATCAACCGTTTTATCTTCTTGCAATCCCAGCTTTCTTGCATTGACTTCAACCACCAACGCAAACCACTTTTTATTGTTCTTATGGCGCAAAACACAATTCCAGTCATTCCACGGGTAATCCGGTTCTGCTCCATAGATTTCTTTTGCCCATTCAAATAGTTCTTTTCGTTCCATTGTTTCCATCCCTCTATGATAAGGCGATACACCATAGATTAGGCTTCCATCACATTATCTGTCCAAAGCTCGCACTGTGTCATTACGGTCTGAACAGCATCATCCATACCCTCCGGTGGGTATTTATGTTTCTTCAACAGCCGTTTAATGAGAGTACGCATTTTGGCACGGGCAGACTCTTTGCGCTGCCAGTCAATCGTTTTATTTTTGCGAAGTGTATCTGCCAATTCTTTTTGTAATCGCAATCAGTTCTTCATTTTCGTAAAAATCCTTGATTGCTTGCGGTTTCGTAAGTGCATCGTAGAATGCCAACTCATCAGCTGTAAAAAGGCCGAGCTGTTCGCCCTCTTTGTGGGCTTCTGCCAGCTGTTTTGCGAGTTTCAGCATTTCTGCAATGACTTATTCATTGGTAAGCGTACCATTCAGATATGCGTTGATAGCCCGTTGCATAATCTCACTGAACTTTTCGGACTTAACCACATTCGTTCTACGATAAATAGATACCTGTTCTTCAGCTTATATTCTACTAAAGAGGCTATCCCATAAAACGGACATATTACTTTTCGTCCGGAACTATTTCCATAATATCGTCAAAGGTGCAGCCCAGGACAGAACAGATTTTTTTGCGAGCGTATCCGTAGTTACATTCTCACCTCGATGCATTTTGTTGATGGTATAGTTACTCAGATTTGCCTGTTCAGCCAAATCTTTTTTCTTCATATCTCGGTCAATCAATAGCTTCCATAGTCTCTTATAGCTGACAGCCATCATCTCACCATTCCTTTCTTCCAGATATTTCGTTCAAAAAGTACCTGTACTTATAATTATAGCACGCAAATAGGTAAACTCAACAAGAAAGTGAGCTATCACTACATTTTATTTTCTTATTTCAAAGAATTATCCGAATTTTTGAAGCGGAAGGACTTTTAGAGCTTAGAGGAACGGAATTTTGGGATTTTACAAATTGGCAAGCAGTGTAAACCTGTACAGGTTCACTCATTTTCTCGATTTTCCCTTCGGTGCAATCTTCGCAAATTTGCTTGTTGGGGAAGCATCCCCAATCCCCTTTGATCGGTATCTACGATACCGGCTGCTCGTTCATTCTGAACGCTTTCCTGAGAAAGAAAAAACCTGGACTGCCATTTGGCATCCAGGTTAAAATCTTAATTCCATTTGATTATTCTTTCTTCTCAATCCAGCCAATAAAGGTGCTGACCTTTTCGAGTTCTTTCTCATTCATGGTTCTCAGCTTCTCGCACAATTCACGATACGGGGTATTCGCATCGTCCAGCGGGGCGAAAAATTCTGCCGGTGTCATATCAAAATACGAGATGATATTGAACAGTTCCCTGAGAGACGGCAAGGCTGCTCCGCTGGTTATTCCACGAATGTATGAGCCACTCTTATCCAAATCCAAGCTCATTTTGTGTTCGGAAATATTCTTTGCTATTCTTAATTCTGTAATCCTGATACGAATAAATTCATCATACTGCGTGTTAGCCATTCCTGTCCCTCCTTCCTCAACTATTGTAGTATGAATCGGAAGGCAACATTGGTAGCGAGAAAACGAATTTTCTCTTTATCCTTTCTTGTATTGGTGATATAATTATCAATATCTTGACTTGATTGGTGATACCAGTACTAAGCATCTCCAAAGGAGAGATTTCTATGAAATTATTCGCTGTCAGTTTCTTTGGACACAGACAAGTTGATGATTCGTTTTTGATTGAGCGACGGTTGGAATCAATCATCCGTGAGCTGCTTCTTACCAAAGAATATATCGAATTCCTTGTTGGGCGAGACGGAGAATTTGATCAGCTTTGTTTCATCAACGGTTCGCAGATGCAAGCGAACCATCCGTGATGATAACAGTTCTCTCGTTCTTGTACTGCCATATATGACGGCGGAATACCGGAACAACGAGGAGTCTTTTCATGAGTATTATGATGAAATTGAAATCTGTCTCGAATCCGCAGAAAAGCACTTCAAGTCCGCCCATCAAGTCAGAAATCGATCCATGGTTGACCGGTCGGATTTAGTTATTTTCTGCATAGAACACAATTCTGGCGGAGCCTATCAGACCATGCAATATGCAAAAAAGGCAGATGCAAAGATCATGAATCTGACAGATGTACCTCGTTGACTTTCGCTTTATTTTTCTCTGAAAGGAAGAACATGAATAAAAAGAAACGAATAACCATTCTATTTGCCGTCATTATTGTGGCAGTTGGGATTATAATTGCTGTGACTTCACATCAGAAAAAGGAAATGGACTTCGATGAATTTGCTGACCGTTTTGAAAAGAGCGCAGAAGAAGTTCTTGGAGAAGATGTAAAGAAGGTCGCCAAAACAGAACTCGCAGCCACTCTGACCTACGGAGACCAAAACGACAAAGGATAACAATATCTACTACCGTATCCTGAAAACCACATTTTACGAAGGAGGCCCGGAAGAAATCACCGGATTACATACAGAAGCCCTGGGAGTGCTTTTCCCGGTTGACAGTATGGACAGCTGTGAGGAAATGATGATTCAGGACTGGCCGGGCGCTCTTTACAAGAAAGATGACACGGCATTTCTCTGTTGGACTTATTCTCCGGAAGTCACTTATGTTCTGGAATACACTCCAAGCAAAATTGATGATTCCGAAATCATCAAGATGGCTGAAAGTGCAGAACCTGTAAAATAAAAACCACAGTCTACGCTTCAAATCGGAGCGTGACTGTGGCTTTTTATTTATGCACGGGCATGATTTTTCTATCATTCCTTCTTGGAAAAGTGTGATTTTATCACGGAGAGCGCCTCCGAAACAGGTTATACTACAAATACAAAACACAAGGAGGTATTCTTATGAGACTGAAAGATAAAGTTGCAATCATCACCGGAGGCAGCCGTGGCATTGGCTACGCTACCGCAGACAAATTTTTGAAGGAAGGTGCCACGGTAATCCTGACCGCAAGCTCACAAGGTTCTGCTGACAAAGCGGTTGCGCAGCTGAAAGAAAAGTACCCTGATGCAACAGTTGCGGGAATCAGTCCTAACCTGTCCAATTTGGAATCTGTCCGCAATGCGTTCCGAGAAGCTGCCTCAAAATACGGTTGCATTGATATTCTGGTGAACAATGCCGGTGTATCCGAAAGCACTCCCTTTACCGAGTATACGGAGGAAACCTTTGATAAGGTTATGGATCTGAATGTAAAAGGCGTGTTCAATGCTACAAGAGCCGCCAGTGAGTGCATGATTGCAAAAGGTCAAGGTGTTATTCTCTCCACATCCTCAATGGTCAGCATTTACGGCCAGCCCAGTGGCTTTGCTTATCCCGCATCCAAATTTGCTGTCAATGGCCTGACGGTTTCCCTTGCCCGAGAATTGGGTCCGAAGGGTATTCGAGTGAATGCAGTCGCTCCCGGTATTACCCTGACCGATATGATGAAGGCTGTTCCCAAGGAAGTAATTGATCCGCTCATCAAGCAGATCCCTCTGCGCCGCCTGGGTCAGCCGGAGGATATTGCCAACGCATTTGTGTTCCTGGCATCTGATGAAGCGTCCTACATCACGGGCGTTGTGCTCAGTGTAGACGGAATGGCAAGAACATAAAAAAGGAAACAGGGCAGCTGGAAACGGCTGCCCTATATTCAAAATATGGAGGTATCCACACGAAAAGAATCATTCCCATTTTAATGACTTTACTGCTTCTCTCTGGTTGTGCAACGCAATCCGCTGAAAAAACCTATCGACAGATTACTATGGATGAAGCTATTACGATGATGGATGAGGAAACCGGATACATCATCCTCGATGTTCGTACTGCTCAGAGAATATAGCGAAAAGCATATTCCCGGTGCTATCAATATTGCCAACGAATCCATTGGCACAGAGGATATCTCTGAACTGCCGGATAAAGATCAGCTGATTCTGGTATACTGCCGCAGCGGTAATCGGAGTAAGCAGGCATCTGAAAAACTGGTGAAACTGGGCTACACCAATATCATTGAGATCGGCGGAATTAAAAGTTGGCCCGGTGAAACAGTCACCGGCGATAAGTGATAAAATCACAGAACAAGGAACGACTGCTGGATATAATAAAGCCATGAAAACAGGAGGACTTAAATATGTCTGCTATCAATGTTAATAAAAACAATTTCAATCAAGAGGTTTTAAACTCGGACAAGCCCGTCCTTATGGATTTCTGGGCTCCCTGGTGTGGTCCTTGCCGCATGGTAGTTCCTCTGGTAGAGGAGATTGCCAAGGAGCGCTCCGATATCAAGGTTGTTAAAATTAATGTGGATGAGGAACAGGAACTGGCTATGCAGTTCGGTGTGATGAGCATTCCCACTCTGGTGGTTATGAAGAACGGAAAGATTGTCAATCAAGCTACCGGTGCCAGACCTAAGGCTCAGATTCTCGCCATGCTGTAAGGAGGTGCAAAGATGGGATTCTTCGATTTCCTAAAAGGTCCTGACATCAATCAGGGTGTCAAAGAATATAGCACTACGGATGGTGCAGTCCTGCTGGATGTTCGCACCCTCGACGAATACCGGCAGGGGCATATTCCGGGCAGTAAAAATGTTCCTTTGCAGTCCATTAACAAAGTGGCTGGCATGATTGACAATAAATCTACCCCCATTTTTGTTCATTGTCTCAGCGGTGCAAGAAGCCGTCAGGCAGCTGCTATTTTGAAGCAGATGGGTTATACCAACGTGAAAAAAACATAGGCGGAATTTCCGCTTATGCGGGAAAGGTGGAACGATAATATGAAAGTTGTCATTGTGGGCGGTGTGGCAGGCGGTGCTACCGCTGCCGCCCGTATTCGCAGACTGAATGAGCAGGCAGAAATCGTAGTTTTTGAGCGCTCGGGTATATCTCCTATGCCAACTGTGGTCTGCCATACTATATCGGTGATGTGATTACCGATCCGGAAGAGCTGACCTTGCAGACCCCGGAGAGCTTCTTCTCCCGGTTCCGTATCATGATGAAAGTGTTGCATGAAGTGACCGCCATCCATCACGATAGAAAAACGGTTTCTGTAAGAAATTTGAAAACCGGCGAGGAATTTGAAGAAGGCTATGACAAACTGATCCTCTCTCCCGGTGCAAAACCCACCCAGCCGAAGCTGTCCGGTATGGAGGCGGACAAGTTGTTCACTCTGCGTACCGTGGAAGATACCTTCAAAATCAAAGCGTATATCAACAATAATCATCCGAAATCCGCTGTAATTGCCGGTGGTGGTTTCATCGGCTTGGAACTTGCAGAAAATCTTCGTGAGCTTGGCATTGATGTGACCATTGTGCAAAGCCAAAAGCAGCTTATGATGCCATTTGATTCGGATATGGCAGCATTCATTCACGCAGAAGTCCGAAAGCATGGCATTCATCTGGTATTGGGGCATAAGGTGGAAGGCTTCATCGAAAAAGACGGTGGCGTGAATGTCCTGCTCTCAGATGGCACATCTCTTCACGGAGATATAGCAGTGCTTGCCATCGGTGTAACGCCGGACACCCATCTTGCAAAAGAAGCCGGACTGGAACTTGGTGTTAGGGGCAGCATTGTGGTCAATGACCGTATGGAAACCTCTGTTCCAGATATTTACGCCGCAGGAGATGCTGTTCAGGTCAAGCATTTTGTTACTGATGAAGATACCCTCATCTCCCTTGCAGGACCGGCAAATAAGCAGGGACGCATAATTGCCGACAACATCTGCGGTGGGGACAGCCGATACATGGGTAGTCAGGGTAGCTCCGTAATCAAGGTGTTCGATTTGACCGCTGCGTCTACCGGTATCAACGAAATCCATGCAAAAAATGCAGGGCTGAATGCAGATACGGTCATTCTGTCACCCATGAGCCATGCAGGATATTATCCCGGCGGCAAGGTTATGACTATGAAGGTGGTTTTTGAAAAGGAAACCTACCGTCTGTTGGGCGCACAGATCGTGGGCTACGAGGGCGTAGATAAGCGGATCGACGTATTAGCAACTGCTATCCGTGCAAAAATGACAGCCGTAGAGCTGAAAGACTTAGACCTCGCCTATGCGCCGCCCTATTCCTCGGCAAAAGATCCTGTCAATATGGCTGGATTTATGATCGACAACATTGCGAATGGAACACTGAAACAGTGGCATCTTGCGGATTTGGAAAGTCTGCCGATGGACGGCAGTGTCACACTTCTTGACACCAGAACCGTAGGAGAATACCGGCTTGGTCATATCGACGGCTTCTTAAATATTCCGGTGGATGAGCTTCGGGAGCGATTGAACGAGCTTGACAGGAGCAAACCGATCTATGTAATCTGCCAAAGCGGACTGCGCAGCTACATTGCCAGCCGCATTTTGGAGGGCAACGGTTTCGTTACCTACAATTTCTCAGGTGGTTTCCGCTTCTACGATACTGTTATCAATGACCGTGCGCTTGTGGAATCTTCGTTTACTTGTGGTATGGATAAATAAGAATGCCCCACATTTCCTGTATCATTGGAAATGTGGGGTAGGTATTGCTTTGGTGATGTCATCACGGAAGAATATCATGCTTTCTGCTATAATACCAACTGTTAAGGGAACATGGGGAGGGCTATTATGACGGCGATCAAAAAGAAACGAAAGGCATTCGTGGATCAGGAGTATTGCGTTGCTTGCGGATGTTGTGTTAAGGTTTGCCCCCTTGGGGCAATTCAAATCAGGCAAGGTGTGGCTGCACAGGTGAATTTGGAAAAATGCGTTGGGTGCGGCAAGTGTGCAAAGGAATGTCCGGCAAGCGTAATTGTGATTCAGGAGGTAGAGGCATGAGCAAGCAGAAAAAGCGTTGGTATGATTATCTCTGGATCGCATCGCTGACCTACTTAGTACTGGGATTCTTTAATATTCCTGTTTGCGTGGCTGGGGCTGATTTGTTTTCTTGTTCCACTGACTATTTCCATAGCCAATGGAACAAAAGGATATTGTAACCGCTACTGCGGACGGGGACAACTTTTCGGCATCTTGGGTGGACGCTTCGGACTATCACGGAAAAAGGATATTCCCAGGTGGATGAAAAGCAAATGGTTTCGGTACGGTTTCCTGATTTTCTTTTTTGTGATGTTTTTTCAGATGCTCTGGAATACTTATTTGGTTTTTGCAGGAGTGCAGGACTTAAAACAAGTCGTAACACTGCTCTGGACATTCAAATTACCTTGGAATTGGGCATATCACGGGACACTGTTCCATCCGGGCGTTGCACAGTTTGCCTTTGGCTTTTACAGCGTGATGCTGACTTCGACCGTGCTTGGACTGATTACGATGGTACTGTATAAGCCACGAAGCTGGTGCGTTTACTGCCCAATGGGTACAATGACGCAGCTTATTTGTAAGGTAAAGGACAAAAAAGACGGATAAAACAATCGCCATCGGTACATACATACCGGTGGCGATTTCGCAACGATTTCATTATTCGCTCAGTCCCCGGAGCTTTTCTTCGTCTGTGATGGTCACAGTACCACGGGACAGTTTGACCATGCCCTCGCTCTGGAAATACCGCAGCATCCGGGTGATGACTTCCCGGTGAGAGCCGAGGTGGTTGGCAATGATTTCATGGGTGATTTTTAATTCGCTTGTGTTTTCAATGGTAGATTCCTCAAGTAAAAAAGCGGCTACCCGTTTATCAAGGCTTTTCCACATAATCTGTTCCATAAGCCACATTACATCGGAAAACCGACTTGCCATCAGTTCGTTGGTGTAGTTTGCAACCGGTGCAGATTCTTCCATAATGCTCTTGTAAATCTCAGGGGGGATCACCCACAGTTCCGTATCTTTTTCCGCCTCAATCGTGATTTCAAACTGAATAGAGCGCATGATGCAGGAGGCAGAGAACAGACACATATCCCGATCAAACAAACGATAGAGGCTAATCTCTCGTCCTTCATCGGAAAGAATATAGGCACGAAGCTGTCCGCTTCTTACCAGCAGAAGACCGGTACACTCCACAGTTCCGTTGTGAATTACGGTCCCTTTGTCCACTTTTCGTAAAACTGCATTTCGCTCCAAAATCTGCTGCTGGGTCGGTGTCAGTTTGTTCCAAATTGGAAAATAAGATGAAAAATCCATGGGTACACCTCCTTGAATACACATAGTATAAAATAATTTACGGCATATGTCAATAATTCCGTTGACATATAGGAAAGGGAGGATGTACAATGGTTGTATAAATGGCATATGCTGCAAATAATATGGAGGTGAATCTATGCCAAGACCGAGAAAATGCCGAAAAGTTTGTTGTTTACCGAATAATGATGGTTTTGTTCCGGTTCGTGGCGGCGAGGAACTGCCTCCCATTGTCCTGAATGTGGATGAGTATGAATCCATTCGCCTGATTGACCGTGAAGGTTTTTCTCAGGAGCAATGCGGAGAATATATGCGTATTGCCAGAACAACGGTTCAGCAGATTTATGCAGCTGCCCGCAAAAAACTGGCCGATGCGCTGGTTGAGGGACTTCCTCTGCGAATCGAGGGAGGGGATTTTACACTCTGCAGCGGTAACAGCGTAGCCTACGGGTGCAGAAATTGCTATCAGCAAAAAATCCATCCGATGCACGAAAAACCGAAAGGAGATCATATTATGAGAATCGCAGTCACTTACGAAAACGGAGAAATCTTTCAGCACTTCGGTCACACCGAACAGTTCAAAATCTATGATGTGGAAGATGGAAATATCATTTCGTCTGAGGTTGTGGATGCTGGCGGCAGCGGACATGGTGCACTGGCAGGCGTTCTGAGCACACTGAAGGTAGATGCCCTGATCTGCGGCGGTATTGGCGGCGGTGCCCAGATGGCACTGAGCGATGTGGGTATCCGGCTTTATGGTGGTGTTTCCGGCAACGCTGATGCAGCAGCAGAAGCACTGGTAGCAGGCGATCTGGACTTCAACCCCAATGTCCGGTGTGATCATCACGACCACCATGGGGAAGGTCACTCTTGCGGTTCCCACGGCTGCGGCCATCACTCCTGCGACTGAAATAGGTGATTAAGTCACGGAATATGTGTCGTGATTTGATAAAATATAGATAAAGGAGGCGGTAAAACCTATGAAACAATATGTTTGCGGCATTTGTGGATATATTCACGATGAAGCTGTCGGTGGCAAGTGGGAAGACCTACCTGCCGATTGGAAGTGTCCCCTCTGCGGAGCAGGCAAAGACGCTTTCAAACCCAAAGAAGAAAAAACAGCGTCCCAGGAAGTTCTTGAAAAGCCTCATGTGGATAAGGAACTCTCTCCCATGGAAATGAGCATCATCTGCTCCAATCTGGCCCGTGGCTTGCGAAAAGCAGCATCTGCCCTAACAGGCAGATGATTTCAGAAAACTGGCCGAGTTCTTCAGAAGCAAGGCTGCACCCATCGAGGAGGCCAGCACAGCCAAGCTGCTGGAACTCATCGAACAGGATCTCTCTGTGGGATATCCTTACGGCAATGCAGTAGCCGGTGAAAAGCCTGATCGGGGTGGTCTGCGCTGTCAGGTGTGGAGTGAAAAGGTTACCCGAATGCTCCAATCTCTGCTGACTCGATATGAATCTGAGGGAGACAAGATGTTGGAAAACACCGGTGTCTGGGTTTGTACGGTCTGTGGTTTTGTCTATGTGGGCGACACAGCCCCAGAGCTTTGTCCCGTGTGTAAGGTGCCCAGCTGGAAATTTGAAAAAGTGGAAGGGGAGGGCTTGATGATGGCTGAAAAATACGCGGTGAGAAATCTTCGCCTGTGCACCAAGGACTGCCTGTGTCTCTATGTCTGCCCTACCGGAGCGACTGATACAGAGAACAGCGTCATTGATCCAGAAAAGTGCATTGGATGCGGTGCCTGTGCCGAAGCCTGTCCGTCCTCGGCCATTTCTATGGTTCCAAAAGAACTTCCGCCCCAGCAGCCGAAAGAAGAAAAAGTTGTCGAAGCACTTCGTGGCTTAGTTCAAAGCAAAGCCAATGCAGAGAACATTGCTTCGCAGCTTCCCGATGTCTTGAGCGTCGCTGTGGAAAAATCCTCTCGCTTGATGGCTGAGGATCTGTGCAGGGAAGCCGGCTTTATGCTGCCTCAGAGCGGTAACACCAGGGCATTCCTGGAAAGCATTAAAACGTATCCCGGCATTCCGGTGGATGCTGTGGAATCTCTGTTAAAAAACATTCTATTCAATGAAAAAATGGAGGAAAAGAAAATGGAAAAATGGAAATGCACAGTCTGCGGTTACATTCACGAAGGCCCTATGACACCTGATTTTAAGTGCCCCATCTGCAAGCAGCCTGCCGACAAGTTTGTGAAGATTGAGGGGATGCTGCATCTCCTGCAAAAAAATCCCTATGCAGGTACCAAGACCGAGAAGAATCTGTGGGAAGCTTTTGCTGGAGAATCTCAGGCCCGCAATAAGTATACTTACTTTGCTTCTGTAGCCAAAAAAGCCGGTTACGAGCAGATTGCCGCTCTGTTCCTGCATACTGCAGAGAACGAGATGGAGCACGCCAAGTTGTGGTTCAAAGCTCTGGGTGAGCTGGGCGATACTGCCGAGAACCTGCTCCATGCTGCTGAAGGTGAGAACGCCGAGTGGACGGATATGTATGACCGCATGGCTCGTGAAGCTGATGAGGAAGGATTCCATGATCTGGCTGAACAGTTCCGTGGCGTAGCTGCCATCGAGAAGATGCACGAGGAGCGCTACCGCAAGCTTTTTGAGCAACGTGGAGACCATGCAGGTGTTTGAGAAGAGCGGCGTTACCATCTGGGAGTGCCGTAACTGCGGACATATCGTAGTAGGAACCAAGGCTCCTGAGATCTACCCTGTCTGCAAGCATCCTCAGGCATTCTTTGAAGTGCGTGCGGAAAACTATTGATAAAACGGAGGAAATGAAAATGAATGCAAAGTTTTATGTCTGCCGTCATTGCGGCAATCTGGTTGGTATGATTCACGACGCAGGTGTTCCCATGATGTGTTGTGGTCAGAAAATGGAGGCTCTCGAGCCTAACACCGTAGAAGCCAGCGGCGAAAAGCATCTGCCCGCTGTTACTGTTGAAGATGGTGCAATCCATGTCAATGTGGGTTCTGTAGATCATCCTATGCTTCCGGAGCATTTCATCGAGTGGGTCTATGTCCAGACCGAAAACGGTGGTCAGCGTAAGGTTTTGAAGCCCGGTGACGAACCCCATGTCACCTTCTCCCTGGGAGACGATAAAGCAGTAGCTGTCTATGCTTATTGCAACCTCCACGGCCTGTGGAAAACTGAAATTTAACATGGAGGTTCTTGCAAATGAACGAAAAAGTACATGCGCTTATTCAATCAACAGATAAATACGGAATTCTATTCCGCATACCTTTATCTCAATTTTTCAAACTATTTCGAGGAAGTCGGGCTTGACGGCTTTGCCAACTGGTATAAAATTCAGGCTCAGGAAGAGCGTGACCACGCCATGCTTTTCTATCAATACCTGCAAAACGAAAACCAGAAGGTAACGTTTGAAGCCATTGACAAGCCTGATCTGAATGCAGCTTGCCATATGGATGTTTTGAAGGCAGGTCTTGAGCACGAAAAATATGTGACCTCGCTGATTAATGATATCTATAGTGAGGCTTACGAAGCAAAGGATTTCCGTACCATGCAGTTCCTCGATTGGTTTGTGAAAGAACAAGGTGAAGAAGAAACCAATGCAAAGAATTTGATTTCCAAAATTGAACTCTTTGGCTCCGATCCCAAGAGCTTGTATATGCTCAATCAGGAATTGGCAGCACGAGTTTACTCTGCTCCTTCTTTGGTTCTTTAATCACTATAGCCTATAGATGATGGAAGTATAAAAGGCAGTATGCCGCCTGTCGGTTTTCCGGCAGGCGGATTTTTTACAGGAGGATGCCTATGATTCAAGACAATGCCAGCTTTACCTTTTTACATCGCATAGAGGAAGTAGAACTGAACATTGAGGATGGACGCTGGCAATCTGCTTTGGCATTGGCGCTGACTTTACCTGATATTTGTGGCGGGATTGCTTTCCCAGAAATTGTAAAACGTTATCGGGATGGGCGTGCTGTTCTGGACAGAAACCAGAGACCAACTCGTGATGTAGGAAATCAATATATTCGTTGGTTTGATACATACGCAGCACCTTTCTTTAAAGTCTCTGCGCAGGATATCTCTCCCTATATCTGCGGAGAACGATGCTGGCAGCTTCGGTGCGAATACCTGCACCAGAACAAAGGCTTTGCAAATACTGAGGACAATACTTCGATTCGTTTTCACTTGGGTGTGAATTGCGGAACTTCCGTTTGCCAACTGGATAGAATAAGTTCTGACAACAGCCTCACGGACATCCGTATTGATATTGAACAGTTTTGCCAAAGAATGTGCCGAGCGGTCAGAGCTTATTATGAAGCAGTACATACAGAGAAAGATTTCAACATTTATAATACGCCTGTTCTGGATTTTATAAAGGCATCACAAGATGAGAAATCAAATGCTACGATTGCCATTATGTGCAGTGATTCAGCCTATGGGAACGGACTGAGACTGGTACTTCAAAACTTATCCAAACATATCCTTGTATTTGAAACCCCGGAAGCTGCAAGAAAAGAACTTGGCAAGAAAAAGCCTATGCTTTGGATTGTTACAGAACCTCTGACAAAACAGCCAGATCAGCCATGGAGGGCAGATAAAAGAACACCCGTGATTCTTCTGTCCAATCAACCAGAATCAGAAATAGCGATTGAAAAGAATGCGGGGAAATTGACCGTCTTGCCCTTGCCTGTTCTACTGGAAACTCTCCGTAATGCAGTTAAGACTTATCTTTTGATAAAGGAGGGAAAATAATAAGAATGATTATTATTATCATATCAATCATATTACTACTACTTCTTCTTACTTTTTTTCCTCTATATTCAAAAGAAAAAAGTGATGTCGCTTCAACAGCAGATTGGTGATCTTCAAAATAAAATTAGTATTCTTGAGAAACAAGAGCTTGCAGCTGAACAGCATAACGATTATCTTAGGCAGGAAGCAAACACGGTTCATTTATATGCTTCTCTCTCGCTGGAGGAGACAAGAAAAACATCCATAAAAGATAAGCAGTCTCAAATCATCCGTTCCAGTGAACATATCCTCGAGTTACTTAATAACGAAAAAGTTTAGTGCGGCAGCAATGTCGCACTATTTTATGTGATATTATCACCGAAATGTTATTTTAGATTGGCTATACTATAATCAAACAAAGGAAAGGAGCTGGCAATATGGCAGTTATCAATATCAATAGAAATCAATTTGAAGAAATGGTGCATAGCGGAAAGACTGTTCTGGTGGAGTTTTCAGCCCCTTGGTGCGTATATTGCCGCCGTCTGGCTCCAGCATTGGAAAGCGTTGCTGAGGAATATAAGGATACGCTGGTATTCACTGCTGTCAACATTGATGATGAGCCGGAATTGGCTGAGGCCGAGGCTATTGAAGTTGTCCCTACTCTACTGATCTATCACAGCGGACAGGCTCTTGGCTCTATCGTCGCTCCGGAATCCAGGGCGCAGTTGGTGGCTTTCATTGAGGAAACTTACAGCACCAGACGCAGGAAGTAACTACTGTGCAGCATATTTACGACATGATCGTGGTAGGAGGTGGTCCCGGCGGGTATACCGCAGCCCTTTATGCCGCCAGAGCAGGTATGAACACCGTGGTTTTAGAAAAGCTGTCCGCCGGTGGGCAGATGGCTCTGACCGAGCAAATCGACAACTATCCCGGCTTCGAGGATGGCATCGACGGTTTCTCCCTGGGAGAAAAGATGAAGCGAGGAACAGAGCGGTTTGGAGTGGAAACCAAGCTGACTGAGGTGCTGTCCCTGGAACTGTCCGGTTCTATAAAGAAAGCGGTGACCAGCGAAGGCCCTATGTACGCAAAGACCATTGTGCTCGCTACCGGAGCTGGCCCCAGAGAGCTGGGTGTTGATGGTGAACAGGAGTTAATCGGCAAAGGTGTCCACTACTGTGCAGCCTGTGACGGAATGTTCTATCGGAACAAAACGGTTGTCATCGCAGGAGGTGGCAATACCGCTGCGGCGGATGCCCTTATCCTCTCCCGTATCTGCAAAAAAGTCATCGTCGTTCACCGGAGAGATACCTTAAAAGCAACAAAGATCTACCATGAGCCTTTGATGAAAACGGAAAATGTAGAATTCGTCTGGGACAGTGAGATCGTCACACTGCTCCATAACGAAAAGCTGACCGGTATCCAGATTAGGAACGTGAAAACTGGAGAAGAAAGTACCCTTGCTTGCGATGGTGTATTTGTAAGCGTGGGAAGAAAGCCTTCCACCGAATTGATGAAAGATCAGATTGAGATTGATCCGGCTGGATACATTATTGCAGATGAGAGTACCCGCACCAACATCCCCGGTGTGTTGCCGTTGGGGATGTCCGCACAAAGGCATTACGGCAGGTCGTAACTGCTGTAGCCGATGGGGCAACTGCTGTTCACTATGCAGAGGAATATTTAGCAGGAGGAATGTGAGATGAAAGAAAAAATTAAAAAATGGCTGAAGCCAGTTCTTTTTACCGCAGGCGGCGCATTAGTCGGCCTTGCATATTACTACTTTGTGGGATGCCCCACTGGAGCTTGTCCGCTGACTTCTATCCCGTTCATCACGATGGCCTATATGGGCTTTATCGGCTGGCTGTTTTCCGGTATTTTCGGAAAGGGGTGCAGCGGCTCATGCAATACGCAGTAGCTTTCCTGGAGGGCATTATCACCTTCATATCACCTGCCTGCTTCCCATGCTGCCCATCTATATCTCCTATTTTGCAGGTGGTGGAGAACGCAGTACAAAAAAAGACCTTATCTGGAGCATTGGGATTTGTTAGTGGATTTACTGTAGTCTTTGTAGCAATGGGCGCATTGGCTGGCACCATTGGCAGTATCCTTCGAGAATACAAAGGCGCAGTGAATTTAATTTCCGGATTAATTGTAATTCTTTTTGGTCTCAATTTTCTTGGCGTTTTCAAAATGAATTTGTTCAGAGGCGGCAGTAAAACAGTAAACAGCCGTGAGATGGGGTTCTTCCCCGCTATGCTCTTTGGCATGATATTTTCCTTGGGCTGGACACCTTGCGTGGGCGCATTCCTCGGTTCTGCCTTGATGCTTGCCTCTCAGCAGAATCATGCAATCGAAGGTATGCTGATGCTGCTTTGCTATTCGCTGGGACTTGGAATTCCATTTCTTCTCAGTGCTGTTCTGATTGACTATCTGAAGTCAGCCTTCAACTGGATCAAAAAACACTACCGGATCATCAATACTGTCAGCGGCTGTTTCCTGATATTGGTGGGTATTTTGATGGCAACAGGAACGCTGGGACAGCTTCTCAGCCTGCTTAGTTGAGGAGGGTTTATGAATAAAAAAGAAGATAATAATGATTCTCATTCTTGTGTTTGTTCTCATTTTAGGCGGCGCAGGAATTCTATATAAACAGCTTGGACAGAAGCTGGCGCCTGATCTGCTTGCCACTCAAGCACCGCAGAAAACCGAATCCACAGAAGCCTCTCTTCCAACAACACAAGAGGGTGAATCGGAAAAGATATTAGCACCAGATTTTACAGTTTACGATCTGGACGGAAATGAAGTTCATCTTTCGGACTTTATCGGGAAATCCGTTGTCCTAAACTTCTGGGCAAGCTGGTGTGGCCCCTGTAAAATGGAAATGCCTGATTTTAACGAAAAGTATCTGGAAATTGGTGAAGAAGTACAGTTTCTCATCATCAATATGACCGATGGCTCCAGAGAGACTGTAGGAAACTGCATCAGCTTTCATCGCAGAACAGGGCTATTCTTTCCCGGTATTTTACGATACAGATCAGGATGCTGCTGCAACCTACGGTGTTTATTCACTGCCTACCACATATTTTATTGACGCTGAGGGAAACGCAATCGCCCAAGCAACGGGTGCAATTGATGAAGGAACCTTGCAGCGAGGAATTGACATGATTATTTCTGATAGGTGATGATCTGCATATTATTATCGAAGTAAAATGCAAAAAAAGTGGCCACGGTCTCACTCCAAAACGGAATGGACCGTGGCTCTTTCTCTACCTTCAGCGCTGTTCTTCTTTTTGTTGTTTCTTCTCTTCCACTCGTTTGTGACGGTCAATACCCAAGATATGCTCAACCGTCTGCTTGGCAATCAGATATTCCTGTATCTCTTTCTTCACCTGACGATATTCTGCATAGGCTTGTTTTTTCTCAACCAACAACCGGTTAAACTCCTCATGCAGAGCCTGACGGGAAGGAACCTTTTTTGCCCATCCAACTGATCAAAGGCTTGCTTTGCCGCCTTATGGAGCATCAGCTCGTCACGATGTTCTTCAAAGAACTTTTTGCTGTACCCGGACTTGCGGTATGCTTCGTAGGTCTTTCTGGTCTTGGAGTAATTATTGATGTGCGTCTGCAATGCTCCAATCTCAACCATCCGTTTCTCAGCCGCCTTAATGGAATCGGAAAGCTCAGAGAAGCGAGAAGTCAGCTTATCCGTAAGGGCAACCAAATCCTCATAACTGTCCACGCCTTTTTCTTTCAGTAGGATTACCGTTCGGGCAGCTTCTTTTCGGTTGAACTTCTTCGCCCACTTTTCATAACCGACCGTCTTGCCCTCGGCCATCTTTGCCTGAATATCAATCAGCATCTGGAACTGCTTCGGGGCAGGAGCCTTGGCAGAGCTGCCTTTTGATTTGTGCAGGTTCTTACCGGAGACAACAGCTTGGATTTCCTCTTTGCTATATCCTTCGCCCAGGGAACGCAACCGAATGAAACGCTTCTGATTCTCGCCCTTGAACGCAGGCTGCTTTCCATCCTTGAACTCAAATCCCATGTCAGCCAGAGCCTGAACAAAGCTATCAAAGCTCTTTGGTTTCTGCTTCAGCACCACATCAATCGCATCACATAATTCGTCACGCTGGGTACGCTTCTTGGGATAAACGGTTCTTTTCTGGCGCTCCCGATATGGCTTCGGTGTAATAATGGACAGACCGTGTTCCAGGCAAACCATATCGCTGAGTCTTTGCACCGCCAGACCGGAAAGAAAGAAGTTTTTGAATTTCCTTGTAGCATCCAGCGAGGTCGAATTATAAATGATATGGTTGTGGATATGTGATTTGTCGATATGTGTCGCAACAATGAAAGCGTGTTTTCCTTTTGTCCATCGCATCGCTGTTTCATAGCCGACCCGGTTTGCTTCTTCTGGAGTGATTTCTCCCGGCTTAAAGGACTGGCGTATCTGGTATGCGATGATAATTGTTCTTCTGCTGTCTGCCGGTAATGTGTTGATACTGCCGTTTGGAAAGCAGAAATTCCTCATCCGCTGTCTTTGGATCACACTCATAGGAGCTGATAAATTCGCCATCATTGGTTTTTGCGGCGTTTTGTGAGTAGTCGGTTCTGTCTGCCAAACATTGAGCGACCGTCTTTCCCTTATTCACATGGAGCGCAATCAATCTTGTTGCTGCCATTCCCATCACTTCCTTCCCAAAAAGAAAAAGCCACCGGTCGGTGACTTTTCTCTGATATTATCTTATGACCTGATAAATGCTCCCAAACTTTCTCCTATATTCTCAGCTTTCATAACAGCCCAGACGAGCAGGAACACCGCTGCTATTGTCGCAATTCCAAGAACCACAAGAATAAGCAGGGACTGCCACAAAGCCTTTGCAATGCAGTAAATCGCAGAGCCGCCAATAACCAAAAGCAGTATGCCAATCACATAGGACACAACATTTGTAAGCAGATTTCCAAGAACGCAAATCACTTTTACAACGAACAGCACCGGCAGTGCCAATATCTTCAATACCAGCTTCATAGGCTCAACTCCTTTCTTCTTGACTACATTGTACAAGGGTATCTGCAATAACGCAATGATGTCAACCCTTTATAAAAAGGAAGGACGCAAAGGATTCTATCTCCTCTGCGCCCTAATGTTTTTCGGATTCAGTTTAACAGTCGAGTAGACTAAGACCCCTCAATCTTAGCCCCTCACAGATCCGTACGTGCGGCTTTCCCACATATGGCTCCTCATAGTAACATTCACTTTAATATAAGCAATAGTACGTTTTAGGCTTTGCTAATGGATAATACTTGAGCATTTCCACAAATCCATTCCATGTGTATGCCCGTCTACAACCTCTCCGATTCATGGCTTTAAACAGAAACTGCTGAACTCTATGCAAAAATGTTGTTATCTTTCGGAAATTCCATGTAACACCATAAACGTAGCCACTTATGACGAACAAATAAAAGTTGCTGGAGAAAAAAATTCTCCAGCAACTTTGTCTTTTATGAATAAAAGGGAAATTTTTTGTTTAACTATTCTCACTATTATTTGAGTTGAGTGATTATTTTTTTCTTCTTTGGAGAAACCAGTTTGTGACCGGAATAAATGGACATACCCATACAAAGCAATGAAGAATAGGCAAAGTATTTATGCGCAGTCATAGATTTTTTGATTCCAGAATAAATGCATCCCAAACATACAGAAAAGTGCGCCCAAGGACCAGTATTTATGTGATTTCATGATTTGATACCTCCTTTGATTTAACTGATTCAATTATAACGCTTTTTTACGAAAACGCAAACATTACCGGGAACGCTTTCATGTGGATGCTGTGACTGCCGCTAAAGATTTGCAGGAGCTTGGAGTCAATTATACACAGGAGCAGCTCGATCAGATTAAACGGGCTGAAGAACAGCGACTCCGGCAGCGGAGAATGGAGAGGGAAGCGAAAGAAAGGGGAAACGGCTGGCAGCACTGTACGACCCCAAGACCGATGTGCCGCCCGATGTTGCCAAAATCGAGTTTGTGCTGTCGATGCTGGACAAGCTGATCGGCGAGAATGGGCATCTTCAGCCGGAGGACAGAAGCCTGATTTGCTTTAATATCCAAAGTCTGGGCGACCAGCTCCGCCCGATTGCCATGATGTCCCTGCTGGAGTTCATCAATATGCAGGTGATGACCAACCGCCGCAAGGATGCCACGACGGCTACATAGATCTACTTTGATGAGATTCATGTGCTGTTCAAGGACCCTACCAGCTAAACAAGGTTATATGTCCCTATGTAAAGCCGCAACCGCAGCTGCGACTTCCCGACAAGTTGTCGGATTACTGAATTGAGGACAGGCGAACAAGAACTTCTCTCATGTCCGTCCAGATTTCCTCCAGTCGTTTTTGCAAATCCTCAATATCGGCATGGTAGATGCTGCCTGTTTCGTTCGCTCGCTTTGCGTACTGGTTCAAGTTGTTGGAGCAGATTCGCAGGAGCGAAACCAGGGCTTTCACATCCTGCAAATCCAGTCTGATGCAGTACCCATCCAGAGCCATTTTCCGCAGATAGGCTCCCATGCTGCGGATGCCAAGCTCGTCCATCTTCTCATGGATTCGCTCGACCTCCTCCTTGGATGCAAGGAAATGAACATCCTGGTCTCGCTTTGCCATTACAACACCTCCTCACGGGTTTCAGAGTATTTTGCGGGCGGGATATGCTCCGCTTTGGATTTCAGATCAGCCAACACAGAAGGACGCTCCGACTCGCTTTTTTCAGCACGATTTTCCGCAGAGTCCTCCATATTCAGGGCTGCATCCAGTTCTGCCAGTCGCTGACTTTTTGGCTGTCAGCTCTGCTTCCTGCGGAAACGGTTTTCCAACCTCCGCCTTGGCTGCTTCCTGCTGATTGTAGAGATTATTCAGCTGTTCATTGGCTCGTTCTAAGCGCTCAGGAATGCCTGCAAGGACATTGTCCAGTCGGGTGATATTTCCTCGTGCATCCGTGCCAAGGGCTACTCTGTGGCTCACAGCGCCCTTTAAGGTCACATCAAACTCGTTCCGGAAGCTGTCAAACGAAAGCTCCATCTGAAAGCCACGGTAACTGCCGAGCGGAACTGGATCGGCGCTTTTCGTGTCCTTGCAAGCCGCAAGGAGGATTTCACCGGCATCTGCCTTTTCGGTGTAGGCTTTGCCCATGATTTCCATGCCGCAAAAGCCCTCAGCAATCTGCGGGTGTGCTTCAACGGTTTTCATATCAGCTTCAAAGCCATGAATATAGCCTGTCTGCTTTTCAATCTCAGCCGGGAAGTATTTGAGGAGCTTATCTTCCATGCGGTACTGCTGGCTCTGGTGGTCAGCTTTCAGCACCTTCAGCCTTGCTACATCAATGTCCAAATCCATCTTTTCCTTGATGAGCGGATTGCCGGCACAGAGCGCCTTGATCTCCGCATAGGACAGCGCCTGCTCATCCACATCGTCACAGGAGCGAACCGGTGATTTGGAGGTCATAATCTGAGAAATAAACTTCTGCTTGTTTTCCAAGGTCTGATACAGGTAGGCATCGAAGGTTCCCTCGGTCACATACTGATACACCTGAACCTCTTTGTTCCGGTTGCCCTGACGGATAATACGACCGTTTCTCTGGGTCATATCAGACGGACGCCAGCCCACATCCAGATGGTGAACTGCCACCAGTTTGTCCTGGACGTTGGTTCCTGCGCCCATCTTTTGCGTACTTCCAAGCAGCACCCGTACCTGTCCGGTACGAACCTTTGCAAAGAGGTCTTTTTTCTTCGCCTCGGTATCCGCATCATGGATAAAGGCAATTTCTTCCGCAGGCACACCGTTTGCAATCAGCTTGGTTTTGACATCATCATAGACATTAAAGGTTCCATCATTTTTTGGTGTGCTGAGGTCGCAGAACACCAACTGGGTCAATTTGTCAGCCTGACCGTCCTGCCAGATGCGAAGGATATTTCCTACGCAAGCATTGAGCTTGCTGTCGGGGTCATCAGGTAACAGAGGGTTCATCAGCCGCTGATCCAGTCCCAATTTTCGCCCGTCACTGGTAATCTTGAGCATATTATCGACGGACGGGTCAACGATACCGGCATGAACATCCGCCGCTCTCTCTGAAAGGGAAGCCACCATATCCTTCTGGTACTCAGATGGCTGAACCACAACCGTTTCAAACTTTGCTTCGGGAACAGGGAGATGCAACTGGTCAGAGGTCTTGATGTCGGCAACCTCCTTGAACATATTCATCAGTTCAGGCAGGTTGAAGAACTTCGCAAATCGGGTTCTGGCACGATAGCCGGTTCCCTCCGGTGCAAGCTCAATCGCAGTTGTTGTTTCTCCGAAGGTCGATGCCCAGGAATCAAAATGGGTCAGGTTCTTTTGCTGGAGCGTACTGTACTGGAGATAGCGCATGACCGTATAAAGCTCGGTCATCGAGTTACTTACGTGGAGTACCGGTTGCGAAGATCACGCCACGCCCGCCGGTCAGCTCATCCATATAGCGGCACTTCATAAACATATCCGAAGATTTCTGGGCTTCGGAGGTGGACAGACCTGCCACATTTCGCATTTTTGTGTAGAGGAACAAATTCTTGAACGCATGGCTTTCGTCCACAAACAGCCGGTCTACACCCAACTGCTCAAAGGTAATGACATCATCTTTCTTGTCAGCGGCAAGGAGCTTGTCCAGTCTGGCTTCCAATGATTTTCGTGTTTTCTCCATCTGCTTGATCGTGAAGTTTTCGCCACGCTGCCATTTCAGCTCCGCAATCGCCCCTCGATCTCATCAATCTGCTCCCGCAGCTGCCGTTCCTGTCGTTCGGCAGAAAGGGGGATTTTTTCAAACTGGCTGTGACCGATGATGACTGCATCATAGTCACCCGTTGCGATACGAGCGCAGAACTTCTTGCGGTTTGCTGTTTCAAAATCCTTCTTGGTGGCAACAAGGAGCTTGGCACTCGGATAGAGGTGCAGGAACTCGTTTGCCCACTGTAAAGTCAGGTGATTCGGCACAACGAACAGGGATTTCTGGCTCAATCCAAGCCGCTTACTCTCCATAGCCGATGCTGCCATCTCGAAGGTCTTGCCCGCACCAACTTCGTGTGCAAGCAGCGTATTTCCACCATAAAGCACATGAGCGATAGCATTTCTCTGGTGTTCACGGAGGGTAATATCCGGGTTCATGCCGCCGAAACGGATATGAGAGCCATCATACTCACGAGGTCTGGTGGAGTTAAAAAGTTCGTTGTACTTGGTGGAAAGGGTTTCTCGTCTGTGCGGATCTCCAAATCCAATCTCGGAACGCATCCTTGATTGCCTGCTGTTTCTGCTGTGCCAGGGTAGTTTCTTTTTTATTGAGAACACGCTTCTGCTTACCATCTGCATCTTCAATCGTATCATAGATACGAATATCTTTCAGATTCAGCGTTTCCTCCAGAATCCGATATGCGTTGGCTCGCTCTGTACCGTAAGTCACATACGCCGCCACATCGTTGTAGTTCGGAGAACTCTTACCGTTGATGCGCCACTCTGCGGTCAGCTCAGAGAACTTGACCTCAATGGAACGGCGCAAGTAATACGGAGTTTCAAAGGTTTCCTCCATGAACTGCTGAATATAATCAGCATCAATCCATGTTGCACCCAAACGCACATCAATCTCGGACGCATCCAAGTCCTTCGGCTGTGCTTTCTGCAAGGCTTCTACATTGATGTGGAAGGAAGAATCCCTGTCTGCCGCCATCTGTGCGACACGCAGCTTGCTTCTTACATCACCCGAAAGGTAATCATCGGCAGTCTGCCATCCAACTTCCACAGCATCGGGAGCCATCGGGTCTTTGAAGATCACCCCTCGAAGCTCTGCCTGAATCGCATCGTATTCTCCGGGTGTTCTAAGCAGCTGTGCCATAAACGGCAAATCCACCTTGCCACGCTCACCGATGGAGATTGCCAGAGCTTCGGACGGCGTATCCACGCTCGTCACTCTGCGTTCCGGCTTGATGGTTCTCTTGGTGAACATATCCGCCTTGCTTTTCAGATTACCGTCCTCATCCACATTTTCCAGAGAACACAGAAGATAGTAGGAGGAATCATCGGCAAATGCCTGACCGTTGGCTCGGTTATTGATTAGCCCGTTCTTTGCAGCAAACGCATCGTAGGCATCATTTAGTTCTGCCTGCTTCTGCGTAATCATTTCATCCGGGTAATCCTCAAGCTGATATTCAATCAGCTCGTTGACGATACCACGGAGTTCCACCATGCCCATCACACGATCTTTTGCCTTCTCGTTCAGGTCTACACGACGCATGAGGGAGTTCTCACGGAAGTACACATCACCATCCACCACGGTATAAGAGAAATTCTTCACATCCGGGGTTGCAGGAATGGTTTCAATTTCCTTACCCTTGTCAGCTTCGGGAAGTTCCACCGCCTGATAGGTTCCTTGGATGTGGGAAACCGCTTCTTTCAGAAGTTCGGACAGTTCCATGCCCTCAATCGGACGCACCGTAATATCCATGCCGTAGGCGGTACTTTCCTCAACCGTATCGCCCAGAACCATTTCAGGATGAGCGACAAAGTAGCTGTTCATGGTGTGTCCTTCTTCGGTGCGGTCAAGATTTACCCATTCCGGAACAATGTCAATCGGATGGTCACGCTTTTGCAGGAACAGGATGTCGGACACGACTTCCGTACCTGCGTTTTTCTTAAAGGCATCGTTTGGCAGACGGATTGCGCCAAGCAGTTCCGCCCTCTGCGCCATATATCGCCTTGCGTCAGAGTTCTTGGAATCCATGGTGTAACGGCTTGTCACAAAAGCGACCACACCACCGGGACGAACCTGAGCCAAAGCCTTGGCAAAGAAATAGTTGTGAATGGAGAATCCCAGCTTGTCATACGGCTTATCGGACACTTTGTAGTTGCCGAAAGGGACATTGCCCACAGCCAGATCGTAGAAGTCTCTGCGGTCTGTCGTTTCAAAGCCAGCCACCTTGATTTCGGCATTGGGATAGAGCTTCTGAGCAATTCTGCCAGTGATGGAATCCAGTTCCACACCATACAAGCGACTGCTCTGCATTTCAGGTGGAAGCATACCAAAGAAGTTGCCGATACCCATAGCAGGCTCCAGAATATTTCCCGTTTCAAAGCCCATCTGTCCGACCGCATCATAGATGGAGCGAATGACCGTAGGACTGGTGTAATGTGCATTCAGGGTGGAAGCTCTTGCCGCAGCATATTCATCCTCGGAAAGCAGGTTTTTCAGTGTCTGATACTCCTGCGCCCAATTTCCCTTGTCCGGGTCAAAGGCATCTGCCAGACCGCCCCAACCGACATAATTCGACAAAATCTCCTGTTCTTCGGAAGTGGCGTTCCTGTTCTCGCTTTCCAGTTTGAACAGGGTTTCAATGGCTGCGATGTTTCTTGCGAATTTCTGCTTCGGTCCACCTTCACCGATGTTGTCATCCGTGATGTGGAAGTTCACCGCAGGAACGGGAGGAATTTCTCTGGTGGTGATGGACTGCTCAAGCTGAGCGATAATGTCCATGACTTCGGCATTCTGCCATCCGTCCACCTTGGCATAGTCCTGAATGATAGTATCCCTGCCATCCACGCACTGTACGAAGTCCAGACTACCCGGCAGATCTCTGGTATTCATTGCACCCAGGGCTTTTCTCTGCGTGTCAGGAAGTGCATAGTAAGCTCGCAGGGCATCATCAAAGGAACTGTATTCCTTGATGTCCAGCGCACCCCGCTTCTGAATATCCTCGGCAACATAAAAATGGTCGATGAAGTGTTCCGGCTCCTGCTGTTCGGGTTCCGCACTGGCTCTGACCTGTGCGTGTGCCTTTTCGTCAGGGTAGTCCCCATAGATACGGATGCACTTATGCTCCTGCTGATCGTAAACGGCAGCACCATCGTACTTGAATCCGTCATCCTCCATGGTTCCGTCCACATAGCCCTGGGCAGCTTTTTCCGCTTCCTCCAGAGTGTAATAGTCCAGCTTATCATCGAAGCCGTTTTCAAAGTGATGGTAGGCGGCAACCAGATAACGGGGAGCCATGCGCTCCTCGTAGCTGTTAATCATCTCAGGTGTCAGCCATTCCGGTTTGTCGGGAATCATTTCATACAGCTCACGCATCTTGGCAATCTGTGCATGTCGGTTGCCTGCCCACAGATGCTTTTCGCTATGCTGTCCTGCACCAAGGAAGTATTCGCAATCCATACGCAGACGGTCTAACAGCTGATACTCAGGGGTGTAGTCCCTCGGTTCGGCTTCGCCCAGAAATTCTTCTGTAACGGGCTTTTCTTCGGTTTTGGCATCAACCCTTACCGCATGGTTTCTTTCGTCCTGAGAGAGAATACGCTCGAAATTCTCACGATTCTCGGCACGGAAGATGGGATAAGCAAGCGTAGGGTCACGCAGCTGAACTTCTCTGTCCGTAATCTGCTCCACACGGAAAGCAGTATCGTCCAGATATACCGTGTCACCGACCTGATAGTTCCATTCCGGTTCCTCAAGGGCAGATGCTTCTACAACTTCGGCAGACTCTGCCGCAGGCGCTTCTGGCTGAACCGACTCCATCGCAGCTACGGACTGACGAACTTCCTCCAGATAGTCATTGGCAAGCCATTCGTCCGTGAAGTATTCTGTAACGCCTTCCGGGTCTACATAGTAGTCATCGGTCTGCTATCCCAGATTGCATACTCGCCATCCTCAGTATCAATTACTGCGAACGGTCATAAACATCTTCCAAGGATCACCTTAGCTTCTTCGATAGCCTGTCGTTCCACTTCTTCCTCTGGGCTGAGGTAGCGTCCCTTTCGCATCAGACCGTCGATTCTCTGCACCACCTGCGCCCAGGACATCTGCAATTTATCGCAGCCGCTCTTGGTGTAAGCAACACCCTTGGCATCGTGATCCTGACCGCTGTGCGTTGCGCCGGAGCAGGCATGGGAGTGACCACCGGTTCCGTATTCATGCTTCAGGAAGTCCATCTTTTCCTTGGCAGAATGATTCTCCTGCCAGTAGTTATAAATACGAGCTTTGCCACCGGAAAAGCCACTTCCACGGGTCAAGTCTGCATTGACTTCATCATCCGTAATGAACTGGCGGACAAGGGGCATCTGCATCATATCGGTCTGATACTCACGCAGAGGCATATTCAACTCATACAGCTGTTTCTGAATGAGATTCAGCTTGTGATAGTGAAAACGAAGCAGATCGGGATTTTCCGCAAGGGTTTTTCTAAATTCCGAATACTGCTGTACCAAGGTTGCGTGGAAACGAGGATCATCCAACTTTTTAGCCAAGTCTGCGGTTTCGTCAGGGAAACCACGAAACGGTTCCTGATGGAGAATTGCCAGATAGCTGCCGGCACGGGCTTCTTCACTCAAATCGTGATAAAGATGCCACAGGGATTCAGCCAGCTTCTGACGCTCATATCCGGGAGCTTCTACCAGTTCTACATTAGTTGCGAACCGACCATTTTCAAGCAGTTCTCCAATGCGCTCGGCAACCGTTTCCCAAGAAACGATCTGCGCTCTGGGGCTGTCAATGGCAGAGGAACCTTTGGCAAGGTGAATACCGTCCTCGGCATACCATGCACAGATATTCCCGCTATCTTCTTTCAGACCATAGCCGCCGTGATAGACCTGCTTTAAGGTCTGAACGATTTCTTCCAGCGGCTTCTGCTTCATATATTCCAGTGCTACGACTTTTCGGGCTTCATCGGTATTGCTGCCAAGCAGAAGGAAATGGTCGATTTCTTCCTGGGCAAAAGAAAAAGCAGAGGGCGTAAAGCTCTCTGCTCGGTCGATAAAACTGATTTGTTCATTTTCGGAGAGGAAAAGGTTCAGACTCAGCTGTTGATAAGCTCCGTCATCACGACTTCCTCCGCCTGTGCTTTCAGGCTGTTCATGTGCTGTACCCACGCCATCTGCTGCGTTTCTTTGTCCGGTGCGGGGCTGTCCTTCAGGTACTGCTCCATCAGAAACTCCACTCTGGCTTTCGCCGTTTCCTCGATCTCCCACAGGTGCGGGAACAGGCTCTCCGTCAGAATCATGTCGTTCAGGAGCATCGGATTGTTCTGCTCCAAAAATGCTCGACGCATCCTGCCGTACTTGCCCAGAGGTTTCTCTCCCTCGTTCTCCAACTGAAGGTTCGGAATCTGATAATCTCCGGCCTGTCTGTAAGTCATCTCGCTCATAATCTGCACTCCTTTCAGTAGCTCTGATCTGCTCATGTTCTCCAATCGCTTTTTCGATTTCCTGAAACATCCTTGTACTGATGGCATTCACCGCAGTACCAAGGGCATTTACCGTCTGTCTGGTGTTAAAATCAAGCACCTTCTGGAAATCCTCATGCTCGAAGTAGTTATCGGGACTTTCCACGAATCGGCAATACATCGTGTAGGATACGCTGTTTGCCACTGCATTTTTGAAAGCCACTTCGATGTTGAGTTCATCATACTCCTCAAGGAAGCTGTTGGCAACGATGTCGAGGAACTGCATTTTGTAATCGTCCCAATACTCAGCCGCCAGTGCGGATGCAATATCTTCAAGCTGTGCTTCCAGCACCCCGTCAGCGGCAACACCGAAGGTACGCTCCATCGCTTCCATGACATAGGAGCGGTTTTCAGGCGTCACCTCCCACGGTTTCAGTTCCGGGGAAGAACGGCGAACGCCGGTATCCGCCACATCAAACACATAGCGCAGATACGGTTTATCCCTGTTCATCACAAACAGAGCAATGCCGGTAGAGCCACGCTTTACATATCTGCGGTAATTTTCAGCGTTCCAGTCTTCATAGGGTTTGCAAAGGTCGCATTGGGGCGCTGAGCATAAATCATCACCTGTTCCGGATAGGTGAACTCATAGTTGCGGGACATCGTTCTCAAAAACGAAGTCCAGTTATCTGTGTTCGAGGTGATTTTCCCAATCGTTTCTTTTGCTAACCCGGAATAAAATCGCTCTTTTGCGTTCATTGTATCCCTCCAATCCTATCAATCCGGATAAAGGTTCAGCTTCTCAAAGGCGGCATCGTCCATGGTTGAAACTTTACGGAGAACCGAGTCTGCCAAAGCAAAAAGCTCTGACTCGTCCTCCGAAAGCTGTTCCTTCATCAGTGTCAATGCTTCACACAGCCCTGACCTTGTGCCAGGGCTGTATAGCATCATCATGTTCCGCTCATCTTGTGTGAAATTCATCATTCAATCTCCCTTTCCGGGTGGCTCTTTGGCGGCTTATGGGCAACATCCGGCACGGGCTTTTCCTTTAACTGTTCCAATACCGAAGGGCGTTCCTCTACTCCAGGCGCTTTTCCGTTATTGATGATACCGTCAATCATCCCATAATCATCTTCCATTGCCATCTCTGCGTTTTTCAGGTAGTTTTCGGACTTCATGAAGTTTTCCAGCTTCTGAAACCCGACAGAATCTACATAGTGAAAGGATACCTCACCGGCCACCTTTAAGGCCACGATGTCGCTGACCGACATACTGTGACCACGGAAATCATCCGGGTGGTCAATATTGAACTTCACATACAAATCTTCCAGCTGACGATCCACATCCTCGGACACAGAAATGGAGCCGTGATAGACCACCTCGTAACGGTCAATCTCAGGCTCCATTTCTTTCTTCTGAAGGTAGCTGTAATTTGCAAACATGAGCGGGATATTATCGTCTACATCTTCCCGCAGCTGAAGAATCGCATAGGAATCCGTGGGGCTTTCCAGAAAAGCAACCATTCTGTCATCCGGGGTGGTATTTCCGTGAACATCATCCCATTTTTCGTTTTTCATATCAGTGTCCTCCTTATCGTTCAGGTTCTTTGCGTTTGGGAGAGGGACTGGCAGGCGCAGTTTTTTCTGCGGCCTGTACCAGTTTTTCCATGACGCGACTCACGCTTCGGAGAGTCGATCTTATCCAGCTGACTTTTCAGCACTTTGGCAACCTCAACCGCAGTTTCCTCACGGGCTTCTTCAATGGCTGTATTCAGGAACTCACGATACGGAGCCGTATTACCAGCGGCAAGATCCGCCTTGATTTTTTGGATATGCGTCTGCACATCATCGACCTGATCCATATATTCATAGGGGTCGAAGTTCTCTGCAAAACGGTCGAGCTTAAAAGCAAGCTCTGCGATAGGGTCATTAACCACCACCGCCTGTCTGCCGACTTCAAAAGCCTGCTCCATGACATCCTCATAGAACATCGCCCGCAGTTCCCGGCGCTCCAGTCCAAAGAATTCCAGAATATCCTGGCGGACTTCGAGCATGGACAGTTCAGGGTTATCGACCTGACCGCCATCAATCTCGTTGTAGTTTTCATCTAACAGGGTGTAGTCATAACCATCTTCGCAGGTCTGCACCGCAAGGATTCTATCCTTTCCGACCTTCCATGCGGCTTCATCGCCCATAATCTCAGGCTCCGGCATATAGCTTGCGCCGTTACGCTCCATAATCTCTGCAAACTGGCAGATATGAAACACATTGTATCCAATCTGCGTGTGGTACTCGTCAATGAAGGTGCAGGGCTTCACAACCGTTTCATCTGGGTAGTGAATCTGCAAGCTGCCATCGGGGATATGAAACAAGTCCTTATAATGGCTGTCGATAAATCGGATTTCCTTACCGTCCGGGTTGTACTCATTCGTCATTTGCGCTTTCCTCCATTTTCAAATTCCATACTGAACTTCGTTTTGCCATCCTCCGATACCTCCATAAAGACGGTGGCATCAAAGGTGTTGCCCGTCTTTGCGGACTTGCAATTCTTGAGCTTTACCTTGCCGGAACCGAGCAATTTCTGCGCCGTGGCAGAAGTCATGCTCTTGCCGATACTCGCAAAGTAGCGATTGTTTTTCCAGAGGGCAAACCTGCACCCTCGATTAGAACAGAAAAATGCCTTGGCTTTGTCCTCTACAGCACTGCCGCAGAGAGGGCATTTACCGATAGAATTGGCTTCTTTCGACATCAATACCTCGGAATCACAGATCACTTCATAGTTCTGAATCAGACCGGCAATCACATCTTTGATCTCGTCCATAAATCCTCACTGGCATATTCGCCTTTTTCAATGAGCAATAATTTTTCTTCCCAATCCGCCGTCATGGAGGGGGACTGAATCTGTTCCGGCATGACTGTTACCAGAGCCGTACCCTTGTGGGTCGGAATCAGGTGTTTGGTTTTCTTATCACCCTTACGCTCCAGAAAACCGATGCGAACCAGCTTCTCAATGATACCGGCACGGGTCGCAGGAGTTCCCAAACCTTTTCGCTCGACATCCTCCGGCATTTCATCTGCACCGGCTGTTTCCATAGCAGAAAGCAGCGTATCCTCGGTAAAGTGTTTCGGGGGAGAAGTTTTTCCTTCCTTAATTTCAGAACCAAGCAACTTCCGCTCGTCCCCAACGGATACCGCAGGAAGTGTCTGTTCGTTTTCGTCGTTTTTTGTCGAAGAACCCTTCTGAATCAGAGCCTTCCATCCGTTCTGCACGATGGTTTTGCCCTTTGCGGAGAACGTTGTGCCGCCGCAGTCCAGTTCAATGACTGTCTCTGCATATCGGTGCGGATCGCCAACAGCAACGCACAACCGATTCGAGATCAGTTGCAAAATTGCAAGTTCTCCTTTGGGAAGTTCGCTCAGATTGCATTTCTGCAATTCTCTGGTCGGAATGATGGCATGGTGATCTGTGACCTTTTTGTTATTCACAACCTGCTCTGCATGAACGGGTACGTTATCCACATCCTCCACGGGGAATGCGTGGAAAGCCAGCTTTACGAGGTCGGTCAGGCTATGTGCCATATCTTCCGTCAGAAACCTGCTGTCGGTACGGGGATAAGTGACCAGTTTCTTTTCATAGAGGTTCTGCGTGTAATCCAAGGTCTGCTGTGCCGTATAGCCAAGCACACGATTGGCTTCTCTCTGTAAACTGGTCAGGTCATAGAGCGCAGGCGGCTTTTCTGTTTTCTCCTTACATTCAGCTTTCTGAACGATTGCCACAGAACAGCCTTGCCTGACAGCTTCGGCTGCTGCCTTGGTTTTGAAGCGTTCACTTGCAGCCGAAAAACCATCCAGTCCAATCTGAACTGTGTAGAACGGTTCGGGCTTGAATGCGGAAATGGCAGCTTCCCGCATAACAGCCATAGCAAGGGTAGGGGTCATAACACGACCGACATTCAGGGTCTGCCCGTAAAGGGTCGAAAAAAGTCGAGTAGCGTTAATACCAACAATCCAGTCGGCTCGCTCTCGACACAGTGCTGCTTCATACAAAGCATCATATTCAGTTCCAGACCTGAGATTTTCAAAGCCCTCCTTGATTGCTACATCTTCCATCGAAGAAATCCAAAGCCGCTCAAACGGCTTTCTGCACCCGGCTTTGTGGTACACCAACCGAAAGATCAGCTCGCCCTCACGACCGGCATCTGTTGCACACACAAGACTCGCAACATCTTCTCTGGCCATGAGCTTTTTCAGAATCCCAAACTGTTTTTTCGTACCGGCAGAAACCTCATACTGCCAGTCTATCGGGAAAATAGGCAGATCTGCATAAGCCCATTTGCTGTACTTCGCATCATAGACTTCCGGCTGTGCCAGCTCCACCAAATGCCCTACACACCAGCTGACCACATATCCGTTTCCCTCTAAGTAGCCATCCTCACGCTTGGTGGCACCTAACACTTTGGCAATGCTCAGTGCAACCGAGGGCTTTTCAGCCAAAACTAATTTCATTTACATCTGCTCCTTTCTTTTCGCAAAATAAAAAGCAGCCCCGAACCGAAGTCCAAGACTGCTATGTAAAAATTCTATATTCTATTTTGTTCAACTCAGCGACAAACTGAAATTTTACGGTAGTTAATTCAATTTCAAACGAAGAATTATTGTACCTGTTTCTTCTTCTCTGCAACCTTCATAGATACTTTTGTAACAAAAGAAAGTTTCTTCCCTAACATCTTCAATGCTTCTGGAAAGAATGTCTTTTCTTCCAATAATTCCATACTACATTTGTTTGCAAATTCTTTGCTATCGTTAATACCAAAATACATAATAGCACTTGCATTTCCTGTACGTTTGATAAACCAGTTCGTAAACTTTAATCCACTCTCACTTGTAGCGTCAAACAACATCTCACCTTTTGGAAATGCTTTTCCACACCCCTTAATAAATGCTATGATTTCTTCTTCATGGAAATATTGGAACACACCTGACACAATTAGCAGTGTAGGAAGCGAATTGTCTATTTCCTTTACCCATTCCAATTTAAACATATCGCCTGCAATGAGCGTTTCATTTTTTCGCTGACCAAATACTTTTTTTCTTGCCTCTATTACTTCTGGCAAATCAGCCTCATACCAATGTACAGTTCTGTTTTCAATCTTATCACTTAAACGGTCATAAGCAGTCTCTAATCCTGCACCAAGATATACAATATTACTTTCTGCGTAACTTTTTGCAAACGCAGTAACTGTTTTGTCCATATTGTAATAACGTGCTACCGATGCCATATTGCTATATTCAGAAGAACCTTTATCTACACCTTGTGGTAAATACTTCTCCAACTCAAGAGCCTTTTCATCCATAAAATATTCTGGAAATTTTTTAGAGATATTGATTCTTGCCACTAACGGAACAAATAACGTATTTGCAACACCATCAAATTTATTCATAATCTACCTCTTTCTTTAGTTAGTTTTTGCTGACCAATCTAACATATGAAGTTTATTTTGTAAAGTATCTATCACTTAGAAAATTTCCGATTTGTTGCTCTCATTATACCACTTGTGAATCAAAAAACAAATACACAAAGCAACTATGTAAGGACAGCCCGAAAGCTGTCCCATAATCTCTTATGCTATGCTTTATACCGGTTCGTCCGGTATCTTCTTCCTCGGAATAATCGTCATCATCGGAATATTCCTCAGACTCTACATAGCCGTAATCCTCGTCATCGTCCACATAATCTGCATCCGGATCAGGCTTTGCCGCTTCCTGTGCCTTCTTCTTTTCCTGGACTTTCTTAAATACGAAGAATCCACCACCACAGGCAAGCACAATCAGAGTAAGAATCGCCGGGAGCATATTCGTGGATTTCGGCTTTTCCTCTGGAGCAGGTTCTGTAATTTCAGGAACCGTTTCAACCACTTCCGGCTTTGTTTCCTCAACCGGCTTAGTGAACTCTGCAACTTCCTCCTCGTCCATCAGCTTGAGCAAGTCGGCTTCATCCACCTGATTCAGAAAATGCACGGTTTCCTCGCCCTTATCATCACGGTCAATGATGATATAGAAGTAGTTTCCGTTTTTGGTAACGGCAGTAATGAATTGCTTTCCACTTTTCGTAGGTGAACCAACATCGTCAACCAGAGTCAGATTGCCGTCAGGAGTAAGGGAAGGTTCGCTTGTGTCCGTGTTCTGCATGAACGCACTCATAAACATCATAAGCAACGCCATATCCATTTCGCTGTTCTGCTCGGCTTTTTCAATCAGTTCCAGATAGTCGCTGTGAACATAACCGTTCTTTTCAGGCACAGTGATCTGATACCAGTCACCCTCAACACCGACTACCACAACTTCTTCACCCGGACGGAGCTGGTCGATGATTTCATAATTCATGCCTGCACCAGTACGCACATTCAGACGGGAACCGCTCGTTACCACCTTGCCAGTTCCCATGTTATTATCCTCGGATTCCTCTGCACCGTAAGTCCACTCTTTACCATTGAAAGAAGAAAACCACCGTGCCATCCTCATTGACGGTCACGGTGTAGGGAACTTCCTCGGAAGCCTTATCTTCGGTTTTCTCAGGGACAGTTTCCACGGTTTCCGCCTTTCCCGTAGTAGTGGTTGTTGCACTCTCATCGGAGTAGGCAAACACCGTTGTCGAAAGCACACCCATGCACATCGCAAGTGCCAGCAACATGGCACTGAATCTCTTAAATCTCATTCTGCGGTTCCTCCTCATTCATAGTATTGATCGTATCAGGTTTCGGAGCCATATCCGTTGCAAACATACGGAGTAGCTCGGAAAGCTGGTCAGGGGTCAGGTTCGCAGCGTGAACCATCTCGTGAATTTCGGAATTTTCCTCCTCACGGTATCTGCGTTCCAGGTCTTTACTCTAGCATCCCATTCAGCCCGTTTCTTCGGGCTTTCTCCAGGTCTGCACCTATTCTGTCTAATTTGGCACTCAATCGCCATCCCTCCTTTAGTTTCTGATTCTGCCGAAGCAGTAAAAATGCTGTTGCCAGTAATTCGATTCGATAGAAGCGTAGGAAATCGGGTTTCCGCAGTGGATCATCATACCATTGCCGACATAAATACCAACGTGCGATGCACCGGAGGTATCATAAGTGCCTTGGAAGAAAATCAAATCTCCCGGCTTGGCAGAGCTTTTCGGGATAATGTCGCATACGCCCATCAAACCGTTTGCGGTCAAACGACCAACACTCCAACCGTTTCCGCAGTGATTGATTACATAGGAAACGAACCCGGAGCAGTCAAAGGAGGTAGACGGGCTGCTGCCGCCCCACACATACGGGTATCCCAGATACTTCTCGGCTTCCCGAATCATATTGGCAAATCGTGTGTCCGTCAGAGCTTCGCCCGGAATGTCATAATCGGTGTACTCGCCGCCAGGGGTGGCGTAAATGTCATTTCCGAAAATATCCGGTCTGTTGCCCCTTGTCTGGAGCAAAATTCTATATCGCTCCATATCATCTTCCGACAATCCGGAATTTGAAATCACACTGTTCAAGCCCTTATTTCTGAGCTTCACTTTCAGAATATAGTATTCGTAATCTTCTTCCTCTGTTGTTGTCTCTCCCGTTTCGGGATCAGTAGAAGATGTTGTTCGTGTACGAATCTCTACTACTTCTGTGAGGGTCAGCTCATATTGTTGCTCAAACAGCCATTGCAGGGTAGCCTGCACCTCATCTCTGGTGTAGTCCTCGAATTTTACCGTCAGATATGCCGCAAGCTCGTAAGGATTGTGGTTGATTTCATCAAGGTCATACCGGTACTCGTCATATCCGCTATGAGTACGCTCGATATTATTGATTTCATTGCGGAGCGCAGCTTCCAAAGCCTTGTAATCATTGTCCGCACCGATAATATCTTCCTCTTTTGCGGTAAAAGAAGTTCCCAGAACGATCTGTGTGCCGCCTTGGAACATAGCCGAACAAGACGAGAACATCCCTGAGAGTATCATAAAAAGCAGTCCGGCAATCAAAACAAACAGAATCGTTTTAGAGTGTGTGGTGCAAAACTCCGTTACTTTCTCTGTGATGTTCTTGGCTCCCTGAGCTGCTTTGCCCGTTGCCTTGCCTGCACCCTTAGATGCAGAAGCCGTTGTCGAAGCGGTATTCTTACCGGCTTTGGCGGCAGCATATTCCTTTTTGATTGCCCTTTTCTGTTGCCAACGGGAGAACGGGTTGGAACCGGCATCGGGGTTGTCCTTTTTTGAACTTCTCATACAGGGCATTTACATTTGCTTTATCTGACTTCTCAACCAGCTTTTCCGCCTTGTCGTAGGCTTTCAGCTTGTGACTGTAAACGGCATGATCGACGGTATAGGCAGTGGATTCAACAGCCTTGGTCGTTTCCTGCACGGCCTGAACGCCGTATTATCATCCTCATATTCTGATACCGCCTGATGTGCTTTGGATGTGAGCGTGACTGCGGCACCACGGCTTGCCATGTGCTTTGCCACAGATGGGCGCTCGATTTCCGTAAACTCCGCTTTTTCAAAACGGAGCTTTGCTTTACGGGAACCGGCTGCATCTGTTTCCAGCTTTAGCTTCGGCTTTGCCTTTTTGGAAGCCAATTTGTCTGCCGCTTTCTCAGCCTTATCAACCGCCCTATCTGCACGGTCGGCAGCTTTCTTCACATGAGAATCTGCAAGGTCATCTTCGGTAAAACGGAGTCGTGTAGGTCTTTTCGCCATACATTACGCCTCCTTTTCCTGTGCCACCTCGTTTAACTTTGTGGTCATAATGCGATACAGTTCCAGATCGGTCGGGAATCGGTCAATGAACGGAAGAATCACATTGCCATAGAACAGAAGTCCTTCACCCTCACCGGAGTTGGTTACATAGGACAGCTGATGCGGCGAAATGTTCAGCCGCTGTGCCAGAATACTTCGGTCATCGCTTGCCTGATTCAGCATATAGATGAAATCCGAGTTTTCGAGGATGTTGGCGATCTCCGGGGAACGAAGCAGGTCTTTGACATTCTGGGTAATACCGGTCGGCAAGCCGCCCCATTTACGGAATCGCTTCCAGATTTCTACGGAATAGGTTGCCGTCTGTTCTTCCTTCAGAAGCAGATGGAACTCGTCAATATAATATCTGGTCGATTTACCGGCAGAACGGTTGGCAGTTACACGCCCCCAGACCTGATCCTGCACGATCAGCATACCGATTTTCTTCAGCTGATTGCCAAGCTCCTTAATATCGAAGCACACCAGACGATTCTGAATATCCACATTGGTTCTGTTGTTAAACAGTTTCAGAGAACCCTTAACATAGATTTCCAAGGCGGTCGCTACATGGTGGGCTTCCTTTTCGTCCTGTTTCAGAAGGGCATCATACAAATCCTCAAGGATCGGCATATTCTCAGGAGCAGGATTGTCGAAATATCTCTGGTAGATCTGATGCACACAACGGTCGATCACCGTTCTTTTCGATAGGCTGCAAGCCATCCTTACTTCCCATAATCAACTCACAGAGGGACAGGATAAAATCGGCTTTCAGGGCTACCGGGTTGTCATCCTCAGAGTAGTTCAGGTTGATGTCCATAGGGTTGATATAGTTGGTACTGGAGGAGCTGATTTTTACCACCTGACCATTGAACTTGTGAACCAGAGCCGCATATTCCGCTTCGGGGTCGCAGATGATAATATCGTCATCCGTAACCAGGAACGCATTGGTGATTTCACGCTTTGCGGAAAAGGATTTACCGGAACCGGGAGTACCCAAAATCAGTCCATTGGGGTTTTTGAGCTTCTTTCTGTCCACCATGATAAGGTTGTTCGACAGAGCATTCAGCCCGTAATAGAGCGTTTCCCCACCATTCTGGAACAGCTCCTGCGTTGTGAACGGTACAAAAATAGCCGTGGAACTGGTAGTCAGGCCACGACGAATCTCGATCAGGTTTTGTGCCAAAGGCAGGCTGCTCATCAGCCCGGATTCCTGCTGAAAATCCAAACGACGCAAGTTGCAGTTATGCTTCTGGGCGATGCTCTGTGCCTGGAATACATTGTTTTCCAGTTCCTGCTCAGTGCGTCCGGTGTTCAGCACCAGAAACGTTACCATGAACATTCGCTCGTTCTGGCTCTGCAATTCTTTCAGAAGCGACTTTGCATCTTTGCCATAGGTAGCAAGGTCAGACGGGATAATATCCATGTCATAGCCGGAACGCACAGCCTTTTTCTGTTCTTCGATTTTGGAACGGTCAAGCTCAGTGATGGTTCTCTTGATGGTCTTAATCGCCGCAGTCTGGTCAACCGACTGGATGTGCATGGTCACGATCTGCGTGGATTCCATATCCAGAAAATCTGCCAGCATACGGTCAGACAGGTCTGATGCCGTAATTGCCAGATAGGACATCGAACCGAAGATGCTGCCCATCTGGAAGGTGCGGTTGGTCTTAAAGGCAAATGCCGTCGGAGCAATGAAGTCCTTTACAGACAGCCCGGATTCCACAAGATACTTCCAATCGAAGAAAAACTTATCATTATCACCCATGTGGAACATAGAGTGCATCAGATGCAGCCGCTCTTTGCCGTTCATGGTAGTGGCAATGACACCCAAACGCCGAAAGTTATTGAGAAGGTCGTTTTCGATATGATTAAGTCTCGGCTTTGCCTGCCTGCCGCATGGATTCGGCTTCAATGCCGAATGTCAGGTACTTGGTTTTTGTCAATCCGTTGTTGCCCTGCGCCAACTGCTTTTTCAGCATCTGGCTATACTCGGCACGGACAGGATTGAAGCTGTCCTTCTTGAACGGGATACGGATACTCTTTTCAAAACTTTCAGCATCGGTACTCAGGTTCATAAAGGAAAGCTCAAAGTGAATGGAACTGTCAAAGAAATTCAGGAAACTGCACCACTCATCGAAGATGGCAGTCTTATCTTCCTGCTGTGCCAGCTGATAGTTGATGTCCTGAAACTGAATCGTCTTGGTGTAATAGCTGTCAGTGACACGGCAGATGCCATCCGGGAACATTCTCTGAAAGGGAATGGACTGCTGTGCAGTCTGCGGAATACCATTGTCTTTCTTTGCCCGTTCCACAACAGCTTTAATTTCTCGCTGCTGTTTCCGATTCAGATTTGCAGGCATTTTGATGTTTCTTGCCTGCGGCTTCTTTTTGAAAAACAATTCGTTCAACCTCCTTTTCCAGTTTGTACTGACGCATCAAAGCGTCATAATAGTTGTCCGTCTGATAAGGGCGAACCTTGGGACGAACGAATTTAGTCTGAATGAAGTGTTCTACAACCACTTCCAACGGCTGACCATCCTTTTCATACATTGCCAAGGAAAAACAACGGCAACATGACGATCATCATGGACAGTGCTGCAAGGCTCACATTTCCGGTTGCTTTGACCAGAAAGAAAATCGGTACTCCGATGAGCGCCGCCGCACCAAAGCAAAGTAACTGCCGTTTCGTCAGATTAAAGAACACTTTTGTTTTTACCCTCGTCAGGTCACGAGGTACGGGAATATACGCTGCCAAACAATTTCCTCCTTCCCTTAGTGAGCGCTGAATACACCCTTCGCAAGCGAACCAGTCTTAAATAGGGTGAAGCACAAAAGGACGGTGTAGCCCATAACACCCCAGATAGAGCCGATGATGTCATCACTGAATGCGATAGACTGAATCAGCACCGCATAAATGCCTACGCAGATCATAATCAGGAATCCCTGGAATCCGATTGCAAACAGCGAACGCAGATAATTCTGTCCGATATTGCTTTGCTCTCTGTTTCCAAAAGTGGAAAGCGGAATCGGGGCAAGGCTGACCATCAGGTAAATTTCAATCATTCGACCGTAGACGATCACAAAGATGATGATTGCCAAAGCGGACATCGTGACCTGCACGATAAAGGATTGCAGGAACAAGCCGAGCAAAGGACCCAAATCCATTGCCATCAGCGTTTCTTCCATTGTTTCCAATGCCGAAGCATCTATGGCAGTATTTCCGGATATGATACCGGCGCTTGCGTTTATAACGTGCTGTGCCACATCGAACACAGCCATCGTGATATTGAATGTGTTTGTGATTAGCATGACCGCAACAAAGGTCTTGAAAACCCATTTGAAGAAGATCCAGGTTTCAAAATTCGCCAGATTGTTGTGGTCAATAATCATCTGAATTAGCTCATAACAGGCAATGAAAGTCAGAATCAAGCCTGCGATTGGGATAATCACTGACTCGGAGATGTTTCGTACCATGGCAAAGACACCCGGCGAAAAATTCGCCGGGGTCATGCCAACGGAGGTTGCTATCTCGCCAACCTGGTTGTTGACGGACTCAAACATCCCCGACAGATTTCCCATAATGGCTGAAACGAGCATTTCTTTCAGCCAGTCTGTGATCTGTTGGAGTATGCTGTCCAAAGGCGATTACCTCCTTGTTTTGTGATTAACCGAACAGTCCGGAGAGCAGAGGTACAAGGGTGGTGCCGATGAGGGGGCAACACCGCCGCCCGCCATGAGCTGTTTTATCCCCAATTAGGTGTAAAACTCTGCTCGATGGCGGGCGGCGGCGTACAAAAAATCTATATGGTATTTTTAAGAGAACCGTCCCGGCGGGACAGGTCAGGCAGTGACCTGTTCCACCTCTGGGATGGGTTTGAGATTAAAATGAATTTCGATAGAAATGTGTCTTGTTTTATCTTCGTCAATGCGCTCATGCACGACGATTTCTTTGATTAAGCGGTTGAGGGTGGCTGCGTCCAGTTCTGTAATATTGGCGTATTCCTGAATGGCTTCCACCCATTGTTTTGCGTCATTGGCAAGCTGGACTTCATCAGACAGCCGCTTTCTGCCCTCGGACACTTTTGCTTTAAGTTCCGTCTGCTCGGTCTGTGTCTTTTCCAGCATGGTGTTGAAATTCTGCTCACTGATACGCCCTGCAATCATATCCTCATAAAGCCGCATTACCATTTTATCCAGAACCTCAATCCGTTCCTCGTCCCTTGTAAGGGAGCGTTCCATTGCTTCCCGCTGTTCCCGCTGCTCGGCTTCACAGGTATTAGTCAGGCGGTCAGCAACCGCTTTCCCGTCCATCAGGGCAGCTCTGGCACATTCCCGGATTTTCCGCAGCACATGGCTGTAAAGGGTGTCATAGTCAATCCGGTGCTGGGTGCAGTGGTTCTTTCCAAAGGCATTGTAGGTCTTGCAGGAGTAAATCTGCTGGGGATGTTTTGCGTTTGTGTAGCGTACCGTCAGAGACTTCCCACACTCGCCGCATTTTAACAGTCCGGCAAACAGGCTGATTTCATTAGTCTGCCCCGGACGCTGGCGGGATTTCAGCTTGTTCTGCACAATGTCAAAGCTCATGCGGTCAATCAGCGGTTCATGCTGTCCCTCCACCACAATCCAGTCCTCCGGCTTCTTTTCCCCAATCGTGCCGATTTTGAAACGGTAGTCCTTTTTCTGGGAAGCAATCGCCCCGGTGTAAACGGGATTCATCAAAAGGTCTTTGATAACGGAGAAGTCCCACATATACCGCCCGTTTTCTGGGTCTTTCTTTTCCCATTTGGTGCGGGTATTGCGAAGCCCCCGTTCCCGGTTCCACCATGTGGGGCAGGGGATTTTTTCTTCCTCCAGCCGTCTGCGGATATAGTTCGGACCATGACCGTTTAGGGCATATCCGAAAATCAGCCGCACAATCGGGGCGGTTTCCTCGTCAATGAGCAGATGGTTTTTGTCCTCCGGGTCTTTCCGATACCCAAACGGGGCAAGACACCCGGTAAACTGTCCTTTCTGCGCTTTCAGAAGATAAGAGGAATGGACTTTCTTGGAAATATCCTTGCTGTACATCTCATTCAGAATATTCTTGAACGGGGCGATGTCGTTGTTGTCCCGCAGGGTGTCGATACCGTCATTCATGGCGATATAGCGGACACCGTTTCTTGGGAAAAAGTCCTCAATCAAATGCCCTGTTTGCAAATAGTTACGCCCCAGTCGGCTGAGGTCTTTCGTGATGACAAGGTTGATTTGCCTGCGCTCAATGGCTCTCAACATTCTCTGTAAATCAGGACGCTCCATATTAAGACCTGTGAAGCCATCGTCCTGATAGACTGCCACAACCTCCCATCCCTGCTTTTCGCAGTATTTTTCCAGCATATCACGCTGGTTTGCGATACTGGCACTTTCGCCTTGCAGGTCATCGTCCTTTGACAGCCTGCAATAGACCGCTGCACGATACCCTCCGGCAAGTGCCGAACCGATTGTTCTGTATTCCATTTCGTTCATCATAGCCATTTACCCACACAATCCAGACGGTATCTGGCTCTTTTGAACCTCATCTTCATTATAGCTCATATCTTTCTTTTTAGCAAGATATTCTTTCGTATTTGTCTTACCGTATTTCTGGGAAATCAGGCTGACGAACACATCGGTTGCGTCCAGCTCCCCGTCAAATACCGTTGTAACATGAATCTCTGTTTTGTTTTTTGCCATAGGCAGTTATCCTCCATACATGAAAATAGCCAGACAGAGGGTGTCGGCAACGAAGTCCGGCAACGGGCTTCAAAAGACCTTGCAAACAATCTCAATCTGGCACTACTTACTATTTATACTTTTCTTTTATTTTTCTGTTGTTTTGGTTGTCATAGGGGAGAAAAGCTGATAGTTTCGGGATTTTCCCCGGCAACCGGCTCGGCAACGGGATAGCAACAGGGGGTGCAACGGGCTGTCATTTTCAGAATGGAAGCTCCATCTGTTCTGTGACCTCCACAAAACCATCCATCGTTTTTTCAGACGGGTTGCCGGAGTCCGTTGCTGGGTTTTCACGCTCCCAGCCCTTTTGTCTGCCATATTCGGAAAACATTCTTGGGTTCGGGAAATACCGCCAGCCGGAAATGCACTGGTTCATTATCTCGTTGATTTCCCGGATTTCCCATTGCTTCGGCTCGTCAAAGGCATGGTTTAAGGCTTCCTTGTAGAGCTGCTTGGAACAGACCATGCTCCCGGTGTACTTATCAAGATACGCCTGTATCATTCCGGCTTTGGTGTCCTCCGGCATAAAATCCCGCTGGTGTTCTTTGAGATACCGCTGCATGGCGGGGCTGGAAGCTAACTTGAACCTGCCGCTTCGGTAAATCTCCATCGCTTCCGCCCCACATCTGCTCGATATAGGCTCTGGAAGCAGCTTCGTCCTCCAAAATGTGAACCTCGGCTTGCTCCGGGTACACCATGACGGGGATAAAGCGGCGGTTGCCAGAACGGTCAAGGGGCAGGAAGTCAAGGGCATTGGAAGTGCCGCCAAACACGCACTGACGGGGGGCGGTCTGCCGGGTGGGTTTCATAGGGTATCTTGTAAACCTCTTTCTGTCGGCTTAAAAATGACTTGATTTCCTCAATGCTCTTGGCGTTGGCGGTTGCCATCATTTCCGACATTTCGATCATCCAGTGACCTTGCAGCTTGCGGTACACATTTTCATCGTCCAGCTTCCGCAAATCATCGGAGAACCACTCGTCCCGGACTGCCAGCAGCCGGAAAAAAGTTGACTTGCCCGCACCCTGACCGCCCACCAGACAGAGCATGATTTCAAATTTGCACCCCGGCTGAAAGGCTCGTGAGATTGCACCCAGCAGGAACAGCTTCAATGCTTCATAGTGTGTAATCGTCTGCGTCAGCCCCCAGAAAGTGCCGCAGGCAGAAACGGATTCGCTCTGTCCCGTCCCACACAAGGGTATTGAGATAGTCCCGGATGGGATGGTACTTGTTTTCATTCGCCACAATCCCGATGGCGTTATTATCAATCTTTTTCTCATTGGTAAGCCCGTAGGTTTCTTCCAGATAGAGAAGCAGATATTTCATGTCCGTATCGTTTAAGGCGGTGCTTGTCCCTGTGGAAGCCGATGGGCTTTATGATGTCCTTGCGGTCAGTCAGGATGTTGTATGCGATAGCCCCGGAAAGCAGAGGGTCACGCTGGAATACGGTCAGGCAGTTCCGGATGCTCTGGCGGACACCGCCTTTCTCGGTAGCTTCCAGCCCCGCCTTGATTTCCTCAATGCTCTGGGGTGGCTGCATGGCGTTCATGGTGTTTTTTTTAGTTCTTGCTGCGTCTGCGGCTGCAAGCTCTGCCATTCGCTGTTCAAGCTGTATCACATCCTTTTTCCGTAGTCCGTAATCAAAGCCGCTTTTTTTCCTCTGTCTCCCCGAAGAGCAGCACATCCAGCAGATATTCCACTTGGGATTGCTTCTGTAAGGCTTCCACAAACCGGGGATGAAAGGCTTCTTCCGGGGAGTGTGGGGCGTAGTCTGTTCTCCATGCCATAAGCAAGTGAAGATAATCGGCAAGGATACGGAAGCAGCGGTTCTTTGCTTCCTGAAACTGTTCCTCCGGGGATTTCTGCCGGGGCTTGGGCTTTTTTGCCTTTCCCGGCGGCTTCCAGTCCTCATAGGAAAGCCCAAAGTCCTGTGCCAGTTGTACGGCGGCTTCTTTCTTTCCCAGCCCATACAGGGCGGCGGCAAAATCAATCACATCCCCATCAGCACCGCAGCCGAAGCAGTGGTAACGCCGATCCAGCTTCATGCTTGGGGTTTTATCATTATGGAACGGGCAGCAAGCCATCCCGTTCCGACCTACATGGATTCCATAATGCTCCGCAGCCTGTCTTGTTGTGACGGACTGCTTCACAGCTTCAAATACATTCAAATCTATCCCTCCTTGAAAAAAGAAAAAAAGCACCTGACATTCTCTGATTGAAAATGGCAAGCGCCTGCTAAAGCTCCATATCCTGTTTTCTGTGTTTCGCCTGTGCCGGGGCAGTTCTTTGTTTTTTTTTTTTCTCGTCTGCCTTATCCTGCAAGACTTCCTTTGATGGGCTGCTTCTTGGGCGGCTCTTTGCTTTCTTCTGTGCGGGTGTGGCTTTCCGTACCCAGTAGCGGATGTCCCGCAACTTCTTCAAATCCTCCTGTACCTCGGTCAGTGGTACTTTCAGCTCTGCGATTTCGCTAAGAAGTTTTTCCTGCTCCTCTTGCAGCTCCTTTTGGGTACTGTCCTTATCATCTGGGTGCTTGGCAAGGTAGGCGGCGGCTTTCTCATACCGGGCAACCTCCGGGTGTTCCTGTTTGAATTTCTCCTTTGTTTTCTTAAAAAATATCTTCCGGTACTTCTCATAGACAGGCTCACATTCCTTGCAGTCTGTCCGGCTGGCAAGAATCCCGTCAATCACTTTGCTTCGGGCTTCCTTTGGCTTCATCTGATTGCGGTAATCTGCGGCTGATTTCCCGGAAGATTCCAGAAATGCTTCTAAGTCCTCCACAGTGGAAAGCCCCTTTTGCCGAAGATAGGACAGGGCTTCGCTGACTGCCTTTAAGTCCTGTGAAGTCCCCCGGTTCTGTCCAGCCCTCGTCCAGTCCTTCCGTTCTTCCTTTCGTATCTCCATATACTTCATCAGCAGATTGGGAAGAAGTGTCGCTTCCTCCGCCGCTTTTTGTGCAAGCAGCTCTTTCCGTTTTTCGCCCAGCTCGGTAATCCAGCCTTTGAGGTTTTGGATAAGCTGCCGGATGGACTTCATCAGACTGTTGGCGGCTCTGATTTCCCGGTTCAGGTTTCCGATATTCGTCTGGATACCACGCTTTTCCATCTGCCGGACAGCAGCTCCCTCATGGACAGTGGGGACTATATCAAGCCCCTGTCTGGCATAGGAACGCAAGTCCACACGCTCCGGACGGTCATTGGCTTCCAGATAGCGGTTCTGGATGACCTCCCATTCATGCCGCCAGATTTCACAATACTTCTGGTCGTTCCAATCCACCGTATCCTCCTTTGGCTTTTCCATCTGCCGGACGGAAGTTTTATCCGTTCCCCGTTTTCGTCAAGGTCATAAACCTTGCGGCTCTTGGGAAGCCATTTTCCATGTTCGTCCATTGCCCTCATAGTGAGCATGACATGGGCGTGGGGATTGTGTCCCGGCGGGTGGGGGGTCATGGATTGCAAAATCAGCAATCATGCCTTTGGAAACAAACTGCTGCTCACAAAACTCCCGGACAAGGACAGCATACTGGTCGGGCGGTATCTCTCTGGGGATGGTAAGCACCCACCGCCTTGCAAGCTGGGAGTTCCATTGTTTTTCCACCGCTTCGGCGGCGTTCCATAAGGGTATTGCGGTCTGCATATTCTGTGGGGCATTTGCCGGGAGCAGGATTTCATTGTGGACAATACCACGCTTTTCCGGGTAGTGCTTCACTTGCTGGTCGTATTCACAGAACAGCTTTTTCGCCGCTTTGGTAAGCAGCGGCGGCAACCGCAGACTGCCGCTGGCTGCGCTGAACAATCGTGATTTCGTTGTGTGGGCAGGGCATTTCGTGTCCCTCCTTTCGGTAATTGGTGGATAGGGTGGCGTTTTACCACCTCATTTTGGCAGAAAAAAAGCAGGAGACCTTTTTCAGATTTCCTGCTCGGTGTGCCGCTGTGAAGGCGGCGGATATTTAGCTGTAAAAGTTCGGGACAAGTTGACCCGATGGGTAGATGGTACACTTAAAAATTATGGTTCTCTTGTCATTAGCTCATTAGCATAATGATTAAGATGCTTCACAAGGTTCATATTTGCATTTATAACCAATACCGTCAATTATAATAAATGGATTGTATGCTATAATCTCCACTTGAGAACCATCTGCCAAAGACAGAGTGAAAATAACTGCTTGTCCGGCATATTCTGTATATGAGTTGTCCTTATTGTAAATAACTACCTCATTGAGATATGATACTAATTCCTCTGTTTCTACTATCTGAATTGTTGTATCAGGTGGCGATAACCGAACACTTGCCGAAGTAATATCTGCTGCCTCTAAATCTTTGAATGGTCTATGAGCAGAAAAACAAAAGAAAGCTAATACCTATACCGATTAAACATATCAGTGCAATTAACAAAAAACTTTTTATGCTTCATTTGATTCTCCAGTTTTACACACTACTATGAAATTTCTTTTTCATCATCTCTTGGTAGTCGGACATAACACACCATTTCTTTTTCACAAGCTCCGAATGTTGAGAAATTGGATTTCGCTTCTTTTAGTGTTATTCCATGATTAGAGTCGCTTGGTTCGTTATCAGAAGCAATGAACGGGTCATTCTCCCAAAAACAAAACGGGGCAAATATACCCACAATCTTCATTTGCCGGAACATTATAGGTAAAAATATCCGCAGCAAGGACATTGGTA
>VOFJ01002919.1_pt1 | contig 51236 bp, 46 predicted proteins | sample 5384081 | NCBI WGS metagenome assembly VOFJ01 (sample SAMN12384729, study PRJNA508395) | human gut metagenome | isolation source: healthy gut I | host: Homo sapiens
GGCTCAGGATGAACGCTGGCGGCGTGCCTAACACATGCAAGTCGAGCGAAGCGATTTGACGGAAGTTTTCGGATGGAAGACAAATTGACTGAGTGGCGGACGGGTGAGTAACGCGTGGGTAACCTGCCTCATACAGGGGGATAACAGTTGGAAACGACTGCTAATACCGCATAAGCACACAGTGTCGCATGACACAGTGTGAAAAACTCCGGTGGTGTGAGATGGACCCGCGTTTGATTAGCTGGTTGGCGGGGTAACGGCCTACCAAGGCGACGATCAATAGCCGACCTGAGAGGGTGACCGGCCACATTGGGACTGAGACACGGCCCAAACTCCTACGGGAGGCAGCAGTGGGGAATATTGCACAATGGGGGAAACCCTGATGCAGCAACGCCGCGTGAGTGAAGAAGTATTTCGGTATGTAAAGCTCTATCAGCAGGGAAGAAAATGACGGTACCTGACTAAGAAGCCCCGGCTAACTACGTGCCAGCAGCCGCGGTAATACGTAGGGGGCAAGCGTTATCCGGATTTACTGGGTGTAAAGGGAGCGTAGACGGCACAGCAAGTCTGAAGTGAAATCCCCGGGCTCAACCCGGGAACTGCTTTGGAAACTGTTAACTAGAGTGCTGGAGAGGCAAGCGGAATTCCTAGTGTAGCGGTGAAATGCGTAGATATTAGGAGGAACACCAGTGGCGAAGGCGGCTTACTGGACAGTAACTGACGTTCAGGCTCGAAAGCGTGGGGAGCAAACAGGATTAGATACCCTGGTAGTCCACGCCGTAAACGATGAATACTAGGTGTTGGGGGACAAAGTCCTTCGGTGCCGTCGCAAACGCAATAAGTATTCCACCTGGGGAGTACGTTCGCAAGAATGAAACTCAAAGGAATTGACGGGGACCCGCACAAGCGGTGGAGCATGTGGTTTAATTCGAAGCAACGCGAAGAACCTTACCAAATCTTGACATCCCTCTGACCGGCGAGTAATGTCGCCTTTCCTTCGGGACAGAGGAGACAGGTGGTGCATGGTTGTCGTCAGCTCGTGTCGTGAGATGTTGGGTTAAGTCCCGCAACGAGCGCAACCCTTATCCTAAGTAGCCAGCAGGTTCGGCTGGGCACTCTGTGGAGACTGCCAGGGATAACCTGGAGGAAGGTGGGGATGACGTCAAATCATCATGCCCCTTATGATCTGGGCTACACACGTGCTACAATGGCGTAAACAAAGAGAGGCAAAGCCGCGAGGTGGAGCAAATCTCAAAAATAACGTCTCAGTTCGGACTGCAGTCTGCAACTCGACTGCACGAAGCTGGAATCGCTAGTAATCGCGAATCAGAATGTCGCGGTGAATACGTTCCCGGGTCTTGTACACACCGCCCGTCACACCATGGGAGTCAGTAATGCCCGAAGTCAGTGACCCAACCGAAAGGAGGGAGCTGCCGAAGGCAGGACCGATAACTGGGGTGAAGTCGTAACAAGGTAGCCGTATCGGAAGGTGCGGCTGGATCACCTCCTTTCTAAGGAAGAAGAAGTAAGGGTTTTATATACTGTTGAGTTTTCAAGGAGGATGACAATTAGAAGATTGAAATCCAGGAAAAAAGATTTCTGGTGCCGATGCGCTTGTGGGACACACCCGTTCCCATCCCGAACACGATGGTTAAGACACAGACGGCCGATGATACTTTGCTGGAGACGGCACGGGAGAGCAGGTGGATGCCGGATTCCATTAAAAAATGGGCTTATAGCTGTTTTGGTATAGAGCGCACGCCTGAATGGGTCGGGAGAGTCAGGTGGGAAGTGCTGATCCATCTGGTGTTAAGCCCATTTAACCCAGAAAGGTTCGAAGTGAGGATTCCATATAACTGGTTTTTACCAGTTTTTCCCCAAAAAGAATTCGAGTTAGGAATGACTGATAAAAACATCAGTCAACATATGTACCTTGAAAACTGCATAATGAAAATCTGATACAAAAGTTCAAACTGAGAGGTTTGAAACAAAACTATCAAAGACATCCGAGGTGTTACACGAAAGTGTAACCAAACAAACCAAAAACAAGCAATTATTAATTGTAAACACCATAAGCCAAAGATGCAACGCTATGCATCTGAGAGAGAACACCGTACCCGCGGTGTGAATCAATTGGTTAAGCTATAAGAGCGCAGGGTGGATGCCTTGGCACTAAGAGCCGATGAAAGACGTGATAAGCTGCGAAAAGCTTCGGGGAGGAGCAAATATCCTTTGATCCGGAGATATCTGAATGGGGAAACCTGGCTGAGAAGCCCTCAGTCATCCATACGCCAATACATAACGTATGGAAGGGAACCCGCTGAACTGAAACATCTAAGTAGCCGGAGGAAGAGAAAGAAACATCGATTCCGAAAGTAGCGGCGAGCGAAATCGGAAGAGCCCAAACCAGCGTGCGTGCACGCTGGGGTTAAGGACTGCATAAGTGAGCTGATTCGTTAGTGGAACGGTCTGGAAAGTCCGGCCAGAGAGAGTGAAAGCCTCGTACATGAAAGCGATAAGCAGCGGCAGGATCCAGAGTACCGCGAGACACGTGGAACCTTGCGGGAATTCGGGGGGACCACCCCCCAAGGCTAAATACTCCTTAGTGACCGATAGCGCATAGTACTGTGAAGGAAAGGTGAAAAGAACCCCGGGAGGGGAGTGAAAGAGAACCTGAAACCCTGTGTTTACAAACTGTGGAAGCACATTAAGGTGCGACCGCGTACTTTTTGTAGAACGGTCCGGCGAGTTGCGGATGCTGGCAAGGTTAAGGACGTAAAGCTCCGGAGCCGAAGCGAGAGCGAGTCTTAATAGGGCGTAAAGTCAGCATGTGCAGACCCGAAACCGGGTGACCTATCCATGTCCAGGTTGAAGTTCCCGTAAAAGGGAATGGAGGACCGAACGCACATCCGTTGAAAAGGGTGGCGATGAGGTGTGGATAGGGGAGAAATTCCAATCGAACCCGGAGATAGCTGGTTCTCCTCGAAATAGCTTTAGGGCTAGCCTCGTATTAACCTGATGGAGGTAGAGCACTGAATTTCCTAGGGGGCGTCAAAGCCTACCGAAGAATATCAAACTCCGAATGCCGCATAAATGATGTACGGGAGTCAGACTGCACGAGATAAGTTGGGCAGTCAAAAGGGAAAGAGCCCAGACCTACAGCTAAGGTCCCAAAGTGTGTGTTAAGTGGAAAAGGATGTGGGATTTCAGAGACAACTAGGATGTTGGCTTAGAAGCAGCCACACATTCAAAGAGTGCGTAATAGCTCACTAGTCGAGAGGTCCTGCGCCGAAAATGTCCGGGGCTGAAACACAACACCGAAGCTTAGGAATGTAATAATACATTGGTAGAGGAGCATTCTTAAAGGATGAAGCAGTACCGATAAGGAGCTGTGGACTTTTAAGAAGAGAGAATGCCGGAATGAGTAGCGAGATGGAGGTGGGAATCCTCCAGGCCGAATATCCAAGGTTTCCAGAGTAAAGCTGATCTGCTCTGGGTAAGTCGGGGCCTAAGGCGAGGCTGAAAAGCGTAGTCGATGGATAACAGGTTGAAATTCCTGTACCGCGTATCATCAGAACTGTGGGGACACAGAGAGATACCGGAACCTGGGAATGAAGATACCAGGGCAAGCGAGGTAGGTGCTAAGCTGGAAAAACCGCTTAGTAAGCCGAAGACGTGATGCGGAGCGAACAAAAGTAGCGAAGTCCGCGATTCGAGCTGTCAAGAAAAGCCGCTATTGTGTGATACGTGCCCGTACCGTAAACCGACACAGGTAGATGAGGAGAGAATCCTAAGGCCGGCGGGAGAAGCATTGTTAAGGAACTCGGCAAAATGACCCTGTAACTTCGGGATAAAGGGTGCCACAGAGATGTGGCCGCAGAGAATAGGCTCAAGCAACTGTTTAGCAAAAACACAGGTCTATGCAAAACCGTAAGGTGAGGTATATGGGCTGACGCCTGCCCGGTGCTGGAAGGTTACGAGGAGAGGTTAGAGCAATCGAAGCTTTGAATCTAAGCCCCAGTAAACGGCGGCCGTAACTATAACGGTCCTAAGGTAGCGAAATTCCTTGTCGGGTAAGTTCCGACCCGCACGAAAGGCGTAATGATTTGAGCGCTGTCTCGACAATGCACCCGGTGAAATTGAAATACCAGTGAAGATGCTGGTTACCTGCGCCAGGACGGAAAGACCCCATGGAGCTTTACTCTAGCTTGATACTGGGATTCGGTAATGCATGTACAGGATAGGTGGGAGACGAAGAGGACATGGACGCCAGTCTTTTCGGAGTCGCTGTTGGGATACCACCCTTGCGTCACTGGATTTCTAACCAACCTCCATGACCTGGAGGTGGGACAATGTCAGGCGGGGAGTTTGACTGGGGCGGTCGCCTCCGAAAGGGTATCGGAGGCGCTCAAAGGTTCCCTCAGAATGGTTGGAAACCATTCGCAGAGTGCAAAGGCAGAAGGGAGCTTGACTGCGAGACCGACGGGTCGAGCAGGTAGGAAACTAGGACTTAGTGATCCGGTGGTAGAAAGTGGGATTGCCATCGCTCAACGGATAAAAGCTACCCTGGGGATAACAGGCTTATCACTCCCAAGAGTTCACATCGACGGAGTGGTTTGGCACCTCGATGTCGGCTCATCGCATCCTGGGGCTGAAGTAGGTCCCAAGGGTTGGGCTGTTCGCCCATTAAAGCGGTACGCGAGCTGGGTTCAGAACGTCGTGAGACAGTTCGGTCCCTATCCGGCGCGGGCGTAGGATATCTGAGAGGAGCTGTCCTTAGTACGAGAGGACCGGGGTGGACAGGCCTCTGGTGTATCTGTTGGTTACCAGGGCCATGGCAGAGTAGCCAAGTCCGGACAGGGATAAACGCTGAAGGCATCTAAGCGTGAAGCCCCCCTCAAGATGAGATATCCCATGCGCAAGGAGTAAGACCCCTTGAAGACGACGAGGTAGATAGGTTAGAGGTGGAAGTGCAGTAATGCATGGAGCTGACAAATACTAATCGGTCGAGGGCTTATCCTGACAGGTTGGGAATGGATGTGGAAGATACGAAAGAGGATTTCAGTGTTCAGTTTTGAAGGTACGATAAACAATGTTTGTTGTATCTGAATGGCCTAGTGGCTCAGTTGGTTAGAGCGCCGCCCTGTCACGGCGGAGGTCACGGGTTCGAGTCCCGTCTGGGTCGTCGGTTTCTTTATGAAACCGGAAGAACGAAGCGTGTTCTTCTCAACATAATGGGGTCTTAGCTCAGCTGGGAGAGCATCTGCCTTACAAGCAGAGGGTCATAGGTTCGAGCCCTATAGGCCCCATATTCCAAAAGATATGTTGAAAAGATGCGCCGATGTGGCTCAATTGGCAGAGCAGCTGATTTGTAATCAGCAGGTTATCGGTTCGAGTCCGATCATCGGCTTTATTCATTGAAAAATGAATATGGATGGATTCCCGAGTGGCCAAAGGGGACAGACTGTAAATCTGCTGCAATTTGCTTCGGTGGTTCGAATCCACCTCCATCCATTCTCTTTCAGGTATATTTTGAAAGAAGTTGAATACAATATCATATGGTAACGCGGGGTGGAGCAGTCTGGAAGCTCGTCGGGCTCATAACCCGAAGGTCATAGGTTCAAATCCTGTCCCCGCTACTCAATGCCCAGATAGCTCAGTTGGTAGAGCAGAGGACTGAAAATCCTCGTGTCACTGGTTCGATTCCGGTTCTGGGCATTTTTCTATGGTATGGGATACTAGCTCAGTCGGTAGAGCACCTGACTTTTAATCAGGTTGTCGGGGGTTCGAATCCCCCGTGTCTCAGTAAGAAGACTTGAAACATCAAGTCTTTTTTTTTTGTACCTGGAATCCTGTACAATGTAGAATAAAAAGAGTTTATTTTTTGTAAAACCGGTCAGAACAACAAAAGGAGCAGACAAATGGCGGAACAGATCAAAATCATATTGCCGGAAGCAGTAAAAAAGATTATCAACGTTTTGCAAAGTGCCGGATATGAAGCATGGGCGGTTGGCGGCTGCGTCCGCGACAGTATACTGCACCGCGAACCGGATGACTGGGATATTACGACTTCTGCGAGACCGGAGCAGGTGAAAGTGTTGTTTCATCGTACAGTGGATACCGGTATTCAGCATGGCACAGTCACTGTTTTGATGGATAGGGTTGGTTACGAAGTGACGACCTATCGAATTGACGGAGAATATGAGGATTCGAGGCATCCGAAGGAGGTTACGTTTACAGCGTCGTTGCAGGAGGATCTGAGGAGACGGGATTTTACGATCAATGCCATGGCATATAATGAGGAAGCTGGCTTGGTAGATATTTTCGGGGGAATCGAGGATATTTCGAAAAAAGTGATCCGATGCGTTGGAGATGCGAAGGAGCGTTTCACAGAGGATGCACTGAGGATGATGCGTGCGGTTCGTTTTTCTGCCCAGTTGGGATATGATATCGAGGAAGCGACACGTCTGGCGATCTGTGAACTGTCACAGACACTTGAAAAGATCAGCGCTGAACGGATCCGAACAGAGCTTTTAAAACTTCTGGTCAGCCCACATCCGGAGATGCTGCGGATATGCAGGGAAACGGGCATGACGGCTGTTTTTCTGCCGGAATTTGATCAGATGGCGCAGACAGTACAGAACAATCCACATCATTGCTATGATGTCGCGGAGCATACGATTCAGGCATTGATGCATTCTGCACCGGAAAAAACGCTGCGGCTTGCTCTTTTATTTCATGATATGGGAAAAGCGAAGACGCGGACGACGGATCAGGACGGCGTGGATCATTTTCATGGACATTCGGAGGTCAGCGCCGAGCTGGCAAGGACAATCCTGCGCCGATTGAAATTTGATAATGAAACGATCGATCGAGTTGTCCGTCTGGTGCGGGCACACGATGTGAAAATTGAACCTGGAGAACGAAATATGCGGTTTGCTTTAAACCGTCTGGGTCCGGATCTTTTCCCGGAACTGTTTTTGGTGAAAGAGGCAGATCTGGCAGCCCAGAGCGATTATCAGCGGGAGGAGAAACAGGAACGTCTCAGGAAAATGCAGGCAGATTATGAGGCGGTGATTGCAAGCGGTGCATGCCTGACATTAAAAGGGCTTGCGGTAAACGGCAAGGATCTGATCGGAATCGGGATGCAGGCAGGACGCGGGCTGGGAGATATTTTGCAGAAGCTTCTGGAAGAAGTGCTGGAAGAGCCGCAGCACAATACGAAAGAATTTTTACTGGGGAAGTCAGAAGGATACAGGTGAAAGGTTCCTTTTAACAAAAACAGCTCAGGATACTCTGATTTAGAGTCCTGAGCTGTTTTCTATATGCATTTTGCGATGCTCGTTCTCAGGAATAAAATGTCACATGAGAATTTGCAATTAGCAGAACTTGCCGCCTTTTACTGCAGGAGCGATAGACAGATCTGCGGTATAGAACGGGATTAAGGTAGCCTGTACTGCATGATACAGATCAGACCTTGCCGGGCCATACGGTGCCGATCAGGTTGTTGTTTGCATCCAGCTGATGGAACCAGGAGCCGTGTACATGATCCAGAACCTTTTCATCCAGATACTGCATGAACTCAGCGAAGTTGTCTGCATATTTCTGGTTGCCGGTTACATGGAACAGAACTGCGGAAGTATTGATTGCTTCTGCCAGAGTCCAGTGCATTCTGTCGTGAACAACCGGTTTGCCGTTCCAGTCGGTGGTGTAAACGATACCCGGAGCGCCGTCAGCATTCCATGCGTCATCGATTGCACGGTTGTACAGGTTTTCTGCAACAGTGATGTATTTGGAAGCACCCTCTTTGTCGCCCTTGAAGGTGGACAGAGCCCACTGGGTGATCAGACGGGACCATTCGATGCCGTGACCGGGAGTTGCGCCGTAAGGGCTTGAACTGATCGTCAGGACGATCTTTGTTGCATTCCAGATCAGCAACCCACTCTTTGGTGAAGTGTTCCGGGATTCTCCAGTTGTTTGCGGATGCCCAGCCAACAACGTGATCGATGATGCGGCCTGCTCTTACGCGGTATTTCTCATCGCCGGTTACGTCTGCAGCTGCCAGGAAAGCTTCTACAGTGTGCATGTTGGCATTTAAGCCGCGGTAGTCGTCCAGAACGGTGAACTCGGTGTTCCAGGTATCGCAGGAAAGACCTTCTTCTTCATTCCAGAAACGCAGGTCATACAGAGCAAGAGCATCGTCTAACAGCTCTTTTGCACCGGGAACGTCTGCAAGGACGCCGGAGGAAGCTGCAAGAATTACGAATGCGTGTGCATAGCACTGTTTGTTAGGCAGGATATTGCCGTCTGCAGTCAGACCGGCATACCAGCCGCCGTTTGCAGTATCATGCAGTTCGCCGCGCAGACCTTTGATCGCTGCTGCAGCAAGCTCTTTGCTGCCGGGATGACCGAGGAAGGATGCCAGGCTGTATACATGTGCCATACGGCTGGTGATCCATGTCTCACGGTTGCGATCTTTCCACGGAGTACCATCATCTCCTAAATAATAAGAACTTCCGCCAGGAGCGGGGAAGTTATGGCCGAAAGAAAACAGTCCTTCTCTGACATCAGCCAGAAAGGCTTCGTTTTCCTTGGTGCCGAGCTGATATTTTACATTTAATTCGCTCATTTGATTTCCCTTTCCTCAGCGTATTGATACGCTGACCCTTTATACGGTTATTGTATCAGATGGAGTCTGAAAATGAAATAGGATTTTCAGGAAGATGTTGACATGTTACAGTTCACTCGCGTCATTCGCAAAAGCGCATCTTCAATGCTTTCCGCTGCTTCGCAGTTCATTTTGCTCGTAAAATGGCGCTCCCTTCGTGGTTTCTTATGCACAGATTCTCATGGGAGCATGGAATCTGTCCACAAGAAACCACGAGTGAACTGTAACGTTGATACATAACCGGAACATTTTGCTCATAGGATAGGTAGTACCTAAGAGGCGGGAGGGAATGCAGGTGAATGACAGGTCCGTAAGCGTACTGGAAAATTATGATTTTGAAGTGATCCGCACACAGAAAAGCAGAAATGCAATTTTGTGTGAAACGAATAAAGGTTGGTATATCTTGAAAGAATATAAAGGACCGGTCTTTCGGCTGGAAATGATGGCAAAGGTACTGGAGGGAGTCCGGCAAAACGGCTTTACGCGTGCGGAACAGCTTCTGTCTACAAAAGAAGGCGCGCTGTTTTGCTGCGATCAGGAGCAGAACAGATGCATTGTAAAAAGCTGGCCGCAGGGGAAGAGAATGCAGTTTAAAGGATGGACAGGAATGTCGGGATGCCATGCGCACCCTGGCAGTTCTGCACAGCGCGCTGCATTTTCCACAGCTGCAGCAGGAGTATGGGCTGCACGCAGTCAGCCTGGCAGAGGAATATGAGAAACGGAACCGGGAGCTGCGTAAGGTCAGACGTTTTTTGCGGGAAAAGAGTCAGAAGACAACGTTTGAGATCAACCTGCAGCAGACGTTTGATCTGTTTTTGGAAGAGGCGGAGCGGGTGACGGAGAACGTCCGTTCCTATGGGTCTCTTCTGGATGCGCGGGAATGCGAGGAAAGCGGAAGCTTTTGTCACGGGGATTATCAGCATCACAATCTGCTCTGTCAGAATACGACGTCCGTCATCAATTTTGAAAAATGTGCCCTGGACAGTCAGATGCGGGATCTGTATCTTTTCCTGCGTAAGCTATTAGAGAAGACGAACTGGTCAGTGCCGCTGGCGAGAGGACTTTTAGACGTTTACGGCAGGATCAGTCCGCTGTCTGCGGTGGATTATCTGCAGCTGTATTATCGCTTTGCATACCCGGAAAAATTCTGGAAAATTGTCAATTTTTACTACAATAGTCGGAAAGTATGGATACCTGGAAGGCACATGGAAAAGCTGGAGCGGCTGCTCATTCAGCAGGGTGTGAAAAAGGCTTTCCTGGAGCAGACATTTTCCCTGTAAGTATTGACAAACAAAGGAACTACAGGTATAAATAGAATATAATGTTTCTGGGCAGGACTGCCCTTTTAGACATTTCGAATGGAACAGGAAAAGAAATACAGGAGGAGTTCATAATGAACAAGACAGAATTAGTTGCTGCCATCGCTGAGCAGGCAGAGATTTCGAAGAAGGATGCAGAGAAGGCTTTAAAGGCTTTCACTGATGTTGTAGCAGAAGAACTGAAGAAAGGCGAGAAGATTCAGCTGGTTGGCTTCGGTACTTTTGAAGTATCTGAAAGAGCTGCAAGAGAAGGCAGAAATCCTCAGACTGGCGAAGCAATGACAATCGCAGCTTCTAAGACCCCTAAGTTCAAAGCTGGTAAGGCTTTAAAGGATTCTATTAACTAAATCAGAAGATGACAGGGCAGCTGCTGATGCGGCTGCCTTTTGTTATTCTATAAATAACGTTGTTCTTATACGATAACAAATGCTCCGCCGGCGGTGGTTAGCATTTAGTAGAGAAGGGAAAGAAAGATGAGACTGGACAAATATTTGAAGGTATCCCGGCTGATTAAGCGCCGCACCGTTGCAAACGAGGCATGCGACGCGGGCAGAGTGTTGTTAAATGACAAGGTGGCGCGGGCGTCCGCAGAAGTAAAGGCAGGAGACGTGATTACGATTCAGTTTGGCAATAAGGATGTAAAGGTCGAGGTCCTGACTGTACAGGAAACTGTACGCAAAGAAGAAGCCAAAGAGATGTTTCAATATCTCTAAAGTCATAACGGCAGACATCGGCGCGTATACTGTGTAAGGAACAGTAAGGAGGGCGCGCGATGGAAGAATTAAACAGCAGAGCAGGACAGCACCGGATCAGTTTGGTCAACCGGGAAGTGTGTGCGATTAACGGCGTTTCCGATGTGCTTTCCTTTGATGTGGGGGAAGTGCTTCTGGAGACAGAGCAGGGGATGCTGATGATCCGCGGCAGTGAGCTGCATGTGAGCCGCCTGACGCTGGAAAAGGGAGAAGTGGACATTGACGGGCGGATTGATAGCTTGACCTATTCAGAACAGACAGCTTCGGCGGACAGCAAAGCGGAATCGCTGCTGAGTCGGCTGTTTCGGTGACGGATGAGCAGTGAGATCGCCAGAGAGGGAACGTTCTGGCTGCATTCGGTTTTGCTGGGGATGGCGGTGACGCTTGTTTACGATTTTCTGCGGATTTTCCGGAGAGTATTTCCACACGGAATATTCTGGATTTCGATAGAGGATCTTATTTACTGGTGTGTTGTGGCAGGCAGCTTTTTTTCCCTGTTATATCTGGAAAATAATGGCACATTTCGGTGGTTCTGCGTATTCGGGGCAGCAGTTGGGATGCTCGTTGTAAAAAGCACGGCGAGTCCTTTTCTGGTAAAAGCTGGAGCGCGGTTCGGTCTCTGGATAAAAAAGGTGATTTCCTATGTTGCAGGATGGCTGATGCGTCCCGTAAAGTATACCTTTCGAATAGGAAAAAACGGTTTTTCGAAAATTTTCAGAGGTGCCAGACGGAGTGCAAGAATTTTGAAAAAGCGGTTGACTAGCCGTTTAAAACTGGCTAAAATAGCTTTATGTAAACAGAACAGAAAAGCATTGCGAGGCAGGAAAAATGGTTAAAAGAAAGATTGTTTTTCGCCGGAAGAAACGGGAGAACCGTTTGAGCATGCTTCTGGTAACGATGGTAGTTCTGATGGTGCTGGCGGTAGTATCGATCCGGAGCATGGAGCTGCGACAGAAGCAGCAGGGATATCAGGATCAAATTAAACAGCTTACGCAACAGATTGAAGAAGAGACACAGCGGACGGCGGAAATCGAAGAATACGAAAAATACACCAAGACGCGCAAATATGTCGAAGAGGTTGCAAAGGATAAGCTCGGGCTGGTGTATGACGGTGAGAAATTATTTTTAAACCGGAGAATTGAGAGACGGCTGTGAAAACGTCCGTATCGGCAGGACGAATGTAATATAATGAGCGCAAGAGAGCGGGAACAGGCGAAGCTTGCTCATCGCGAACGGCGAATGTCGATCATGAACGAAGTTCATGATATAATGAGCGCAAGAGAGCGGGAACAGGCGAAGCCTGCTCATCGCGAACGGCGAAATTATTGGGTGAGCTGTGCTCACGATATAATATAAGAAGAAAAAGGATTGCGGATTCCGGATGGGATCCGCGTTTTTTTATTTCATAGGAAAATACGTCCTATGAAATAAAAACGCTCCGCTAGGATGTGCACTCGGCGCAAGGGTAGATGGTTGCTAAAGCAACCGCGCCTCGGCGCGAGAATGTGCTAGGGCACATTTTTTTGTACAGTTCTGCGGATACCTCTTTTCCTGAAAAAAAGAATCTACGGTTTGCCTGCTTTGACAAAAGGCGCGCATGTCAGCAGTTATACTGGAGAAAAAAGGTCGCAGGAAAGGACATGCCATGGAATCTCAATATTGGAATGACGAAGTGCAGCAGTCGGCATGGCTGCTGGATTATGACCGAAGATGTATGCTGGACTGTGCGGATACGTTTCAAAATCTTGCTGCGGTTATGGGTGAGATGAACTGGGAGCTGGAGCAGGAAAAAACGCCGGACGATCGGGAAGAGCTGCTTCGGCGCAGACAGGCGATGGAGAGCCGGAAACAATATGCGGCGCATATGCGTCAGATGGCGGGAATGCTGCAGTCGGTAGCGGATACGTCCGTTCAGCTGATCCGGCTGGGCGGTCGGCAGGAAAAGCAGATTGTGCGCGCCCTGGCGGGAGAAGGCATTGTAGTAGAGGATATTTATCTGCTTCGGGGAAAAGAGGACAGGCTGCAGATCACGATATCTGTCCGCCTGACAAAGAACAAAAGCATGACGGTAGAGGAAATTGCCGGGTATTTGTCGGTGCTGATGGATATCCGGCTGGTGCCGCAGAAGAGGAATCCATATTTTGTCGGAGAAGAATCCGTGAGTCTGTATTTTGAGGAAGAGCCGATTTTCAGCTGTTTGACAGCGGCGGCATGCGCGACGGAAGAAACGGAGAGCGTCTCCGGGGACAGCTATTCTTTTCTGGAAACGGACGACAGCGTTGCCATGATTTTGTCGGATGGAGTTGGTTCCGGGGAGAGCGCGGCGCGGGACAGCGGCAGGATTGTAGACTTGACGGAGCGGATATTGGATGCGGGGCTTGGACCGGATATGGCGATGCTTTTTTTAAATGGGATGGCAGGCGCGGAGGGGGACGAAAACCGGATGGCGACGCTTGATCTGTGCCGGATTGATCTTTACCGGGGGGAGTGCGAGACGGTGAAAGCTGGCGGGGCAGCAGGGTTTATCAAGCGCAGCGACCGTGTGGAGAAAATTCAGAGCAGACAGCTGCCGCTCGGCATGTCGGCGTCAGAGGACATCAGTGAAAAAAAGTGGCAGTTAAACAGCGGCGATCTGGTCATTTTGATTTCGGATGGTGTAGTGCAGAACTGGCCGTGCGGGGACGGGGAATATCTGTTGGAGCAGAAAATCGCTTCGTTGAACGTCAGCTCACCGGTCGACCTGGCAAACCTGATTTTGCGTTATGCAATCCGCCAGTGCGGCGGCAAAATCCGAGATGATATGACGGTTTTAGTTACGGGAATCTGGAAAAACGAAGAACGGGAGATAGAGGATATAGAATAAGAAGTTTCACTGGACAAACATCTGAGGTATAATGTAGGGGCACAGGAAAAGCAATTGGTTTTCGTGTGCCCTTAACGAGAGTGCAAAGAGCGCGCCAGCGCGGGCACTCGAGTTTATCAGCAGAAAGGAAAAACAATTGGTTTTCGTATGCCCCTAACGAGAGTGCAAGAGAGCGCCAGCGCGGGCACTCGAGTTTATCAGCACAAAGGAAAAAAGGAGACTGCAGGATGGATCTGACGGAAAAAATTCTTTTCTATATGAAGCGGTATCATATGATCCCGGAAAATAAAAATATCGTAGTCGGACTTTCCGGGGGAGCAGATTCCGTCTGCCTGCTGTATGTGTTGGTTGCGCTGCGCAAGAAGCTGGGACTGCAGCTGTGCGCGGTGCATGTTCATCATGGCCTGCGTGGGGTAGAGGCTGATGCGGATGAGGCGTATGTACGCGATATTTGCCGGGCGTGGGATGTGCCGTTAAAGGCAATGCGGATTGATGCGGCGCTGCTGGCGAAACAGTGGGGAATCGGCTGCGAAGAAGCCGGACGCCGGGCACGCTATGAAATTTTTGAAGAGTGCTTACAGGAGATGGGCGATTGTCACGGTGCAATTGCGGTGGCGCATCATCGGGACGACTGCGCGGAGACGCTTTTGTTTCACATGTTCCGCGGCACTGGTCTGGACGGAATGGCAGGGATTCGCCCGATGCGAAAGACGGAACGGGAAAGCATGATTATCCGTCCGCTTTTGGAAACCGGAAAGACAGAAATAGAAAGCTTTCTCCAGGAAAAAGGGATTTCCTGGCGGATAGATTCTACGAACACCGGAGAAGATTATACAAGGAACCGAATCAGGAATCGGGTTCTGCCGTATGCGGAAAAGGAAATTTGCAGCGGAGCCGGAGCACATCTGGCGAAAGAGGCACAGCTCCTGGCGGAGACGGCGGATTTTGTGCGCAGCTGCACCCGACAGGCACTGGAACGCTGCAGGGTGGAAGCAGGTGCTTTGAAAACGAATGTGTGCGGCAGAGAGAGAGTAGAGCATGTGGGGCGAAGAAAAGTAACTGCGGAGCATACGAGATGCGATAAACAGACTATAATAAAATTAAATATCGAACTTCTGCAACAGGAAGATATTTTCCTGCAGAAGCAGTGCGTGCGGGAATGTCTGCTGGAGATCGGCACGGGGCGCGACCTGACGGCAGCGCATATCGAAGCGGTGTGGCACCTTGTAGGGACGGACTGCCAGAGCGGTAGGAAGCTGCGGATTCCAGCGTGTCAGCTCGAGGTGGAGCGGCAGTTTAGGCTGCTGGTATTTCGAAGGTTGGAGCGGCAGCAGGACGCATCGCCGGAGCAGCGGTTTGACCAAGGCAGGCAGGTTGGGCTTCAGACCGCAGAGCTTCCGCTCCCAGAGCATTCTAGTGAGCTACATGTTCCGGGGATGGGTGTGGTGTCAGTGCGATACCTGCAGCGGGACGAGCCGACAGCAGGCGAAAAAAATACTGCGGCAGGCGAGGAAAGCGGCGCTGCTGTTGATGCTTTTTTAAAAAATATCCCTCAAAAAAAAGTATACGAAATGGTTGGATTATGATAAAATAATACAATCTGTCGTATTTCGAACGCGCAGGAGCGGAGATTATCTGACAATCGATGATATTTTTTCAAAAAAAAAAAAAAGCTTAAAGAAATATATGATCGAAGAAAAAATTCCTGCAAATGAGCGGAACAGTATGATGGTGCTGGCAGACGGGAATCACATTATCTGGGTACCGGGCGGAAGAATCAGCACATACTATCGGGTAACGGAGCAGACGAGGGTGATTTTGGAAGTTACCTGTATGGAGAAGCAAGAATAGAACAGAAAAACCAAGGAGGATTTGGGCATGGCAGAAAGAGTTGAAGTGATGTTGTCGGAAGAAGAGGTAGACAGAAGGATTCAGGAGATTGGTGAGCAGATCAGTAAAGATTATGCCGGAAAACAGGTTCATCTGGTATGCGTATTAAAGGGCGGCAGCTTTTTCTTATGTGAACTGGCAAAGCGGATTACCGTTCCGGTATCCTTGGATTTCATGTCGGTATCCAGCTACGGCGGTGATACCAAATCAAGCGGAGTTATTAAGATCGTAAAGGATCTGGATGAGCCTCTGCGCGACAAGGATGTTATTGTTGTGGAGGATATCGTGGACTCCGGACGTACCCTGAGCTATCTGCTGGATATGTTAAAGGCACGCGGACCGAAGTCTATGGCACTCTGCACGCTTCTGGATAAGCCGGATCGCCGTGTGATCGATGTAAAGGTAGATTATACCGGATTCCAGATTCCGGACGAATTTGTGGTAGGCTATGGTCTGGATTACGACCAGCGTTACCGCAACCTTCCGTACATCGGAGTGGTAAAATTTGATTGATGCAGGCTTTTAGCCGAAGGAGGATGCAGTGAACAAAAACGGCAGAGGAATGAATCTCGTCATTTCCCTTTTGCTTATTGTGCTCCTGGTTTTCTGGTTTTCGGGAATACTGCGCAGCATGGAGGATACCTGTACACAGGCGGAATTCAATCAGATGCTGGATACCGGAGAAATATCGGGAGCTGTAGTAGTGCAGAACCGGGAAGTGCCGACCGGTTCCGTGGAGGTACATCTTACCTCGGGAGACGAAAAGGTGCTGGTGGTATCGGATGTCAATCCGGTGCTGGAGGAGCTGGAAACGGCAGGAGTCAAGACGATCGTGAGGGATGTGCCCGGCGATAATATATTTTTAACGTCCATCCTGCCTGCGCTGATCACTGTGGGCGGTGTGCTTCTGATCTTCATGATGATGAATGCACAGAATGCCCAGATGAATGGCGGCAATAAGATGATGAATTTCGGCAAAAGCCGTGCGCGGCTGAGCCTGGCAGGCGACAGCAAGGTTACATTAAAGGATGTTGCCGGACTGAAGGAAGAGAAGGAAGACCTGCAGGAGATCGTTGATTTTTTAAGAGATCCGGGCAAGTTTACAAAGGTCGGGGCGAGAATCCCCAAGGGTGTTTTGCTGGAGGGACCTCCCGGAACCGGTAAAACCCTTCTGGCAAAGGCGATTGCGGGCGAAGCAAACGTTCCGTTTTTCTCCATTTCCGGTTCTGATTTCGTGGAAATGTTCGTCGGTGTCGGTGCTTCCCGCGTTCGGGATTTATTCGAAGAAGCGAAAAAAAATGCACCATGTATCGTGTTCATTGATGAAATCGACGCGGTGGCGAGACGGCGTGGAACCGGTATGGGCGGCGGTCATGATGAAAGAGAGCAGACGCTGAATCAGATGCTGGTAGAGATGGACGGTTTCGCTGCAAATGCAGGAATCATCGTAATGGCAGCGACAAACCGCGTAGATATCCTGGATCCGGCAATCCTGCGTCCCGGCCGATTTGATCGAAAGATCGCAGTCGGACTGCCGGATGTTGGAGGAAGAGAGGCGATCCTGCAGGTTCACGCGAAAAATAAACCCTTGGGTGATAACGTGGATTTAAAACAGATCGCTCAGACAACGGCAGGATTTACCGGAGCCGATCTGGAAAATCTGTTAAACGAGGCGGCAATTGTAGCAGCAAAGGATAACCGGTGCTTTATCAGTCAGGAGGATATCAAGACTGCTTTTGTAAAAGTAGGAATCGGAACAGAACGAAAGAGCCGTATTATTTCTGATAAAGAGCGTAAGATCACAGCGTATCACGAATCCGGACATGCGATTTTGTTCCATGTGCTGCCGGATGTCGGACCGGTTTATTCGGTGTCGATCATTCCGACCGGCGCAGGTGCAGCTGGTTATACGATGCCGCTGCCGGAGCGTGACGATATGTTTATGACAAAGGGTCGCATGCTGCAGGAGATTATGGTATCCCTGGGCGGAAGAATCGCGGAAGAAATTATTTTTGATGATATTACCACCGGCGCATCCAGTGATATCAAAAAGGCGACACAGATTGCGAAAAAGATGGTAACACGGTACGGAATGTCTGAAAACGTAGGTGTGATCTGCTATGATGATGACGATGATGAAGTGTTCATCGGACGGGATCTGGCGCATGCAAAGGCCCACAGCGAGCTGGTGAGCGGGGAGATCGACAGAGAAATCCACCGGATTATCGACGAGTGTTATGCAAAGGCAAAGGCATTGATTCTGGAAAACAGTGATGTGCTGCATAAGAGTGCACAGCTGCTTCTGAAAAAAGAAAAGATCAGCCGCGCAGAATTTGAAGCGCTGTTTGAAAAGCAACCGGAAGATTTCTTCGCGTAAATGGTAAATAGTCACAAAAACAAAAACGAAAATTTGTGATATTTGTGAAAACAGAGAATATACAAAAAGGGGCGGGTCTGCTATTATACTCTTTGTAACCCCCCCAATACATTATATATTTTTGCTATACCCCATAAGAAGAAATACCTTCTCTGAAAAGGACAGCTTAACGGCTGTCCTTTTATCATGCGGCAGAATATCCTTATGCTGCGATATAGCGCTGGAGCAGGATTTTGGCTTGCCATTCCGAAAAAACGGTAGTATAAAATGGGTCTGTAAAGGATAGGTAAAGAAAATCATGGAATTTAATCGTTTTTTCAGTGATCAGAAATATATGAATGAAATGCGCCCTGTTTTCAGTAAAAGGGCGCTTTATAGTGATACGACAGAAAATTATGTGACACCGCCGGAGCCTGCACCCTACAGCAGGGTAAAGATCGCATTCCGCACCAAGCGCAGCAATGTCGATCGCGTTTTTTTAGTCTGTAAAGGGCAGAAAAATCTGATGTTTAAGGCATCATCAGACGCGCAGTTTGATTATTATGAAGTAAAGCTGCAGCTGGATAATGAAAAGATCAGCTGGTATTTTGAAATTCAGGCAGGTGCGATCACCTGCTATTACGATTTTCGTGGTGTGGTAAAACGGCCGGATGAGCACTACAATTTCGTCCTGATTCCTGGCTTTGATACGCCGGACTGGGCGAAGGGTGCCGTGATGTATCAGATTTATGTGGATCGCTTCTGCAACGGGGATCCGACAAATGATGTCCTGACAAATGAATATCATTATATCGGCGCAAAATCACAGCATGTAGAGGACTGGTACCGGTATCCGTCCTCAATGGATGTGCGTGATTTTTATGGCGGAGATTTACAGGGCGTGTTGGATAAAATGGATTACCTGGAGCAGCTCGGCGTGGAGGTAATTTATTTCAATCCGCTGTTCGTTTCGCCTTCCAACCATAAATATGACAGCCAGGATTATGACCATGTGGATCCGCACTGCGGAAAGATCGTAAAGGATGGCGGACGGCTTCTGGAGGACTGGGAAACAGATAATACCCACGCAGACCGTTATATCCTCAGAACCACAGACAGCGAAAATCTGGAAGCAAGTGACAGATTACTGATCCGGGTCATTGAGGAAGCTCATAAACGTGGAATACGGGTAATCCTGGACGGTGTATTCAATCATTGCGGTTCCTTCAATAAGTGGCTTGATCGGGAGCGGATTTATGAAAACAAGCCCGGCTATGAGAAGGGCGCGTATATTTCAGAAGACAGTCCGTATCATGATTACTTCAGCTTCCATGACAATAACCGGTTCCCATATAATCCGACCTATGATGGATGGTGGGGCCACGATACACTTCCCAAGCTGAATTATGAGGGATCCAGACAGCTTGAGGACTATATTTTGCAGGTCGCGAGAAAATGGGTATCTGCGCCCTTTCATGCAGATGGCTGGAGACTGGACGTTGCAGCAGATCTTGGACATTCCCCGGAGTATAACCACCGGTTCTGGGCAAAATTCCGGGATACGGTCAAGGAGGCCAATCCCCATGCATTGATTGTTGCGGAGCATTACGGAGATCCGTCTTCCTGGCTGCAGGGGGATCAGTGGGATACGGTTATGAACTATGACGCATTTATGGAGCCGGTCAGCTGGTTTTTAACAGGCATGGAGAAGCACAGCGATGATTATCGGCAGGATCTTCTGGGAAACGCGGACAGCTTTGTGGGCGCAATGGCATATCACGGAGCAAATATGGCGATGCCGTCCTGGTTGACTGCCATGAATGAGCTCTCCAACCATGACCATTCCAGATTTTTGACCAGAACAAACCGTCGTGTCGGCAGAACGAACAGTCTCGGCGCTGAGGCAGCAAATCATGATGTAAAAAAAGCAGTGCTTCTGGAGGCTGTTGTCATGCAGATGACATGGCCTGGCGCGCCTACGGTTTATTATGGCGACGAAGCGGGCGTCTGTGGCTTTACCGATCCGGATAACCGCCGTACCTATCCGTGGGGCAGGGAAGATAAAGAGCTGATCAACTTTCATCGGGAGATCATCCGGATTCATCGTCAGAATAAGGAATTTAAGACAGGCTCCTTAAAATGTCTGACCCTGGACTATAATTTCCTGGCATATGGGCGATTTACAAAAAATAATCATTCGGTTGTTTTGATCAATAATAATGAAAATGAGATTACAAAAGAGCTTTCTGTCTGGGAGCTGGGGATCCCGCGGGACTGCACGCTGCAGCGGCTGATCCTGACCGGGGAAAGGGGCTATGACATCAATCCGATGGAGATAGAAGTTTCAGCAGGACGAATTACGGTGACGATGCCGAAGACATCCTCCATGATTTTGCAGTATCGGACAGAAGAGGAAGAAAAGCCGGTGAAGCCCAAAAACCGGCGCAGCTTCTGGGAGTTTGGCTAAAAAAGGAATATTATGTTAAAACAGTATTTAGAAAAGACGGCGCAAGACGCCAGATGATCATGCTGGTGTAAGGATAAGCACCCGGAATGAAATATCAGTTAGAAAATGCTATATAAAAAAAGCCCGATGATTCGCGGTTGCCCGAAAGAAAACTTTCAGGCGAAGCTGCGAACCGACGGGCTTTTTGCGTGCACACATGGAATGTGGATACCGGCGTGTACGTGTATGTAACGTCGATCAGTCGATAATATTGTCCTCATCCAGCGCGATCCACTCGTCGTGCAGACGGTTGCGGATGTCTTTTAGACGTTTGGAGGTATAGAACGTGAAGATAATATTTTCAATTCCAGCGAAGATCAGCGAAATGCCCATGACCTGAACGAACAGGCTGCCGCCCTTTGCAGGGTTGAAGGTCAGGAAAATACCAAACAGCAAATAGACGATGGCAGAGAATAAAAGCAGTCCCCAGCCGGAGAGCTGATAGTGGCGGGCATCCATCGCGGTCTGGATTTTAAATACACTCTCTACGATTTCATAGATACCGACCAGCACCCAGGTAATGGAAAGTATAGCACCGGGATGGGTCAGAAACAAAATACCAAACAGCAGGGCGAAAAGTCCGAGTGCAAGATCGAACTGGAAGCCGATGTGGTAGCTGACGTTAAAGAAGTAGCCGACTATTTTGCTGACGCCGAAAACAACCATCAAAACACCGAGCAGGGTGCAGATAACGTTCATGGAAGTATTGGGCCAGATCAGCAGCACCGTGCCGAAAATGCCAAGCAGCAGGGAGCTGACCAGTGCGAACCATTTGGCACATTTGAAAGCATGCGTGGTTTCATCAACAATATGATTGGAATATCTCATGGTAAAAGTCCTCGATTCCTGCATATTTGCGGATGCGGACACTGTTTTCCGTTCCGTATAAGCTCAGTATAGAACGGCAGCAGGAAAAAAACACCGGTCAGATTTGGAAAAGTGAGGAAAAAATGAGCTGCCAGGCAGAAGAAAGCATGGAAGCATACAGGTTCGGAGACAGCACAGAGGAATTGGAAGCGTTTGGTGCTTTACAAATACAGCAATAAAAAGAGGTTATCATAGTAGGTAATAGGGGAAATGGGTATTTCGCGAATGGCACGGGTGAACTGAGAATGGAGAACACATGATCAAACTGGTGGCGACAGATATTGATGGAACATTGCTTCAGAGTGGAGAAAGGGAAGTACCGGAAGCAGTTTTTGTTCAGATCGACAGACTTTTGAAAAAAGGAATATTATTTGCGGCAGCGAGCGGCAGACAGTACAGCAATCTGAAAAATCTGTTTGCTCCGAAGGCGGAAGAGATGACGTTTCTGTGCGAAAACGGTGCGATTCTTTATCGAAAAGATCAGATTTTAAAGAAACGGCCGATGCCGCGCAGCCGAGCAGAAGCGCTTGCAAAGCAGATTCTTGCCAATGACGATATGGAAGTTCTGATTTCCGGAGCCAATACCAGTTATCTGATGCCAAAGCATGAAGATTATATTTATCATATTCAGTATTTTTTGGGAAATCGTGTAGAAATTGTTCACAGCCTGGACGAAATTAAAGAGGACATGATAAAGGTATCAGCTTACTGCAGAAGCGGCGCGGCAAAATATGACAAGCCGTTCGGTGATCCGTGGAGAGGAGAGTTCTCAGCGGCGGTTGCAGGGGAAAAATGGCTGGATTTTATGCTGTCGGACAAAGGAACCGGGATGCGGGATCTTTGCGGTGTGCTGGGGATTTCTCCGGAAGATGTGATCGCGATTGGGGATAACTATAACGATCTGCCGATGCTGGCAGAGGTCGGGCATCCGTGGATTATGAAAAATTCGGCACTCGATCAGGCGGGCTTTGGGCAAAGCCATGAATTTTTACGGGCGGAAAGTGTAGAAGAAATTTTGAAAAAGCTTTGAAAGGAAGGGTAACAGGATATGATGGTTTCAACGAGAGGACGATATGCGCTGCGCGTGATGATCGATCTGGCAGAGCATAATAATGGAAAATTTATTCCGCTGAAGGATATCGCGGAGCGGCAGGAAATTTCAGAAAAATATCTGGAAAGCATCGTGAAATCCTTAACGAAGGCAGACGTGCTGGAGGGTCTGCGCGGCAAAGGCGGAGGCTACCGGCTGACCAGACCGGCGGAGGAATACAATGTATATGAGATCCTGAAGCTCACAGAGGGCAGCATGGCTCCGGTGTCCTGTTTAGAGGACGCTGCAAGGGAATGTGAGCGAAGAGGAATGTGTGCGACGCTTCCGGTCTGGGAGGGGCTGGAAAAGGTTGTTCGGGAATATTTGTCGGGTATCACCATTCAGGAGCTGACCAAGCAATGGCAGCCCGGAGATAATTATGTAATTTGAATGACAAAACTGCTTTATTTTGCAAATATTTCACGGTTTGTACGTAGTAAGTAAAGGCAAAATGTGGTATACTATAAAACTGTAAAAAAGCGCTGTTTTATGAAAAAGAGCAAGTGCCGACAAAAGAACGGCATAGATTCGTGTATCGGCACAGGAAGGCCGGAATATGACGAAGGACGAGCGCAAAGAGCAGAAGCGCAAAGAAGCTTTCCGGAAATGGGCACGGCAGCATGCAAAGCTGCGCAGGAATCTGAGAAAGCATGGTGGGGACATTCTGCAGTCCGGCAACTTTAAAAGCACCAATAGCTTTATCCAGCACGGAAGCGTGTCCGTACACAGCCATTCGATCCGCGTGGCGGAATGCAGCTTAAAGCTGGAAAAATTTCTTGAAAAACTTGGCATCCACTGTCACGAACGGGATCTGGTCCGGGGCGCACTGCTCCACGACTACTTCCTCTATGACTGGCATGACAAGTATTCCTACGAAAAGCTGCACGGCTTTCACCATCCGAATGTTGCGCTGGAAAATGCGAGCCGGGAGTATCAGCTGACACCGCGGGAACGGGATATTATCCGGAAGCATATGTGGCCGCTGACCCTGTTCCACATCCCGCGCTGTCGGGAAGCATGGGTCGTGACGACTGCGGATAAATACTGCTCCTTGAAGGAGACGCTTCTGGAGCGCAAGGGGCGTAATAAGAACAGAAAGAAATCAGAAAACAATGACGCAGAGGACACTGGCTGAGAGTCTGGCGGCTTATGCAGACAGCGATTACTATCCCTTTCATATGCCGGGACATAAACGTCGGCTTACAGAGATGCTGCCGGATTTTCCGGAGGCGCTGCAAAGGGCGGCGAGACTGGACATTACAGAGATCGACGGATTCGACAATCTGCACGATCCCGAAGGAATTTTGAAAGACGCTGAGGAAAAGGCGGCGGCGCTGTATGGTGCGGACAGCTGTTACTACAGTGTCAACGGAAGCACGGCAGGGCTTCTGACCGCAATTTCAGCAGCAGTGCCGGAGGGTGGAAAGCTGATTCTGGCGCGCAACTGCCACAAGGCGGTTTACCACAGCATTTATCTGCGGCGGCTGACGCCGGTTTATCTGTATCCGGATATCGTGCCGGGGACATCCCTGGCAGGCACGCTGACAAAGGAACAGATCGAAGCTGCGCTGATTCAGAATCCGGACGCATCTGCAGTGCTTTTGACCTCTCCGACCTATGACGGAATCACGGCAGACATTGCGTCGATTGCAGAGACCGTTCACCGGTTCGGGAAGACTTTAATCGTAGATGCCGCCCACGGAGCACATTTCGGATTTCATCCGGGATTTCCCAAAAGTCCGGTCGCACTGGGGGCAGATCTGACGATCGTAAGCCTTCATAAGACGATGCCGTGCCTGACACAGACCGCACTCCTGTTGCAAAAAGGCAGCCGGGTCAGTACGCAACGGCTCCGGCTGTTTGAAGGAATTTATCAGACGAGCTCGCCCTCCTATCTGATGATGGCGGCGATGGATTCCTGTATGGACATGGTGAAAAAACATGGCGCAGGACTGTGGGACAGCTTTTTTACGGAAAAAGAACGTTTTCTGGAACGCTGCAGCAGTCTGAAACGGCTGCAGGTTTTGACGGACGGCACGAAATGGAGCCGGAAAATGACGTCAGAAACCGGTTTTTTGATGGATTCCGGCAAAATTTTATCAGAAACTTCAAAAACATGTTTGACCGGAAAGCGTTTTTACGATATTCTTTTTAAAGCAATATCATTTGCAGATGGAAATGGCGGCCGGAAATTATGTGACCGCGATTATGACCTGTTGTGATACAGCAGACGGTTGGCAGCGTCTGTGGGACGCCCTGAAAGAGATCGATGATTTCTGTGTCGCCGCGGACGAGCCGGTACAGGAAAATCGTAAGCTGCTTGCGTATCCGGTTTTAAAACAGCAGATCAGTCTGACGGATGCGCTGGATGCGCCCAAAGCGCAGGTGCCGCTTACAGAAGCGGCAGGACAGACAGCTGGTGCGTTTATCAATCTGTATCCGCCCGGAATTCCAATTGTGGCGCCCGGGGAACAGATCACGCAGGAAGCTGTCGATGTGATTACGCGTTACAGGCAAATGAATCTCCCGGTTCAGGGAGTTGATCATGATGCCATAACAATACTCAAATTATGCTAAAAGGAGATTTACAATGAGAAGAACCAAAATTATCTGCACAATTGGTCCGTCGTCTCAGGATGAAGACATGCTTCGTAAGATCATTCTGGCCGGCATGAACGTGGCGAGATTCAATTTTTCCCACGGCGACTATGAAGAGCATGGACTGAAGCTTGAAAGAACCAGAAAGATCAGCCGTGAGCTGAACCTTCCTGTTGCAGTACTGCTTGATACAAGAGGTCCTGAAATCCGTCTGCGCGACTTTGCAGAAGGCAAAGTAGAATTAAAGGCAGGCCAGAAGTTCACTCTGACCACCGAAGAGATCATGGGTACCGCAGAGCGCGCAACCATTACCTATAAGAACCTGCCTCAGGATGTTAAGCCTGGCGATTCCATCCTGCTGGATGACGGTCTGATCGGTCTGAAGGTTGAAGAAGTACAGGGCGACACAGAAATCGTCTGCACCGTTATGAACGACGGCCCGATCTCCAACCACAAGGGCGTTAACGTTCCCGGCGTAAAATTAAACCTGCCCTTCATCGATGAGAAGGATCACGCAGATATCGTTTACGCTTGCGAAAAGGGCTTCGATTTCATCGCAGCTTCCTTCGTAAGAAGCAAAGAAGACGTACTGCAGATCCGTGAGATCTTAAAGGAGCACAACTCCAAGATCCAGATCATCTCCAAGATCGAGAGCCTGCAGGGTATTCAGAACCTGGAAGAGATCATCGAAGTTTCTGACGGTATCATGGTAGCCCGTGGCGATATGGGTGTTGAGATCCCGATGGAAGAGGTTCCGATCATCCAGAAGAGAATCATCAAGCTGACAACTGCAGCTGGTAAGAACGTTATCACTGCTACACAGATGCTGGATTCCATGATGAAGCATCCCCGTCCGACCCGTGCAGAGGCAACCGACGTTGCAAACGCTATCTACGATGGCACAACCGGTATCATGCTTTCCGGTGAGACAGCAAACGGCGATTACCCGCTGGAAGCTGTTCAGACCATGGTTCGTATCGCAGAGCGCGCAGAAAAGGATATCGACTATGTAGGCCGTCTGCAGAAGACTGGTGCAAAGCTTCCTCAGGAGCAGGATACAACCACTTCTATCTGCCACGCAACCTGCACCGTTGCTACTGACCTGAATGCAGCAGCAATCATCCCGGTATCCATGTCTGGCTTTACTTCCGGCATGGTAGCACGTTTCAAACCCAACTGCCCGATCATCGCATGCACAACCAGCCGTCTGGTATGGCGTCAGATGAACCTGCAGTGGGGCGTAACTCCTCTGCTGATCGCAGAAGAGAACACTGCAGAGGATCTGTTCCGTGAAGCAGTTAAGGCTGCAGAAGAACGCAGGTCTGATCAAGAAGGGCGACAAGGTTGTCCTGACTGCAGGTATGCCTCTGGGTATCCCCGGCAGAACTAACATGCTGCGTGTTGTAGAGGTTTAATAGACAATAACATACTGCCGCACTGAAGGGGTTCAGCGCGGCAGTTCTGTTTTTACAGGAAGAAAAATTTCGGAGGAGGGGTTTTCTTTCTGTAAAAGCAGGACTGCTGCAGCTTACAGGTCCAAAGGTACAGACAAGACAGATGCAAAAATACGATACAGGGGGTACGGGTATGCAGAAGGCGAAGAAGTACGTCATGGCACTGGATCAGGGAACGACGAGTTCCCGTTGTATTTTGTTTGACAGGAGCGGAAAGGTATGCTCTGTTGCGCAGAAAGAGTTTGCACAGTATTATCCCCAGCCGGGCTGGGTAGAGCACAATCCGATGGAAATCTGGTCGTCCCAGCTTTCCGTAGCGGTCGAGGCGATGGGACAGATCGGCGCGGAGGCGGACGATATTGCGGCAATCGGCATTACGAATCAGCGTGAGACGACGATCTGTTTTTCGAAAAAGACCGGAAAACCGGTTTATCCGGCGATTGTATGGCAGTGCAGGCGGACAGCGGATAAGATCGACGCGCTCAAAAAGGACGGTTTTGACAAAGTGATCCGGGAACGGACGGGACTGATTCCGGACGCTTATTTTTCCGCAACGAAAATCTGCTGGATTCTGGAGCACGTGGAGGGCGCGCGCCAGATGGCAGAGGACGGAGAGCTTTTGTTCGGCACTGTGGACACCTGGCTGATGTGGAACCTGACCAAGGGACAGGTGTTTGCGACGGATTATACCAACGCATCCCGGACGATGCTGTTTGATATCCACAAACGGCAGTGGGATCCGGAAATTCTGGATTATTTTCAGATTCCGAAAAGCATGCTTCCGGAGGTTCTGCCGTCGAGCGGGATGTTTGGCGTGACGGAGGAATCCGTGATCGGCGGGGAAATTCCGATTGCAGGAGCTGCGGGTGACCAGCAGGCGGCGCTGTTCGGACAGTGCTGTTTTGATGCGGGCGAAGCCAAAAAATACATATGGAACCGGCTGCTTCCTTTTGATGAATACGGGCGAAAAGCCGATTGAATCCCAAAACGGACTGCTGACGACGATCGCAGCGAGCGGCAAAGACGAGGTGCGTTATGCGCTGGAAGGAAGCGTTTTCGTGGCAGGCGCCGCGCTGCAGTGGCTGAGGGATGAGATGCGGATGTTAAAGAGTGCGCCGCAGTCGGAGGAATATGCGTCGGCAGTGGAGGATACCCAGGGCGTATATGTTGTGCCTGCATTCACCGGATTAGGTGCGCCTTACTGGAATCCGTATGCGCGCGGGATTGTGACCGGGCTGACGAGAGGAACTTCGAAGGAGCATTTTATCCGCGCCGTTTTGGAGTCGCTTGCCTATCAGGCGGAGGAAGTCATCGAAGCGATGGAAAAGGACTCTGGAATCGAGCTGAGGGCCCTGCGTGTGGACGGCGGTGCGAGTGCTAATAACTTTTTGATGCAGTTTCAGGCGGATATGCTGCAGAAGCATGTGCTGCGCCCGGAATGTATCGAGACGACCGCACTGGGAGCCGCTTATCTGGCGGGACTTGCGGTCGGCTTCTGGAAAGATAAGGACGATATCCGAAGCAACTGGGCACTGGAGCGTACCTTTGCACCGGTAATGGAGCCCAAAGACCGCGACAGACGTTTAAAGGGCTGGAAAAAGGCAGTCCGTGCGGCGCTGTATTTCGCCAATGACGAGGAAGAGTAAAAGAAGTAAGCTGTTATGGGAAAAATCTATTATATTATGGGAAAAAGCGCCTCCGGAAAAGATACGATTTACCGGAGATTGATGGAAGATAAAACGTTTGCGTTTCACACGCTGGTGCCGTATACGACAAGACCGATGCGGAGTACGGAAGTAAACGGCAGAGATTATTTTTTTACAGACGAAGCAGGGCTGTCCCGGCTGCAGGAAGCGGGCAGGGTAATCGAGCTGCGTTCGTATCAGACAGTGCATGGAATCTGGAATTATTTTACGGTAGATGACGGGCAGGTGGATCTGGCAAACGATAGCTATCTGTTGGTGGGGACGCTGGAATCCTACCGGAAAGTCCAGGCTTACTACGGTTTGGAACAGGTAATTCCGATTTATGTGGAGGTCGAGGACGGACTGAGACTGTCCCGTGCCGTTGAACGGGAACGGGCGCAGAGGGAGCCAAAGTATGCAGAGCTGTGCCGACGGTTCCTGGCGGATGAAGCGGATTTTTCCGAAGAAAAGCTTTCCGACGCGGGAATTGTGAAAAGATTCCAAAACGACGATCTGGAACGCTGCCTGCAGGAGATTTTCAGGGAAATTACGAAATTGGAAGGAGATGAGTGACATGGCGGGATTTCAGGATATTATCGGGCAGGAACAGATCTGCGAGCATCTGCAAACTGCGCTGAAGCTTCAGAAAGTATCGCATGCCTATATTATCAACGGAGAACGCAATTCCGGTAAAAAATTTATCGCGCGGATTTTCGCCATGGCGCTGCAGTGTACCGGAGAGGGGGAAAAGCCCTGTCAGGTTTGCCGTTCGTGCAGACAGGCACTTTCGGAAAACCATCCGGATATTATCCGGATTACGCATGAAAAACCGAACAGCATCGGTGTAGAGGATATCCGCACGCAGGTCAATAACGATATGGGAATCAAGCCCTATCAGGGACCTTATAAGGTTTATTTGATTGAAGAGGCGGAAAAAATGACGGTTCAGGCACAGAACGCGCTGTTAAAGACGCTGGAGGAGCCGCCGGAATACGGCGTGATTATTCTGATGACGTCGAGTCTCGAAGCGCTGCTTCCGACGATCCAGAGCCGGTGCGTGCTATTGAATATGCGTCCGGTACGTGATGAGCTGGTGCAGAAATACCTGATGGAGCAGCTGCAGGTGCCGGATTACCGGGCGAAGCTGTGTACGGCGTTTGCGCGCGGGAATATCGGACAGGCAAAGCTGCTTGCATCGAGCGAGGACTTTGACCGGGTGCGGGAAGAGGCGGTGACGCTGCTCAAATATATTAACGAGATGGAAATCACGGAGCTGGCAGCAGCAGTCCGCAAGATTACGGAGTATCAGCTCGACATGACGGATTATCTGGATATCATTTCCGTCTGGTACCGCGATGTACTGATGTTCAAGGCGATGAATGACGCAAATCACTTGATTTTCCGGGAAGAAATACAGTATATTAAAAGGGTGGCTGACAGAAGCTCCTATGAAGGATTGGAAAAAATTCTGGACGCCCTTGAAAAGGCAAAGGCGAGACTGCGTGCAAATGTCAGCTTCGAACTGACGATGGAGCTTTTGTTTTTGACGATTCAGGAGAATACCTGAACATGGAGGTAGATAGATTAGATGGTAAAGGTAATTGGCGTAAGATTTCGGACAGCGGGCAAGATCTACTATTTTGATCCGCTGAACTTTCAGGTAAAAAGAGGCGACCATGTCATTGTAGAGACTGCGAGAGGGGTAGAGTACGGTACGGTAGTCGGTTCCCCCAGGGAAGTTGAGGACGACAAGGTTGTACAGCCCTTAAAGCCGGTGCTGCGCGTGGCGACAGAGCGCGACGACGAGCAGGAAGCCGGAAATAAGGCAAAAGAAAAAGAAGCGTTTAAGATCTGTCAGGAAAAAATCCGCAAGCACGGTCTGGAAATGAAGCTGATCGATGCGGAATATACCTTTGATAACAATAAGGTTCTGTTCTATTTTACGGCGGACGGACGTGTGGATTTCCGCGAGCTGGTAAAAGACCTTGCAGGCGTTTTTAAAACGAGAATCGAGCTGCGCCAGATCGGCGTGCGCGACGAGACGAAGATTCTGGGCGGAATCGGTATCTGCGGCAGAGTGCTTTGCTGTCACAGCCATCTGTCCGAGTTTATTCCGGTTTCCATCAAGATGGCGAAGGAGCAGAACCTTTCCCTGAATCCGGGCAAAATTTCCGGCGTGTGCGGAAGACTGATGTGCTGTCTGAAGCATGAGGAGGAAACCTATGAGGAATTGAACCGCCGTCTGCCCAATGCCGGCGATTATGTGACAACGGACGACGGCTTAAAGGGCGAGGTTTCCTCTGTCAACGTCCTGCGCCAGCTGGTCAAGGTGCTGGTTGAGGTCAACGACGAAAAGGAACTGCGCGAATATAAGGTAGAGCAGCTGAAATTCCGCCGCAGACAGCATGGACGCGGACGCAAAAATGGTGAGGGCGACGAGAAAGAGATGAAAGAACTCGAAAAGCTCGAACGCCAGGAGAAGAAGGAAGGAAAATCAAAGCTGGATGACTGACCGGACAAATTTGTTAAAATCAGGCGAACGGATTGACGATTTGCAGAGAAACGGGCTGAAAATCATTCAGGACCCGGGAAGATTTTGCTTCGGAATGGACGCGGTGCTCCTTTCGGGTTTCGCTTCTGCGGGCATCCGGCAGGGTATGCGTGTACTGGATCTGGGAACCGGGACGGGGATTATTCCGCTGCTGCTGTCCGCAAAGACGCAGGCGGAGTCCCTGTGCGGTCTGGAGATTCAGGCAGACAGTGCGGATATGGCGAGGCGCAGCGTTGCCATGAACCATCTGGAGGATCGGATTTCTGTCATACAGGGAGATATCAAAGAAGCAGATAAGCTTTTTGCGGCTGCTTCTTTTGACGTTGTAACGTCCAATCCGCCATATATGATCGGGCAGCATGGTCTGACCAATCCCGAAGCGCCGAAGGCGATTGCGAGACATGAGGTTTTATGTACCTTTGAGGATATCGCAGCGCAGACGGCGCGGCTGCTTGCACCGGGAGGAAGCTTTTATCTGGTGCATCGCCCGTTTCGGCTGGCAGAGCTGATCGTCACCCTGTCGAAATATAAGCTCGAGCCTAAAAGGATGCAGCTGGTGTATCCGTATGCCGACCGCGAGCCGAACATGGTGCTGCTGCAGGCGGTGCGCGGCGGGAAACCGCGGATGACGGTGGAAAAGCCGCTGGTGATCTATAAAGAGCCAGGTGTGTATACAGAGGAGATCTATGGAATTTATGGGTATTAAGGGAGACCGCCCGGAGGGTGCAGCGGACGGACAGTTTTGTACCAGGCGCAAGTGCCGTCGATTACGCTGCGGTGTTCTGGCAGCAGTGCTTGCGGCAGGGCTTTGCCTGAGCGGATGCCAGGGAAAAAATGTGGAAACGATGGCGGCGTTTGCGGAAAAGGAAGGAACAGAGGACGGCACTGGAGCCGCAGACAGCGTAGACGGCGAGTTCGGGATGTCGAACGAGTCTGAGGCTGAAACTACTGTGGACGGCGACACAACTGCAAATCCCGGCGCGAGTACAGGCAGTGTAGAGGATGCAGCCACCGTTAAAGAGCTGAATCGCGTCAAGGTAAAGGGCATTTATGTCAGTGGTCCGATGGCGGGCACGGCGGGAATGGACAATCTGATTGCGTTGGTCGATCGTACAGAGTTAAATGCGCTCGTCATCGACGTCAAAAATGACGACGGGTATCTGACCTGTGAGCTGGATGTGCCGCTGGCAGAGCAGATCGGCTCTGAGAAGCACTATATCAAAGACCTTCCGGCGCTCGTGCAGACCTGCAAAGAAAAGAACATTTATTTGATTGCGCGCGTGGTTGCGTTTAAAGATCCGATTCTGGCGGAAAAAATGCCGGAGTGGAGCCTACATAACAGTGATGGAAGCGTTTTCCGGGATAAAAGCGGGCTGGCATGGGTCAATCCTTACCGCAAAGAAGTCTGGGAATATCTGGCATCTGTCGGGGAAGCGGCGATAAAAGCCGGATTTGATGAAGTACAGTATGATTATGTGCGTTTTTCGACAGACAGCCGGATGAAGCAGGTAGATTTTGGCGACAGTACGAAGGGAAGAACGAAAACCGAGGCGATCAGCGGATTTACGCTGTATGCCTCGGAGAGAATCCACGCGGCAGGCGGACGGATTTCTGCAGATGTTTATGGTGTCGTGATCGACAGTGAAGAGGATCAGCAGATTGTAGGACAGAACTATGTGGAAATGTCTAGGTCACTGGATGCGATCAGCCCGATGATTTATCCGTCGCACTATGGACCGTATAATTATCAGATTCCGGTTCCGGATGCACAGCCATACGACACGGTGCTCGCAGCGATGCAGGCATCCAAAATGGTGCTGGCCGGGCTTGATCCGAAGACCGGGAAGAAGCCGGTTTCGGCGGATGTGAGTGGGAATGATGCGGTGGACGCAGCGATTGTAGGCGGGGAAGCGGTCAGCGGTAACAATGCGGCGGACGCGGCAGCAGACAGCCAGAGCACGTCCGGCACAACCGCAGTTAGCGGTAACGACGCTGCACAGGATGCAGAGAACGCGCAAGCCGCAGATGGTGCGCAAGCCGCAGAGGACGCGGCTGCGAAAACCCTGCTCTCAGCAAAGAAGAGATCGCCCAGCTGGACCCTACGACCGGCGTGCAGGCGACGGTTCGTCCATGGCTGCAGGATTTTACCGCGACATGGGTAAAGGGGCATATTTCCTATGGCCCGGAGGAAATCCGCGCGCAGATTCAGGCGGTCTACGATGCCGGATATGAGGAGTGGATTCTCTGGAATGCAGCCAACCGCTACACGGAGGGCGGACTGCTGACACAGGAGGAAGAGGTACAATGACGGGAATTTTATATTTGTGTGCGACACCGATCGGCAATCTGGGAGATATGACGCCCCGCGTGGTGGAAACGCTGCGCAGCGTGGATCTGATTGCGGCGGAAGATACGCGAAACAGCCTGAAGCTGATGACGCATTTTGAAATTCATACTCCTATGACAAGTTATCACGAATATAATAAAGTGGAAAAAGCATATACGCTGATTGCAAAGCTACAGGAGGGACAGAATATTGCGCTGATTACGGATGCGGGGACGCCGGCGATCTCCGATCCGGGTGAGGTGCTCGTGCGGATGTGTCTGGAAGCAGGAATCCGGGTGACGAGCCTGCCGGGTGCGGCTGCATGCATCACGGCGCTCACGATGTCGGGGCTTTCGACCAGACGGTTTTGCTTTGAAGGTTTTTTGCCGCCGGATAAAAAAGAGCGCACCGAAATCCTGGAGGATTGCCGGGAGGAGAGCCGGACGATGATTTTTTATGAAGCGCCCCATCATCTGAAAAAAACGCTGCAGGAGCTTGCGGCGGTGCTGGGCGACCGGAAAATTACGTTATGCCGTGAACTGACAAAGCGGTTTGAAACGGTGATGCCGACGACGATTTTTGCCGCGACGGACTATTTCGAAACGAACGATCCGCGGGGAGAATATGTCCTTGTGATCGAGGGAAAAAGCTACGAGGAAAAGAAGCAGGAGGCACAGAAAAACTGGCTGGAAATGCCGGTGGAGGAACATGTTGCACTGTATGAAAGCCAGGGCTTTGACCGGAAGGAAGCCATGAAAAAAGCGGCAAAAGACAGGGGCGTGAGCAAGCGCGACATCTATCAGAGCCTACTTTAAAAAATACTGGAAAACAGTTGACAACTGATAGGATGGATAATATACTTTGAATGTCAATTCACTGAAATATGATTTGGAATTAAAGGAGATAGTATTATGTTAGAGAGAATCGCAGGCATTATTCGCGAGCAGCTGAATCTGGACAATGTTGAAATTACAGAGGAAACCTCTTTTAAAGATGATCTGGATGCAGATTCCCTGGATCTGTTTGAACTGGTTATGGCATTTGAAGAAGCTTACAATGTTGAGATCCCTTCCGAAGACCTTGAAAAGCTGGAAACCGTCGGCGATGTTATGGATTACATCAGAGATAAAGAAATCGACGCTTAATTTACGATAGAGATTATGAACAGGGAAAACGGGCTGTTTTGTCGAAAGACAGGCAGCCCGTTTTAGCGTGGCAGAAAAATACGTGGCATGGAAAATGTCAGCGCAGGCGTGGACTACAGTAGAGCTTTTGCGTACGTTTTGCGCTCGCTTGACATGGCACTGCAAAAGGAATATGCTTAAACCACTGGGAAAGGCAAACAGGGGAAGTGCGATTTTTTGCAGATAAAAAGGAGGAGCCGATTATGGAATTCAAGTGATGCAAAAAGTCGACGCAGCCTGAGACAGGCAGAGGCCGGACAGAATTTTACAATTCATTCAGGAGAGAAGAAGAAACATGAAGTACGATTTTACATCAGTGATCGACAGAACGGGAAAGGATTCCATCGCATGGGAAAACATTCCGGTGCCGAATGCAGAGATTGCAGAGGGGTTTGACCGGATTCCGATGTGGGTGGCGGACATGAATTTCCAGACAGCGCCGTCAGTTTGCGAAGCGATTACGAAGCGTCTGGAGCATCAGGTGTTCGGATATTTTGATCCGTCCGAGGAATATTACAACAGCATCATCAATTGGCAGAAGGTCCGCAACGGCGTTGAAGGGCTGACAAAAGAAGCGATTGGTTATGAAAATGGCGTGTTGGGCGGTGTTGTCGCTGCGCTGCAGGCATTTTCTGCACCGGGCGAGGCAATTTTGGTTCATTCTCCGACGTATACCGGATTTACCAGTGTCCTGAACAATAATGGACGCCGTGCAGTACATACCGAGCTGAAACGGGATGCAGAGGGCATCTGGCGGATGGATTATGAGGATATGGATAAAAAGCTCAAAGAAAACCATATTCACCTGGCAATTTTTTGTTCTCCCCACAATCCGAGCGGACGTGTCTGGAACGGGAAGAAATTGAAGCTGCGATGGAGGTTTATCGTAAAAACGACTGTATCGTTATTTCGGATGAAATCTGGTCAGACCTGACACTGGGCAATCGTCAGCATATTCCGACACAGACGGTTTCCGAGGATGCAAAAACCAGAACGATTGCAATGTATGCGCCGACGAAAACCTTTAATCTTGCCGGACTGATCGGTTCCTATCATATTGTATACAACCCGTATCTTCGAGATCGGATGAACAAGCAGACCTCGCTGTCTCATTATAACAATATGAATATTTTTTCCATGCACGGACTGATCGGTGCCTACAGTAAGGATGGTCAGGAATGGGGCGGATGAGCTGAAAGCTGTGCTGACAGAAAATATGGAATGGGCATATGATTTTATCACGAAAAACTGGGATGGTGTAGAGCTTGCAAAGCCGGAGGGCACTTATATGCTGTATCTGGATTGTCATAAATGGTGTGAAGCACATCATAAGACAATGGATGAGCTGCTGCAGGCAGGTGTTAAAGTCGGTGTTATCTGGCAGGACGGCAGAGCATTTTTCTACCCGGACAGCATCCGGATGAATCTGGCGCTGCCATTTTCGAGAGTGCAGGAGGCCTTTCATCGTTTGGATAAATATGTTTTTAGGGCAGAAGCATAAAGGAACAAAGTAAGGCATAACGAAAGGAGAACCGTAAGATGAACAGAGAAGTGACAATGGAACTTCTGGAAAAGTACGGAAAAGAATTTGTACAGGATCGTGCAAACCGCGTTGCTCAGAACGCAGTTGTGGGCAAGGGCGTAAATGCAGCTGCAACAGACAGTAGTGTAGAAAGAGAGATTGCGAATACATTTTCTATCAGCCTGGAGCAGGGCAAGATTACCAACCAGAAAAAGAGCGGCCGCTGCTGGATGTTCGCAGCCTTAAACTGCATGCGTTTTCAGGTAATGAAGCACTGCAATCTGGAAACTTTTGAGTTGTCCCAGAACTATACCCTGTTTTATGACAAGCTGGAGAAATCCAACTATTTCCTGAATACAATTCTGGATACTCTGGAAGAGGATACAGACAGCCGGTTGATCGCACATTTGCTTTCCGCACCGTTAAATGACGGCGGACAGTGGGATATGCTCTGTGCAATCGTAGACAAATACGGACTGGTTCCGAAGGAAGCGATGCCGGAAAGCGAGATTTCCTCCAACACAAACGAAATGGTATCTTACATGACAGAAAAGCTGCGGGAGTTCGCATGCACTCTGCGGGAAGCATACCGTGCCGGCAGCACCAAAGAAGAGCTGCTTGCAAAGAAGGAGGAAATGATGCAGGTTGTTTACAACATGCTTTGCATCTGCCTTGGCAATCCGCCCAAGTCCTTTGATTTCGAATACCGTGACAAGGACAAGCAGTTCCATCGGGAATGCGGTCTGACCCCGAAGGAATTCTATGCAAAATATATCGGCCTGAACTTAAATGATTACATCAGCCTGATCAATGCGCCGACTGCGGACAAGCCGTACTACAGAAGCTACACCGTACAGTACCTGGGCAACGTTGCAGAAGGCCGTCAGGTAAGATATGTCAATCTGCCGATCGAAGAGCTGAAAAAGGCTGCGATTGCACAGATGAAGGATGGCGAGCCGGTATGGTTTGGCTGTGACGTCGGCAAGCGCTCCACCAGAGAGAGCGGCGTTATGGATACCAAGATCTTTGCACTGGAAGATCTGTTCCAGACCGACTTCCCTATGACCAAGGCACAGCGTCTGGATTACGGACAGAGCCTGATGACCCACGCAATGGTATTCCAGGGCGTGAACATCGACGAAAACGGACAGCCAATCGCTGGAGAGTTGAGAACAGCTGGGGACCCGATGCCGGAAGAGATGGCTACTACACTATGACAGACAGATGGTTCGACGAGTATACCTATCAGATCGTTGTAAACCGTAAGTACCTGCCGAAAGAGGTTCTGGAAGCTTACGAGCAGGAGCCGATCGTATTAAGGCCCTGGGACCCGATGGGATCTCTGGCGTAAGGAGAAAACGCAAGTCGCGTTTCTTCCAGGAAAAGATATTACCGGCGCAAAAGCGTCGGTGCGAGAGGAAAGCGTCTTCGGAGAGAAATCTCCGGGGCGCTTTTTGGTAGCTGGAAGACGTTCTTTTTTAATTCTTGACATAAGAAAGTTTTCAATCTATTATTAAAATAGTTTTAATAATAGATCGTTTTCGAGCATGGTAAAAATATCAACAGGGGAATCTTTTTGGGATTTTTAGAAATACGAAACAAGATATTACAAAAAAACAGAACTGAGTTTTCCAACAGTAAGTAAGCTGGTAGATGAATTGAATGAGCAGGATTTATACATGACGGAATAATAGGTATGGCGGATGGAATAGAAGCGCTAAACGGATGTAATTTAAAAACTGAAATTTTTCAAAAATTTAATATAGAAACAGAAGTAGCAAATAATATGAATATTCTTGTTTCCGGTTTTCAGAAGGAATTGGGAGATATTTCATGTATTCATATTGGTAAAAATGGACCTGGAAGCAGTTGTATTGTTAATGGAAAGCCAGTAAGCGGTGCATTTGGATTTCAGGGAGAAGTTGGATTTAATTTTTATGATGAACATAGGACGTTTAGAGAGATTGCTTTAGAAGGATATCAAAATATTGATATGATAGAATATACAGGGAGATTGTTACTTCAAATTATTACAGTAATAAATCCGTATAAGCTATATTTATATCCCCTGACAGATATAAATATAGAGGAATTGCAGAATTATTGTTTAAGATATGTACCTCAAGAAGCGATGCCGCAAATAATCCTAAAAAAAACATATGACAAAGATTATCAATATAGTTTGCTCAGCAGGGGAATTCATCTTTTACAGGCAATTATTTAATTTGGAGGGGAAATGGATAAAATTACATTTGATGAAAAGAGAATCGCAGAAGGATATGTGAACCGTCCATGGCTTCATAAAAAAGTAATAGAACGATTTGTAAGCGATTGTGAAGTTACTTCCAATTTTCGGAATGGATTGGATGTAGGATGTGGGGCTGGATTATCGACAAAAGCACTCCACTTGATTTGCGACAGGGTTACAGGAACTGATATATCAGAACAAATGATTCAAGTATGTAAAGAGGAATATAAGGATAATAAAGCATATACATTTTACAGGGCAAAAGCGGAGAAAACAAAAGAACCAGCAGAAAAATATGATATCGTAACTGCAGCTGGAATGGTAAATTGGGTTGACAGGGATTTGTTTTTAGAGAATATGGGACATGCTCTGCAGGATCAGGGTATTTTGCTGATTTATGATTTCTGGATTATAGATAAAATGCAGGAAAATGATGCTTATACAAACTGGTATCATGAGGAATATTTAAAGCGCTTTCCCAAACCGCCCAGAAACGAAAACACGTGGAAACAAAGTGAACTGCCGGATTATTTTCACATTAAAAATCAGATCACATACGAATTATCCTATGATTTTTCTATGGAGCAGTTTATTGATTTTATGATGATTCAGTCGAATGTAAATACAAAGATAGAAAACGGGGAAGTAAGTGAGGTAGAAGCAAGAGATTGGTTTAAAAACTCGCTATCGCCTGTTTTTGAAAACAGGAAAAAGACGTTATATTTTACAGGGTATAGCTGGTATCTCTATAAATCGGCGGTTCACCGTGTATTGTCTAGCGGTTGCTGTTGATTTTTCCTGATATATTGTTTATATTAAATACATTCTATTTCTATTATGGCAGGCGGCTTTTGCAGAGGGAGAGCCGCCCCTGCCGTAGAATCTGAAATCTCTACTTTTTCAAGGTCGGATCGACCAGAGATTTCTATCAGACAAAAACTGAATAAGGAACAGATGGAGATATCGGGAAGACCTTGCAGAGGAGTCTTCCTGGTATAAGATGAATGTATCAGAAAGGCAAAAGATGGAGACAATCAATACACCTTATGATGACACTTTCCGCACGCTGCTGCAGGACTGCCCAGAGCTGGTGGTTCCATTGATTAACGAGCTGTTCGGCACGAATTATACCGGGCGGGAAGTAGTGGTATCGAATGAGAACGAGATTTTTTTGAGGAACCCGGAGGGGAAAAAGGAGAAGCGAGTTACGGATTCCAACCTGACATTGATTTCTTTAAAGGGAATTTCCAAACGGTATCATCTGGAATGCCAGAGCACAGCGGATGGGACGATGGAAATTCGGATGTGGGAATATGATGCGCAGATTGCTTTGATGGAGAAAGAATATCGGAATGGAGTACTGCATGTAAAATTCCCGGATTCTGCAGTCATCTATTTAAGAAGCAGCAAGACAACGTCGGACGAACTGAAAATCTGTATCCATGTACGGCAGAAGCAATTGCAGTACGGGATTCCGATTTTGAAGGTAAAGGACTATACACTGGAAGAACTTTTTGAAAAACAACTGTGGATGTTGATCCCATTTTATATTTTTCGATATGAAAAAGAATTTCGAAAAATTGATGGAAATCAGAAACGGTTAAGCGGACTGAGACTGGAATACGAAAAAATTGCGGAAATGCTGGATCAGGAGTGCCAAAGCGGTCATATGAAGCCGATCACCTGTGGCGCACTGTGTGAATTGTCCAATAATGTGGTGGAAAAACTGGCGTCGAAGTATAGCAATGTAGAAAAGGAGGTTACGGAAGTTATGGGAGGAAAAGTGCTGAATTATCGGTCGAAAGAGATTTATCTGGAAGGTTGCGCATTTGGAAGAGAAGAAGGAAGAGAAGAAGGAAGAGAAGAAGGAAGAAAAAGAAGTAAGAAAAAGAAGGACCAAAAGGAAAGTATTGTGCAATTGGTAACCAGAAAATATCAGCTTGGAGACAGTCCCGAAAAGATCGCCAAGGATCTCTTGATGAGTGAGGAAGAAGTAGAAGAAATCCTAGGGAAACAACAGGAAGTCAGCAATAAACAGGCTTCCAATATTTAGAAGAGTGCGTATGCTGTTCTATCTCAAAGAAAATAAGAACAACCGCAGGCGCGCCGCAAATTCAGAAGCGCCTGTGGCTGTTTTTTTATTCATGACAATAGAATGCTCGCAGAGCGTGCATTCTATTGTTTCATAGGAAAATGCGTCCTATGAAATAAAAACGCGCTACGGGGATGCGCACTCGGCGCAGGGCTAGATGGTTGCCGAAGCAACCGCGCCTCGGCGCGAGAATGTGCCAAGGCACATTCTTTTTTACATTTTATCCTTTCCTTCCCGTCTCGAACAGATAGATTTCACGGCTGACGCGGTTGGCGAGGTCGGCGCTTACTTTGGCGAACAGATCGAGCTGTCGTTTGCGAATTTCCATCGGCGCCTGGGCGAGCTCCCAGCCGATGGCGTCCGCGAGGCGGGCTTTTTCCGCATCCGGCAAAGAGCGGTAACGGGTGCGCGCCTGGGAATAGTCGTCGGTTTTCTCAAGGACGGAGCGCTGCACGGTTCCGCCGGGATAGCGCATGCCCGGATAGCGGGGCATGGGGGCTTCCTGCGGATTGTTGCGGTCTAAGGAGTTTGGCTTGTAGTTGACGCAGCCGGGCGGATTTTTGTATGCCATATAGCCGTCCTGCTGGTCGTTGGCGACAGGAGAAACCGGGCGGTTGACCGGAAGCTGGGCGAAGTTTGCGCCGATGCGGTAACGCTGTGTGTCGGTGTAGGAAAATGTGCGTCCCTGCAGCATTTTATCAGCGGAAAATTCGATGCCGGGAACGATGTTTGCGGGACAGAACGCTGCCTGCTCGATGTCGGTAAAGAAGTTTTTGGGATTTTCGTTTAAAACCATCATGCCGACCTTCTGGAACGGGAACTGATCCTCCGGCCAGATTTTGGTATCGTCGAGTGGATCGAAGGACAGCTGGTCAGCCATTTCGGGCTTCATGATCTGTACCTGAAATTCATATCGGATCGGGTTGCCCAAAGCGAGCCGCCTGTGCAGCGTGCGCACAGCGATGTCCGGATCCTGACCGGCAAGGCGTTTTCCTTCTTTGCGGTCGATGATGTCGAAGGGTTCCTGTGCGGCAAAACGATATTTGACGTAAAAACGTTCCCCTTTTCCATTGACCCAGACAAAGGTATTGACACCAAAACCGTCCATTTTGGCAAAATCCTTGACGATGCCGCGGTCACTGTAGAGCCACATCAGCTGATGAAGGCTTTCCGGTGTGAGGGAGAAAAAATCCCAGACATGCGCGTAGTTTTTGATATTTGTGCAGGGATCGGGCTTCTGGGAATGGATGAAATCGGGAAACTGCATGGCGTCGCGGATAAAAAAGACTGGAAGGCTTAAGCCGACGACGTCATAATTACCCTGAGAGGTGTAAAATTTAACAGCAAAGCCGCGCGGGTCGCGGTCAGTGTCAGGAGAGCCCTTGGAGCCGATGACGGTGGAGAAACGGATCAGAAAACGGGTGGATACGGACGGATCCTGTAAAAACGCAGCGCTCGTATAATCCCGCATGGAACGGTAAGGGCGGAATGTGCCGAATGCGCCGCTTCCTTTAGCGTGCACAACGCGCTCCGGGATGCGTTCCCGGTCGAAATGTGCAAGTTTTTCAATAAAATCCACGTCCTGTAAGAGGACGGGACCGTTTTGCCCGAGGGTCTGGGAGCTGGCGGTGTCCGAAACGGGAGCGCCTTGAGAAAGAGTCAGCACAGGCTGGCTGCAGGAAGCAGCGAGAGTCTGTGCTGAGTTTGGATTGGTGTCAGCCAGATGTCCGTCAGACGGCGTCCGGCTGCTGTTTAAAGATTCCTTTGTCATAAAATTTCCTCAGAGTCCTTTTTACTATTTATGATATGGGACTTTGGGAAAAAAGTACCGCATTACTGCTCGCGGAACGTGATTGTGCCAGTCTTTTCGTCCATGCTTTCAACGATAGCGAGAGATTCCAGATGGATGCCTTTTTTGCGCAGCTCATCGCCGCCGGGCTGGAAGCCTTTTTCAATTACGATGCCCGCACCGACCAGGGTTGCACCGGAGGATTCTACCAGGGCAGCAAGACCCTCGAGAGCTCTTCCGTTTGCTAAGAAATCATCGATCAGCAGGACTCTGTCGTTGGGAGAAAGGAATTCTTTGATACGATGATGTCATAGATTCTGCCGTGAGTGTAGGATTCCACCTGTGTGGTGAAAACGTCTCCGGCAATATTTTTGGTCTGATTTTTCTTCGCAAAAACGACAGGAACATCAAAATACTGCGCCGTGATGCAGGCAATGCCGATACCGGAGGCTTCGATGGTCAGGATCTTGTTGACGCCGGCATCCGAGAAACGGCGGTAAAACTCTTTGCCGATTTCTTCAAACAGGTGGATATCCATCTGATGATTCAGAAAGCGGTCTACTTTGAGGACATTTCCTTCTTTAATGATTCCGTCTTTGCGAATTCTTTCTTCCAAAAGCTGCATAGTTTTTTACTCCTTATTTAAATTTCTGATAATAGCCCATAATAAAAATGAACAGGACGATCAGCGGCAGAATATAGGAAACGTAAACGCGCGCCCAGGCGGGAAATTTTACGCCCTTGCCGGTGTCGGCTTCTGCCAGGAAGTTTTTCCAGCCCCAGCCGTATCTGCTGGTACAGAACAGCAGATAGACCATGCTGCCCAGGGGCAGGAGGTTGTTGGAAACAATGAAGTCCTCGAGATCCTGAATCGTGGAGCCAGCGCCCATCGGCTGGAAACCGGACCAGATGTTGAAGCCGAATACGCAGGGCAGGGACAGGAGGATAATCGCAATTCCATTGATCAGGACGGTTTTTTTACGGGATGTGCCGAACAGATCCATGGAAAAGCTGATGATATTTTCGAATACGGCAATAATCGTGGACTGGGCGGCAAACGTCATGAAGACGAAGAACAAAACACCGAAAATCCGTCCACCGACCATCTGGTTGAAGATGTTGGGCAGAGTGATGAACACCAGTCCGGGTCCCTGTCCGGGATCGACGCCGAATGCAAAGCAGGACGGGAAAATAATCAGTCCTGCGAGAAAAGCAACCAGTGTGTCCAGAAGGCAGATATTGATTGTTTCCCCTGTCAGGGTGTGGTCTTTACCGATGTAGCTGCCGAAAATCGCCATCGCACCGATGCCGAGACTCAGGGTAAAGAACGCCTGTCCCATTGCGGCGAAAATCGTGTTGCCGACGCCGTTTTCTGTAAATCTGGTAAAATCGGGAATCAGATAAAAGCGCAGTCCCTCGGAAGCGCCGGGCAGTGTCACACTGCGGATACACAGAATGAGCAGGATGAGGAAAAGACAGCTCATCATTGCCTTGGTAATACGCTCCACACCTTTTTGCAGACCGAGACTGCAGATAAAAAAGCTCAGCAGAACCACAAGAACCATCCAGAATGTCATGTAACCGGGGCGGGCGAGCATGTCATTAAAAACTGCTGCAACGCCGTCAGAATCCAGACCTTTGAATTCTCCGGTCAGCGTCTTGAAGATATAGGCTGCCATCCAGCCGCCGACCGTGGTGTAACATCATCAGAAGATAGTTGCCTGCCATACAGGCATAGCCCTGCAGATGCCATTTTGTACCGGCAGGCTCAAGCACATGGAAAGAGCGCGCCGCGGATTTCTGGCTGGCGCGGCCCACCGCAAATTCCATGACCATGATCGGAAGACCGAGCAGGACAAGGAAAATAAGGTAAACAAGGACAAACGCGGCGCCGCCGTATTGTCCCGTAATATAAGGAAAACGCCAGACATTACCCAATCCTACCGCACAGCCGGCAGAAATCAGGATAAATCCAAGCCTGGAGGAAAAACGTTCTCTATTGTTCATTTGCAGCTCTCCTGGAATCTTAAAAAAATACGATTGAACGGTATCGGACAATCTGTAGAAAAGCATAGCATAAAACGGTATTTTACGCAACGAACGGAGCGAGAAATTATAAAAACTAAATGAAATTTTCGGCGGCAGGATTGTAAAGAGGTGGAGAATATTGTACCCTTAAAGAGAAGAACTGTAGTTCGTTTTAGCAGGAGGGCTGCAGTCAGAAACTGGAGGAAATGAAAGAGCATGTTGGATTGGAAGCTGCTTGCCGGTGCAGCAGGCATTGTGGCGGCGGTTGTTTTTGTCATATGGCTGATTTTTTTCTGCGCACGCCGGATACGGGAGCATTTAAAGGGACGTGAGCTGGATGCAATGGAGGGACACGATTTCGAATATTTCTGTGCGGACCTTCTGGAAGACCATGGTTTTAAAAGTGTAGAAGTGACCCGCGGGAGCGGTGATTACGGTGTTGATGTCCTGGCGGAAAAGGAGGGCGTGACCTATGCGGTACAGTGTAAGCGCTACGATGGGCCTGTTGGCGTCAAGGCGGTTCAGGAAGCCTATGCGGGGCGGGATTATTACGACCGGATGGTGGGTGCTGTGATGACGAACCAGTATTTTACGGAGCCTGCGGTCAAGGCGGCAAAGAAGCTGAAGATTCTCCTGTGGGACAGGGGATATCTGGAAAGCATGATGGAAGAAGAGGAATAAGATTGAAATGGTAACTGTGGAGGTACTGAACAGTTACGAAAAATAAAATTTTTCAATCGCGGGATTTGTGTCTGCGCGCACTTGACACAAACTCGACATGCGCAAAAGGCGTGCGCAGAAATGAGTGGAAAGTATGAGTTTTGTGGAATTTCATGACGTGAAAAAAATTTATCACATGGGCGAGGTGGAGATCCCGGCGCTGCAGGGCGTCAATTTCGAGATCGAAAAAGGCGAATTCTGCGTGATCGTCGGAGCCAGCGGCGCTGGCAAGACAACGATCCTGAATATTCTTGGCGGAATGGATACGCTGACGGAGGGAAAGGTCCTGCTGGATGGAAAAGAAATTTCCTCTTACGGAAAGAAGCAGCTGACAGACTACCGCAGATATGATATTGGCTTTGTGTTCCAGTTTTATAATCTGGTCGGAAACCTGACAGCGCTGGAAAATGTGGAGCTGGCATCCCAGATCTGCAGCGATCCGCTGGATGCAGGGCAGGTGCTTGCAGACGTGGGGCTTGCAGACCGAGCATCGAACTTCCCTGCGCAGCTTTCCGGCGGGGAACAGCAGCGTGTGGCGATCGCCCGTGCCCTTGCTAAAAATCCAAAGCTTTTGCTGTGCGATGAACCAACCGGCGCGCTGGATTACAATACAGGTAAGGCAGTGCTGAAGCTGCTGCAGGATACCTGCCGCAAAAAGGGCGTTACCGTCGTTGTCATCACACACAACCAGGCGATTACGGCGATGGCGGATCGGATTATCACCGTGAAGAATGGAACAGTCACAGATATGCGTAAAAACGAACATATTGTTCCGGTAGAGCAGATCGAGTGGTAAAGGATAGAATGTGCATGCTCGGCAAGCATTTTGTTTGTTGGAAATATAGGCTTGTGCCGCGGCGCGGCAGAAGGTGAGGAGACGTGAAAAGAAGAAAATCGGCGATGTGGAAAACAACATATCGGGAAATCCGGCAGAGCTTCGGCAGATATGCTGCAATTTTGGCGATTGTAGCGCTGGGTGTGGGATTTTTCGTCGGGCTGATGGTGGTGACACCTGCAATGGTGCGAAACGGCGGGCGGTATTTGAACAACCATGACCTGTATGATCTGCGGCTGTTATCGACGCTCGGCTTTGAAAAGGATTCGGTGGACGCTTTTACAGGCCGAGAGGATGTCAAAGCAGTGGAGGGCGCGGTTTCTTCGGATTTCCTGGCGGTGGATGAGAGCGGCAAAAGCCGGGTGCTTGTGGCGCAGACACTTTTGGAAGTACAGAATCAGGTCGAATTAAAAGCGGGACGGCTGCCGGAGGCGGCGGATGAAATCGTCATGGATTCCAGTCTGTTTTCGAAAGACGATATCGGAAAAACGATTCAGGTTTCGGATGAAAATCCCGAAGAGACGGCAGATTTGTTCGCATATGACGTGTATACAATCGTCGGCATAGCAGATGCTTCCTATTATATTAACTATCAGCGTGGCTCGACCACACTTGGAACGGGGCGGGTTTCCGGCTTTGTATACATGCTTCCGGATGGATTTGATACGAATTATTATACGGAAATTTTTGTCCGGCTCGATCAGAATGACCGGATTTACAGTGACGTTTACAAGAAAAAAATCGAAGAACTCAAGACCTGGGCAGAGCCGATTGCAGAGCAGGAGGCGCAGAACCGCTACGACAGCCTGAAAGCAGATGCGCAGCAGAAGGTGGACGATGCGCAGAAGGAGCTGCGGGATCAGACGGCGGATGCGCGTACCGATCTGGAAGAGGCGAAGCAGAAGCTGACAGACGGGCAAAAAGAGCTTGCAGACGGCAAAGAGCAGATCGCGGACGCAAGAAAGCAGCTGCAGCAGGCAAAACAGACGCTTGCGCAGAAGCAGACGGAACTTAACAACGGACGCGCGCAGCTTGTGGATGGACGCAGCCAGCTGGAAGCCGGGCAGGTGCAGCTTGACAGCGCGCGGGCACAGTTGAATGCAGCGATTGCGGCTGCGCAGAGTGCGGGAAGCCAGGCGGGCGCAGAATCCGGCATGTCCGGCAGTGCCGCCGTCAGCCCTGCGCAGCTTTGGCAGCAGCTGGCCCAGCTCGATGCGCAGCAGGCAGCTCTGGATGCGCAGCGCAATCAGCTGGAAAGCAGCGAGGCAGAGCTTACAGCTGGAGAAAAGCAGCTTGCGGCTGCAAAGCAGGAGCTTTCCTCGCAGGAAAAACAGCTAAACGAGCAGGAACAGAAGCTGGCGGATGCAGAGAAGGAGCTTGCCGACGGTCAGAAAGAATATGAAGACGGCTTACAGACACTGGATGAAAAGACCGCAGATGCAAAGGAAGAGATTGCGGATGCGCAGAAGCAGATCGACGAGATCCAGGAGCCGGATGTCTATGTGCTGGGCAGGGATACCAATATCGGTTATGCCAGTTATGAAAATGATTCTACGATCGTCGCCGGAATTGCGAAGGTATTGCCGTTTTTCTTTTTCCTGGTAGCGGCACTGGTGTGTATGACGACAATGAACCGGATGGTAGAGGAGCAGCGGACACAGATCGGTGTACTCAAGGCACTCGGTTATTCGGAAGCCCGGATTATGGGGAAATATCTGTTTTATGCGGGAAGTGCGGCATGGATCGGTTCAGTTATCGGTTTCCTGATCGGTTCGACGATTTTCCCGACCGTCATCTGGAATGCATATAAGATCATGTACCATATGGGGGATTATGAGCTGATGTTTGACCCGGGGCTGGCGGCTGCCTCGCTTGCAGTGGCACTTTTATGCTCGGTTGGCGTAACGTGGCTGACCTGTCGGTACGAGCTGATGAGCACGGCTGCAAATCTGATCCGTCCCAAGTCGCCAAAGAGCGGCAGAAGGGTATGGCTGGAGCACATCCCGTTTGTCTGGAACCATATGAGCTTTCTGGCAAAGGTTTCCGTGCGGAATGTTTTCCGGTATAAGCAGAGATTTTTTATGATGGTAATCGGTATCGGCGGCTGCACAGCCCTTCTTGTAACCGGCTATGGTATAAAGGATACGATTGCGGACATTGCGGATATGCAGTATGAGGAAGTACAGCTGTATGATATGAGCGCGACACTGAAAGAGGGGTATCCGGCCGCGGATGCGGCAGACTTTTCTGAACTTACCGAGGTGCTTTCCGAATCCTCTGAGGATTGGATGCCCTTCTGTGAGATTGCAATGGATCTGACGGGGCGCAGTGGTGTCAAGACCGCCAATGTCGTCATTCCGCAGGATACCGGGGCAGCGCAGGAGTATATCCGGCTGCGGACAGAAGAGGGTGAGGATATTCCATGGCCTGGTGAGGAAGAGGCTGTTATCAGTGCAAAGCTTGCGCGAAAATGCGGGATCCGCGTTGGGGATACCGTTACACTGCGGACTGAGGATGGCGAAAAGCTAAAAGTGAAGGTGGCTGCTCTGTCTCGAAACTATATTTATAATTACGTTTATATTTCACCGGAAACATGGAAACTCGATAACGGAAGTGATCCGGTTTACAAGAGCATTTATATCCATGCATCGGAGGGTGCGCAGGAGAACCGGGAACTGTCGGAAAAGCTGCTGGCATGCGACGTCGTTTCTGCAGTTGCGGTCAATGCGGATATGCTCAGCCAGGTCAACAAAATGATGGGCAGTCTGGATGCAGTGGTGCTTTTGGTCATCCTCTGCGCCGGTGCGTTGGCATTTATCGTAATTTATAACCTGACGAACATCAACATCACCGAGCGAATCCGGGAGATTGCAACGATCAAGGTACTTGGTTTCCGACCAAAGGAGACAGCATCCTATGTGTTCCGGGAAAATGTCGTGCTGACAGCGCTCGGAACAATTGTCGGGCTGGGAGCCGGAATTTGCCTGCACCGGTTTGTTATTGCAAATATTGATGTCGATATGGTTACATTTCAGCCGCGGGTGCTTCCCTTTAGTTTTGTAAAGAGTATCCTGCTGACCTTTGTATTTATGGTCATTGTAGATGTTGTGATGTATCTGAAGCTGGAACGGATCAATATGGCGGAATCGTTGAAAAGCGTGGAATAAAACAATAAAATGCATGCTCTGTGAGCGATCTATGGGCATGAACCAAACGGGCTGGCGCGTGGTCAGCCCGTTTTTGCTGCAGTCTGTTTCAGCCGTTTTGTAAGGTTTTCGAAATCAGACGGACCAGCTTCCAGGACAAAGCGATGGAAGCGCAGCAGGGAAAAGTTGTCGCTCCACTGAAGTTCGGCTCTTTTTTGAGGGCATTCATTTCGAGATATCCAACGTAATACTTCAAATAGACCGCAGGGGCAGTGCGCAGATAATCGTAAACACGTTCCGACTGCTCTTCCGAAAGACCGAAGGATTCGAGGGAGCGCAGAAGCTCTGACTCTTCCGCACCGTAATAGTGCAGAGAAAGGTCGAGTAAGCAAAACAGGTTGATTTGCAGATCGCGCTGCTGTGCCAGAAGCGTACAGAGCAGCGCAGCGGGATAGGAGCTGCCCAAGCTGCCTTCCGCTTCCGCAAGGACCTGTGCGGCATATTCATAGGAAATCCGTTCGGTATAGTACGCCCAGCCCTCCACATATCCGCCGTAGGAGAACAGCTTGCGAATTGGCAGCGTCTGCGTGTCGCAGACAAGGGAGGAATAGACGGTCTGGTAGAGATGCCCCGGATAACCCTCATGAGCGAGTGTGGTGTAAAGCTCAATTCCGTCCGCGGTCGAGGAACGGTTGATGCGGATCGTATTCTGCATCAGAGCATCGATAGGCGGGATCATATAAAAGGCGGGACTGGAATATGCCTCGAGCCCGGCGTCCACATCCTGAATGTCGCATTGAACCGTCTGGGCGGTTAGATCGGCCAGAGCCGGAAAGTCCTGCTGCATCCGGTTTTGCAGATCTTCCAGAATGGCGGTTGGATCAGAAAGTGGAAATCCATCGTTAACCGGGGCAAGGTCAGGCGTACCGCCGGTCAGCTCCTGATAAGTGGTCAGCGTCTGCTTCATCTCTTTGTAGGTTTTCTGAAACTGTTTTTGAAGGAGCAAATAGAGCTGATCCATGGAAAGGGAGGAGCCGGTGGATTCCTTGACGAGCCAGGCATAATATTGCCGCCCGTCGGGCTTCTGGGAAAGTCCTCCCCTCGTGCGTCCGGTGTCGGAAAGCTGTTCCAGCCCGTCTGCGAGGGACTGCCAGGCGGGCAGGACGGATTTTGACAAAAGCGACTGGTTTTGTGCTTCGTATTGTGACTGCTGCTTGGCGGTCAGAAGTCTCCTTTTTGTAAAAGAGATGCAAGTCTGGAAGAAAACGTCGTCTGTAAAAAGTGCGTGCCGGAGGAAAGCGCCTCCTTTGTGAGGATTTCGCGGCACTGCTGTGCACTTTTTTTAGCGTCCTCTTTTTCCATAAAAAGCCCGGCTGCACTTTTTTCGGATTCATAAGAAAGCAGACCCTGCACGTAATCGGGAACGGACTGCAGGAGGGAAAGATAGGTTTCCACGTCGTCAGCGGTATAAAACGGATATTCTGCAAATAATAAAAGCAGCTCGCTCTGCATGCCGGAGGTCGGGGAAAGAGGTTCCTCATAATAGGAAAAATCGGATTCTTCGAGGTCGAGAGCCAGCCTGTCGCAGAGCAGATCGTAGGTATAGCGCTCCTCCTCATTTAATTTTTTCGAATCGAGAAAGGAGAGCACGGATAAAAATTTCTGCCGGGAGGCGGCAGAAGCCTCGGAAGCTTCCTTAGAATAAACCGGAAGCGCAGCGTCTTTTAGATGAATCCCTTGCAGATTCGGATACGCCATGACAAAGTGCAGGCTGAGGGCATCGTGTTCAAGGCTGGACTGCACATATGCACTTGTTATTTTATGGAAAAGAGCCCGGTCAAAGCAGTGGGAACACAGCAAAATTGCGGGCAGAAAAATACACAGAAAAAGCGTGCATAGAAACAGAGGAGTCCGTTTGCGGAAAATATTTTTCAAAAAGCGCCACCAGATTTTTTCATATTTATATGTGGTTTTGGGAAAAGATATGAGAAAACCCCCTGTAAATGGGTTGACTGTCTATAGTAAAATGTGATACAAAGTAAAGTAAGTGGTTAATTTTTGGGCCGTTTTCGCGGCGGAATGAGAGGAATTATGGATAATTTGGAACTTGCCAAAGTGGCGAATGAAGTCCGCAAGGGCGTTTTGACTGCTGTACATGGCGCAAAATCCGGTCATCCGGGAGGATCGCTTTCTGCAGCAGATATCTTTACCTACCTGTATTTTGAAGAGATGAATATTGATCCGGCAGATCCGAAGAAGGAAGACCGGGATCGTTTTGTTCTTTCCAAGGGACATACGGCACCCGGTCTGTATTCTGCCCTGGCACATAGAGGCTTTTTCCCGGTAGAGGATCTGGAGACACTGCGTCATCTCGGTTCTTATTTGCAGGGACATCCCTGGCGACCAGAACAGCACCGGCCGCCGCATGAAAAATTCGGTCATCTTCATTACAGCAATCCTCCTACGTTGGTTTTACTCGGTTTCTCGATGACACGCACACGCTCTCCGTCCCGAAGCACATGAACGCCCGCCCGCACGATACGCTCCTCGCCCGTCAGCCCTTCGACGACGACGGCACGGCCTTCGGTATCCGTTCCGCCGAGTACGACGGGACGTTTGCGGGCGGTGGAATCCGCCCCGAAAAACCCACACGCACGGTTCGCCGGTCTCATTGTCGCGGAAAATCGCGCACAGCGGCACGGCAATCCCGCGAGCGGAGGGCTGCTATCCTCACGACGATGCCGACC
>VOFJ01002922.1_pt1 | contig 51207 bp, 98 predicted proteins | sample 5384081 | NCBI WGS metagenome assembly VOFJ01 (sample SAMN12384729, study PRJNA508395) | human gut metagenome | isolation source: healthy gut I | host: Homo sapiens
GGAAGCTTAACCGCAATCTTCTTTTCCCCCATTTTTCTTAGCCGCTTTTTCTGAATTTTTCCCATCCATTTTTTGAAGCGTTAATGGATAAAAACACATAATCTTTCATCCATGTTCCTAATGTGATATGCCAGCGATGCCGAAATCTGTAATGGATGTTGAAAAAACGGTCGCTTAAAGTTTTCATCCAATGTTATTCCAAACATTTCCGAAATTCCAATCACTACGTCCATCCCGCCGAAAAAATCAGCATATAGTTGAATAGAATAAAACAAGACGCCAAATATCGCCAGTCCATGATACTGGTCGGGGGTTTCCAAAAATAGCTTCTACAAAAACTACTGACCAGTCAGCAAGAACCATCTTCTTAAAAAATCCCCCACAAAATTCTTTGTGTCCCCCGACATAATCTACTTAATTCAAATTTATGTCCTTCATACAACTGCCCTGCCATTTTACTGTGTCGTCCAATCGGTCCCTGCAGAATCTGCGGGAAATAAAGATACAAACAATGCATAACGAAAAGGATTCTTTTCTGCTGTATCTCTTTTCCAATATACATCCAGTAAGTATCCGGACGATTGAAACGTATAGAATGATATTCCAAGTGGAAGTAATAGTTTCATTCCAGGGATACTCACATGAAATATCAAATTCATATTTTCAAGAATGAAATTGTATATTTCACCACACCAAGCATTCCAAAATTAAGAATCAAGCCTGCAATCAAAAATTTCTTTGCTTTCCTCTTATTCTTACCAATCTGACTCCCTATAAGTCTTCCACTCACATATGTAACTATTGTTGAAAAAACAAAAGAAACAAAAATATATTTTGAACCTGCCGCAAGATAATATATGTAGCTCATCACCAGAAGACCACACCATTGAACCTTCTGTGGCAGTATATAATAAATCGCTACACTCCCTGCCACAAACAAAATAAAAACATTTGATACTAATGACATATTTTCCTCTTTTACCCTAAAAAGGGATGGGAATATGCTCCATCCCCATCTCCTTTTCGTATACTTCTAATATAATAATCCATCATCCGACATCCATCATCTCCTGATGACTCAGAATTCCCTGTATCTCCTGAATTACTATAGGATTCAGATGGAGCTGGATTGCTATTGTTATTGCTACTTGTAGAATTTCCGAACTCTTCTGCTGTTTGGACGCCGCTGCTGCCTGTTCCGCTTCTTTTTTTCTAGCCGCTGCCTCCTCTGCAGCTTTCTGCTCTGCGGCTGCCTGTTCTGCTGCGGCCTGTGCTGCTGCTTCTTCTGCGGCTTTTCTGCTCTGCCGCAGCCTGTGCTGCTTCTTCTGCGGCTTTCTGCTCTGCCGCCTGCTTCACTGCCAGTTCCGCTTCTTTCGTATCAATCTGTTCTTTAGATTCAATACTTGTATAGGTGAGATAAGCCACATCATCTGCATAACAAAGATCCCCTTTTCGATATCTCCCAAATGGGAATGCATGCAATTCTGCTGTACTGTCATCCCTCAAATGTCAGTTGACGTCATATCCCTGCTCTAAAACTTTCTCATCATCTGTTCCATCATTTTCTGTTGTTTCAAATTCTTCCGTCACATCTTCATTCTCGTTTTTTTGTAGCTTTGTAATAAAGATTTCTGCTTTCCTGATCAGCAAAAAAAACATCTCCTTCTTCCAGCATATTCTCTGGATAAGCATCCTCATCTGTCAACTTAATCGCAACGCCTTTAATATTTTTTCCAGTTGCATTCTTTACTTCTACTTTAAATGCCTCTTTATCTTCCTGACCAATTGCTTTCAGTTCAGGTTCTTTTTTTCTTCTTCAACTACCGGTGTCTCTTCTTTTTTTTTTACTTCCGCATCCTGTAACCGTTCCAGCAGACCAATCATGCATAAGCAAAGAGTAACAAGTACCTTCCTTTTCATTCCTACTCTTCCTTTCTATTATTAATTCATTCTATAATAATTCGAATATCTCCAAGTTCCGACATTCCATAAGAAATCTGATAACCATTTCTTCCTGACTCATGTGTAAAATCAGGATCAAAAACATATGTACTTCCATTCATATCAATCTCAACCCAAGAATGTACTCCCATGTTTCCACTTCGGAGTGGAACATATCCCGCAACTGGTGTGCATCATATCCCTAATAGTTTTGCCATATAATAGAAAGTCCCGGCCATAACATAACAATCTCCTGTTTTGGTCTTAAATCCATGAATCGCAAAATTTTTACTTCCTGGTGACGGATCATTCGAATAATTCACATATGGAAGATTTGCTGACCAGTTGTATGCTGCCCATAGATTCCAGCCAACCCGATTCAAAACATTATATGCCCCTTGATAAGCTTCATTATACACTCCATCATCGGTGCAACTACATAACCATTGATTACTGTATTAACCGCCATTGCTCCCTCCGGTGCAACTGACGAATTTCCTGCCGGATATAAATAATACCAGTCATCATTCATTATGATCCATCCTGTTTCCATGGCTCCATTTGCATTCAGATGATACCAGTTTCCATTTTTTGTTTTGTCCATCCGGTTTCCATTCCACCACCACCATAGAAGTGATACCATCTTTCCGTCAATTAGCATCCATTCGGATGCAACCATTTTACCACCTCTTGCTGGATCTAAATAATACCAGTTATTATTCTGCTTAAACCATCCTGTCTCCATATATCCATTTTTCATTCAAATGATACCAGGCGCCCGTCTGTCCCGTCCATCCGGTTTCCATTCCACCACCACCATAGAAGTGATACCATCTTCCGTCAATTAGCATCCATTCGGATGCAACCATTTTACCGCCTCTTGCTGGATCTAAATAATACCAGTTATTATTCTGCGTAAACCAGCCTGTCTTCATAGCTCCTGGTGTTTCAGGACACTCTTTTTCCGTCTGCAGATAATACCAACTATTTTCATCCTTTACCCAGCCTGTCGTGATTTTTTCCATTCGCATCTGCGTAATATTTTTTCCGTCAATAAAATTCCATCCCGGTTCAAGTTTTACATCTTCTTCGGGTTTTTCTGAATTGCCTAAATTATCTGGTTCTTCCGATTCTCCTGCAGTCTCCGGATTCTCCGATTCCTTCGGCGTTTGCAAATCATCTTGTGCTTTCCACCACCTCATTTGATTCCAACACAATATCTTCTTGTAAATCTGCCATTTCAGACTCAATAGTATCCTTTTCTTCAGGTAATGTCTCAGCATTAACTCTAGTAGGAACTGTTGCCACTGCCATCATGCAAATAGCACCAATAACAAGTTTTGACCAATACTTCTCATTCTTCACTTTTTGTATTTCCTCTTTTTCATTTTTCAACATTTACAGACTTTTTCATTTTTTCTGAATCATCTTTACAATATCAACACCATATCCATCTGCTGCTGCCCATCCTTTATTCTACGGGTTATTTGGAATCCCCAGCCATTCTACATAGATTGAACATCCGCGTTCTACGTATTTAAAGCGATTATCTACACAAGTCTCTGATTTAAATCCTTCGTTGATCCGTACGCTTTCAGATGTTGGATTTGGGGCGCGCACACCTTTCTTACATCTTTAAATGATTCGCCTGTAACACCATTTCCGGTTGCACCCATTCCCGCAAAAATTATACTGTTCTGCCTTAACATCACCCCTTGAACTGAAGCCAGCCTGTTTCTTTTTCATTGCCTGTGCAAAAGCAACCTCCGCTTTAATACCTTCTTTTTCTGCTTCCTCATAATAGATCTGACAGAACTCCTCTAGCGTAGAAGCTCCTCCCTTTTTCATAATATCCGTTGGATAAGAGTATTTACTCTGTCTAAAATAATCTGTCATCTGTTTCACTGAAACAGATGTTGTTCCTTCTATCAGATATGTTCCTTCCACAACTTTACTTTCGATATTCCCCTCATCCTTCTTTGTCGAAGTGTTCCCTCCATTATTAATAGTACCATTATTGTCTGTTATATCTGTATGTTTTTTGAAGCATCGTAAACACCCATTATCGTCAAAATAATACCAAGCACCTTCTATCTGCTTCCCAACCTGTCTGCATAATTCCACTCGATTGATCGAAATAATATTTCTTACCATCGATTACATACCAGCCTGTTTTCATGGAGCCATCATTTCGATCTCCGAGATAATACCAGACATCTCCCAGTTTCTGCCAGCCTGTTCTCATATAACCATCATCTGTTCCACCAAGATAGTACCAGCTATTATCTATTTTTTTTCCAATCGGTCTGCATTCTTCCATCTTCTGACCCGCCTAAATAATACCAGTTTTCATTCGGTTTGTACCAGCCGTTTTCATGGAGCCATCTCCAGCTTTTTCCGAAATTATACCAAAAGCCATTAATATACTCCCAACCGGTTTTCATTGCTCCATCATTGGCATCTCCGAGATAATACCAAGATCCGCTAATTTTCTTCCAGCCAGTCTTCATTGCTCCATCATTGGCATCTCAAGATAATACCAGACATCTCCCAGTTTCTGCCAGCCTGTTCTCATATAACCATCATCTGTTCCACCAAGATAGTACCAGCTATTATCTATTTTTTTCCAATCGGTCTGCATTCTTCCATCTTCTGACCCGCCTAAATAATACCAGTTTTCATTCGGTTTGTACCAACCCGTTTTCATGGAGCCATCTCCAGCTTTTCCGAAATTATACCAAAAAGCCATTAATATACTCCCCAACCGGTTTTCATTGCTCCATCATTGGCATCTCCAAGATAATACCAAGATCCTTTAATTTTCTGCCAACCAGTCTTCATTGCTCCATCATTGGTGCATCCAAGATAATACCAGGATCCTTTAATTTTCTGCCAATCTGTTCTCATATAACCATCTGAATCAAAATAATACCAGTTTCCATTAATTAAAGCCCACTGATTCTTTAAATAACCTGATCCTGATTGATACCACCAACCTTTTGAATCTTTCTGCCAACCTTCTTTTTCAAGACCAAAGTATTTCGCGATTCCTGTTGCATCTTGCAACTCCAAGTTTCTTCAATCCTGCTTCATTATTCAAATAATTATTCACATCTGAACTATTTGTTACAAATGCATGTTCGACAATAATTCCAGGTATTCCATGTTCTTTTTGCTGAAATCTGAACTGTAAAATAATCAGAAATCGATCCATCCTCATAGGTTTCCCCTATCGTTGTATTTTTGCTGTAAATTGCTCTTCTTTCCAATCCAATCCCTACAAGTTCATCCTCTATTAATTTTGCAAGTCTCTTACCGTCTGCACCTACTTGTGGTTTCCAACTCAAATTCGGATAAATCACCTCTGCACCTTTCGCTGAAGATGATTTAGAAGAATTTAAATGAATACTGACATAAATACTTGCTCCTGCCTTCGCTGCATCAGCAACTCTCTGCTCAATATCTTTTTGCAGAAACTTTCCTCCCGGATGAGGACACGCTGCACTCGTCCGGGTCATGTAAACAGATACTCCTGCATAATTTTCCAATTCCGCCCCTTTACAATACTGTGCAATCTTTAATGTAAGAACCTCTTCCCGGACCCCATTTGCTGAAGCACCTGCATGTGATGAATCATGTCCTGGATCTAGTGCAACTACAAAGATTCGTATTCCGTGTTTGTACTCCATCATCACACATCATAGCTGGCATTTCTGCTGTTGCCTGATTGATTGCTTCTTCCAGACTTTCCTTTTCTGTCACATTTCCAGCTTCATCGATATTATACGCTGCAATATCAGTCGACATCCCTTCATCATCCACTAGTGACAGTTGCTCGATTCCTTCGTATTCTTCATCCACACCAAATACTGTTTCTGCACCTAACTCTGCAAGTGAATAGGTATATGTCACCCCTTTTGAATTACAAGATTAAGTTCAGTTATTTGATAGATTCCTTTCTCTTGTTCCGTATAGGCCCGTTCAAACAAATAAATTGTATCCGTCTCTTCTGATGCATACCATATTTCTTCACCTTCTGGTCCACTTACTACAGCTGACATCTCAGTAATATTTTTCTGTACCATCTCCCCAAGACACGGCAATTTTCTGCGTATCTGGTGATTCCAGATACGGCTGTTCAACATAAATATAATTCAAACGCGGATCTGTTACCGTGTCCTGAATATCTTTTTCTGCATTTTCAGTGATTGCGATACTATTTTCACAATTTTCATTCGCCCATATTGAGTAGGAACTGTCGTTATTGCCAAAATCGCTGTCATCAAAAAAATACAATACACTTTTTCATTAGATTTTCCAATCTTTTTGTATCCTCCATTGCTTTACTGCTTTGTCATATAACCATCCAGGACTGCACTACTAGTTTCCAATGGCTGACCATTCTCTGTTATCTTAATTTTCTCACAACTATAACTATCCAGGAATGTATTCACGATACACTTAAGTACTTCTTGTTCTTCTGTGGCACCCATAGTTCTTATGTAATTTCCAAAGGTACCATCAACATCCAGATCAATCTTTTTTTCTTCTGTATTTACATTACATGTATTCAATTTACAGTCTGTCGTCAAAACATCTCTTTCTTTCAGTGCTGTCCATATCTCTTCTCCACTCAACTGATTCACTTTAATTTCCTCTGACTGAATCTCTCCGCTATCTAGATTCACAGAATACACTGTTATGATTTTCTGTATCTCTGTTTTTTTCAGCTTTTTGTGTTTCATCTTCTTTTAAGTTATCTTTATAATCAGTTGTTGTATCCTGCTTGTTGTCCGTTTGAATCTGTTCCTCTGTATTTTTGTTCTCTTTCTGACCACATCCAACAACCAACACCGCCGCAAGACAGCACAGTACAAAAATCCCTCTTTTTCTTATACATGCTTACACCTCCTTTTCATCGCAAAAAAAACCTATAACGAATATCATTTTATCGTAATTCAAATATTTTTGTCTACATTTCTCTAACAAATATCCCATAAGAAAAAAGGAAAGAATCCCTTCTTCGGACAATTCTTTCCTTTTCTTTTTGTTTTATTTATCTTTTCATTATACCGGATTTACCCTTCTGCATATTCCCCATTCTCAATTCAATTGTTCACCTTCCGGCAACACTCCACCTTCTTCTACAATGTTTGCGGATCAATAATATTCTGCACAGAAGATTCAACCGGCTCCATAATAAAGAGTTCTGTATCACCACTAGAATAACAAATTCCAGTTGTATTCGTACCTTCCGCTGCTACAGACTGAATCGTCCATGCCGGATTATTACTTAACTGATATTTAATCAACGCATTAATCTCTTCCTGAGACATATTGGTCTCTATATCTTTACTCACCTGTTCCATAATAGCATTCGCTTTCAAGAGCATAGTCGGTGACAAACACTTCTTCAACATAGCAGTAATAACTGCCTGCTGATCTTTTCCTCTCTGATTGTCTCCACCTGGAACATTGTGTCTCTCTCTACAGAAAGCAAGTGCTTCTTCACCATTAAAGTGATTATATCCTTCCTGGACATCCATTACATGTGTTCAGAATCTTCACTTGTAGTAAACTCATACTCTGAATATACATCAATTCCTCCAAGTGTATCTACAATGTCAATCATGGATGTAAAATTCAATCTCGCATAATAATTAATATCCGTTTCATATAATTCACCCAACGTTCTCATAGATGCATCTATCCCGTAGATTCCCGCATGTGTCAACTTATCTCTCTGTCCTCCTGAAATCCCCGGAATAGGAACATAATAATCACGTGGTGTTGTTACAAGTAATATCTGATGTGTCTGCGGGTTCACAACTGCAATAATATTCACATCACTTCGGCTTGTTTCTGATACATCACCATAAACATCAATACCACTGATATAAACTGTAAATGGTTCTTTTATAATACTGTCATCTGTTGCCATAGTATCCTTGTTTCCCAACTTCAATTCCACACGGATATTAAATGTGTATAATACCTTTGCTTTTCGCTATAACCGTCTACTGTTTCTTCCATCAGACTTGTATATGCACTGTTATAAATGATTGCATCACAATCTCCATCAATCAAAGCCTGTGCCTGATCCTGAACAGAATCGTATTCTTTCACTTCGATCGTATCAACGCCGATCTGCTTTTCAATATCAGTTACAGCTGTCTGTATATTGTCAGCACCTTTCTCAAACTGTACACCATACGTATAGTTTGCCGCATCTTCTATTGTCTCTGCCGAATCATCCGCTCGCACTGCAACAACCATCTTATCCACTTTATAGTTGCTGCCTGTGATCTTCCCAATCATATTATTAGCCTGAGCGACATAATAACTTCCAGTAAACATCACAACTGCCATAAGTAAACTGAACACTTTTCCCAAAGTACCCCGTTTTCTCCTTGCCGCCTGTGAATTCAGTGTCACACACCATAAGAAAAACAGTATTGCTGCTACCAGTATCAGATACTTATCCGGAATCATTCCCAACAAATACAATACCGCCATTAAGGCTATACTGGCAATCGTCTGAAGAATGATACACAAAAGTTCCCAATTTATTACTTCCCTGATCTGCGGGAATACTTATTTGTACTTTTCTTTCTGCGTGCAGAATTGCCAGCAGATCCTTTTCGTTTTGCCATCTTACATCCCTTTTCTCAAATTAGAACAATTTTGACGGGTAAACTCCTTTTTCAATCAATCCACGAAGTGCTGCTGTTACAGATTCTTTTTGTCTTCTTTATATGTCACACCAAACCACTGATCATGTGACTGCAGTACTTTTACTTCCAGTTTTCCATCATTTAACAGATCTCCAATCATTGTCGGAAGCAGGTATTCTGCTTTTAGATCCGTACTTTCTGTTTTCTCAAGGAACTCTTCAAATCCTGTCTTAAGAATCTCAAAAAATTCAGGTGTAATTCCCCACATATTCATAGATACCGGTGAATCAATGTCAAGGAATACATCTCCATCCTCTTTATGGATTACGGCTTTTCCATCTTCTTTTTCGATGTTATGTGTCTCTTCAATGTCTGCAAGCATACCATGTCCGTCTACTTTGCACACGCCTCTGGTCACACCGCCATTGTCACTCAATGTATTTTTTTAATACAAAGCTGACCATACAAATCTGCATTATATCAGTAGACGGGAGGTTTGTCAAATAACTGTATGCCTCTTTAAATGCTTCTTTTCCATAATAATCATCTGCATTGATTACAAGGAATGGAGCATCCACCACATCTTTACAGCAAAGAATTGCCTGACCTGTTCCCCATGGTTTTGTTCTTCCTGTGAATTTTCCGCTGAATTTTTCCGGAATATCATCAAGCTCTTGAAATGCATATGCTACTTCTACTTCTTTTTTCAATACGGTTGCCAATGATCTCTTTGAAATCTTTCTCGAGATCTTTGCGGATAACGAATACAACTTTGTCAAACCCTGCTTCTAATGCATCATAGATGGAGTAGTCCATGATAATCTCTCCATTTGGTCCAATCGGAGCCAGCTGCTTGATTCCACCTCCAAAACGACTTCCAATACCTGCCGCCATGATTACTAATGTTGCTTTTGCTCATTTTTTTTTTCCTCCTATGTCTCTTCACTGTTACAATATACCAGTTTATAAACACTACTTATTCTCCCAATCCATCTTTCACAAGTTGAACCATGTCTGAAAGTGCTGTTTCTTCGTCTTCTCCTTCACAAATAATTGTAATCTCATCTCCGCTTTTTATACATGCTCCCAGTACGCTTAATACACTTTTAGCATTTGCATTCACTTCTTCATTTTTCATCTTCTTGTATACTGTGATCTTGCTCTTGTACTGCATTGCAGTTTTACAAAACAATCCTGCCGGTCTTAGATGAAGTCCTGTCGGATTTTTTTTTGATCACTACTTTATCGCTTACCATGTTATTCTCTATTCTATCTCTCTGATAGTTGGAAGTTTTTAACTCCAATATCATATAATATGCATCGAAAACTGTCAATGCCAGCCTTCTTAATTCTTTTTTAATTTAGACCTGTATTTTTTTTTAATTAATATGAAGTATCATTAATTTGTCTCAGCGTCATTTTTCCGGTTGTTCATCCTCTGTTGATTCTTTTTCAGTCAATGTAAAGCTGCACTGTCACTGGTTTTGTCAATGTCACTCCATCCGGAAGGTCTACTTCTACCGGTATGTCAAAAGTGCCTTCCTTCGTGTAATTCTGGAGGTTTACCGATACTGCATTACTGATATCCAGACTGTCCAGCGTATCTTTCTCGCCCTGGAATACAAGCGTTACCTCAGCATCGGCTCATAACTTACCTGAAGATTTTTTGCCAGATAATTCTGTTTAATGGATGCAACCATAAACTCAATTGTACGATTTCCCAACTGTTCGATCATTGCAGTTGCGGTAACCTTTCCCGAAGCGCCTTCAATAAGTTCTACACCTTCCGGCAGATAATCTGTAATGTCAAATGCTTTCTCTATCTTTTTCTGTTGCCCCAGCAATAGACAATTCAGATGCTGGAATATTGATACTTTCAAATCTTGGATAAGGCCTCTTCTTTTCCGCAGATCTGCACGCTCGCCGGTTCGCTCGAACAACCGAGATATTCATATCCATCTGCCGGTGTTCCAGATGCTTCAAATTTTAACGGAACCGTCTTGATCCTCATCACTGTCACATCTACAGTGATTCCATCTTCTCAAGATTATTACTTAGCTGTCCCTGATTGATTACATTTCCCGATGCATCATATAAAACAAGTTCTGCTGTAAGTTCTTCATCTTTTGAAATTCCATCTACATTAATCTTCGCTACGGCTTTATCAATTGATTTTACTGTTGATTCTGCTCCTGTAATCGTTATTTTTTCAGGATTAACTTTCATCTCTCCAATCTGATAACCGTCACGCTGCGTTCCTGTTGTGCTAACAGTCAGTGTAAATACAGTCTTACCTGTTGGTTCTGTCTTAATCTGTATATTTCTCGGAGCAGCCTCTGCCGACTGATAAGATCCACTATACTTTGGAATTGATACTGAAATTGGTATCAACCCTGTCCTGGAATCCATTTCTTTGATATCCGCAGTAGCCACAATATCATCCGACTTAATCTGTTGAATCACTGAACGTTTTGCGTAAACAACTACGTTTACATTCTGTTCATCTAAAACCGTATAAACTTCTCCGCCCTGTGTAATCACATCATCATTCGCTATCGTAACTTTGATGTTTGTATAGGTTGATTTCGTAACCGGATTAGCAACATTCGCAACAATCAGCCAAAGAAATGCTGCAAAAACAAATGCAATAATCTTAAGTGGAAGATTCGTTGTCAATTTGTATTTTTTCATGATCTGTGCCATCCTTTCCGTATAGAAAACTTGTTCTTTGTCTCTGTCTTTCTATACTGAATGGCTTAACTGACTCGAAGTTCTTCTGCGTTAATAGCTCGAAGCAATCGTCCTCCGGAAGCCCACAGAAACAAGTCCCGTTTCTTCTGAAACAACAATCACAAGAGCATCGCAAACCTCGCTCATTCCCCAATGCCGCACGATGCCTTGTTCCCGGATCTTTACTGATTGTCATGTTATCTGAAAGTGGCAGATAGCATGTTGCTGATGTAATTCTGTCCCTCTGATAATAACCGCGCCATCATGAAGTGGGGTGTTGTGTTCAAAAATATTGATCAGCACCTGAGAAGACACTTTACAATCAAGCTCTATCCCTGTCATTTCATACTCTGTCAACTGAATCACCTGCTCTACTACGATCAGTGCTCCTGTACATACGCTTCCCCATGGCATAACAAGCTCTTACAATACTATCCAGTGTTTCATCCGAAAACCTCTGATTTTCTTTATTTTTTATCGAACGGATTAATGTTACTAAATAAATTCTTTTCTCCCAGCTTCTCCAATGCCCGTCTAAGTTCTGGCTGAAAAACAACAATTGCTGCAATCGCTAATACATTAATTGACTCTTTTGCCAGATACAAGATCGTATTCATTTGAAAAAGCCATGCCGAAGAATAAATCCCCCAGCATAAGCATTCCTCGCAGAAGCATCCAGGCTTTTGTGTTCTTGATCCGAGCATGATTTCATAGACAATAATCGTCACAATCAGAATCTCTATGATATCTTTTATCTGTATATGTGGAAAATACATTCCATTTGAATAATTTCTTATAAAATTCTGAATCCACTCTATCATCTCAAGTCTCACCACCTTATGTAATCACTCGTTGTTATGCACTCTTGCATCTTTTGCTCTGTCGATCACTCTTTTTTTCTCTTCATTCTGATCCAGACCCAGTTCCTTGCTCAGACTTCTTGTTAAAAAGAATATCTTCCGTCATGTTTGAATCATTAAAAAATTGCTGTCTGTGTAAAATCAGGCTCCTTTTTCAGTTGTTCTGACTGATCTTCTTCCTCTTTCTGTTCAACTTCCTTCAAATCAGAAACTTCTGACACAGCAGTATTGTTTTCTGTCTCTGACACATTCGGCATCTCTGCGTCCTGCCCCTGATGTTCTGTAATATGTTTTACCTGCTTCTCAGGCATCTGAACCCCTACTTTCGGAACTGCCTTTACATAATAATAGTATTCGTCATCTTCAAACTGAACATTCTCTGTTCTTGAATAATCCACAGAGAAAAAAATAACTTCAAGGAACAATCCTATTACAACACCAAGAATCCCACTGAAAATCATCATCGTATAAGACATGTGAAGTCCAAGAGAAATATTTCCCGATGCACCTACGATCACACAAACTGCTGCTCCTGTTGCTGATGCAATCTTCCAGGAATGATCGACTGCCCGATTTTTAATTCCGTTCACTACCAGTATTCCGATCACTACTGCAAACAGCATAACCCACATTTCTTGATAGCCTACAAACTGTTTTGTAAAATTGGTTAAAGTGCTGATCATTGTTGTTCCATCTGTACCTTTCAATGCTGTTGCAGAAGCTTTGATCAGGTAAAAGCAGATAATAAACAAGGATTCCGCAGGATGCAGGAACGATCCATACTATAGTTACCTAACAGCCCAAATATAACCGGAATCACCAGTGGTATTTTCATGCCGAAAGCTACTACTGTCAGCAGAATCAGCCAGCTCTTCTCTGGGGTAAATCGAAAGTAGAAAATATACATTAACAAAAACAGTATCACCGCAACCCGGCTATTGGCATAGATAATGTATATAAATGAGCCACTATTAACACAGTTGCTGCTGCCGTCATTACTGCCGAGGGAGAAATGTACAGACTACTGCTAAGCCAACAGTACAAAGAACAGATGATGCCATCTTCATAAATCCAATATTAGAATTGATCAGGTTAAACACCAAAAGTGCAAGCAAAAACTGTGCTCCCTTTCGAACTAAAGAGAGTGAGAAACATAAATCTGCTTTTAAATCTTTCTCTAAGAACCAATAAATTGTTCATTGTTCATTCTTCTCCTTTTTACACATCTTCTCTAAACGGGACAAATTACGATAATAACGTTTTTTACATTCTGTTTTGGCAACTGCATGTTTTTCTCTTATAAAAACTATTTGCGCAAACCCCATATATAACCAAAAGAACTATATAACCTGCAATTGCTGCAATCAAGAGAACGAATAGTTTTAAAATTGTCAGATCAGCAGATAAACTATCACTTGAATAAATGCAGAAACTAACGAACAAAATTGCATAACCTATTGTTACCCATATCAATGTAATCCATCTCTTAAGACTTGCATAATCTTTTCTGTAATAATCGGCAATTTTAAAATCATCTTTGTGATTCTTCTCATATATCGACATTTTTGTCATTAAACGAATCCTGTCTTTATCTAACATATCCGACATTCACCTTTCAAGATTTCTCTCCTAAGTATACCATATGTTCAGATGCCTTGTCCAATGCTTAGAGTCAAAAAGTAGACATTTTCAACACCTGCTTTTTTCAGGATTCCTGCAGCACGTTCTATTGTACTTCCTGGTTGTGTAAATATCATCAATCAGAAGAATGTTCTGGCGTGGATTCCACGGATTTTGAAACCGCAAATGCCCCCTTCAGATTTCTGTGTCTCTGCTCCCCCGTTCATTTCCTTTTAAAGGCCGGGTTTTCTTAATCCGATATAAAAACATCTTTTTTCCATAGGAATTCTCATGCATTCTGATAACTGCTTTGCTAAAAGTTCTGCCTGATTATATCCTCGTTTTCTCATTTTCGATCTATGTAATGGAATTGGAATAATTGCCTGGATCCCCCATCTTCGAATCTGAAATTCAAACTCATCTGCCAGCTCTTTCCCAAAGATTTCCGCATAATATCGCTTGTTGTGATATTTCAACCGATATACTGAATTTGAAACCGGCGGAATGTGAACCCATAGGCTGCGTCCTTGTTCATAATTACTTTTTTCTTCTTTCACAATCCCTGCAATACTCTTTCGTTTCATCCTCCAATGGCTTTCCACAATGGATACATTTTATTTTTTTTCCCACCTTAACAACCTGTTTTCTACAGTCATCATAAATACCTTTTTGAGCTGATTCCCTGACAAAACGGGCATCTTTTTGGATACATTTTTTCTAAAATTCTTTGATTCGCTCGTCTAAGCTTGTAAATCTTCCCTGCTCGCTTTTTGTTTTCGATCATTTCCTGAAATGTTAGTTCACTCCCTACTATTGTTAAACATTTTTTGCCCGCGTCACTGCTGTATAAAAGCAGATTCCTGTTATATAGTAACTTTGGTCCTGGAAGAAGTGGGATAATGACCGCCGGATACTCGCTTCCCTGAGATTTATGAACCGTAATCGCATAGGCAAGTTCTAACTCATCTGTCATATCGTATCCATATTTTACCTTTCTCCCCTCATCATATTCCACGATAACAGTTTCTGTATATTCATTGATTTCATCAATGACTCCCATATCACCGTTAAAAACTCCAATTCCTTTGTCAACTGTTAATCCAAATCTGGTAGAAACTTCCCACTCTAATTGATAATTATTTTTTAATCTGCATTACTTTGTCACCTTCACGGAACAATCTACCATTAATTTCTTTCTCCGTTTTTGGGAATCTGAAGGATTCAGATATTGCTGTAGAATCACATTCAATCGTTCTACACCCAGCAATCCCTTACGTGTTGGTGTCATTACCTGGATTTCATTTGGGTCGGCCTGCACATATCTGGGTAATTTCTTCTGTATTAAAGTAATAACAACGCTAATGATCGTATTCGCATCCTGGCGTTTTAAGAAGAAGAAATCCCGGCTTTTATTATCAATTGTAACCGGTTCTCCTGCATTGATCTTATGAGCATTTACTACAATATCACTCTCTCCTGCCTGACGAAAAATCTTTGTAAGCGTCACTACGTGAAATTTTTTCTGAGCGTATGATATCTTTTTAACACACTTCCCGGTCCCACGGACGGAAAGCTGATCCACATCTCCCACAAGAATAAGTCTTGTTCCCGGAATAACTGCTGATAAAAGCGCATGCATCAGATTCAGATCAACCATGGACATCTCATCTATAATGATAACATCTGTCTCAAGTGGATTCTCTCTGTTTCTCAAAAATCCACCTACACTGTTCTCTTCCTCAGGATTTCCACTTACTTCAAGTAGTCTGTGAATCGTCGGGCTTCATATCCTGTTGCCTCTGTCATTCGCTTTGCCGCGCGTCCTGTTGGCGCTGCAAGAAGGATACTCATTCCTTCGCTTTCAAAAAATTGAATCATCGTATTGATCGTTGTCGTCTTACCTGTACCCGGTCCTCCTGTTAATATGAGCAGGCCATGTTTAATAGCTTCTATAACAGCTCTGTGCTGCATTGGATCCAATTCTATCTTTTCTTTCTGTTCAACTCTTTTCAGACGTTTCTCCATCATATCTTCCGGCATCTGACAGTCAATATCAAGATCATTAAGCATTTTCGCAGTATTCAATTCCAAGTAATAATAATGTGCTGGATAAATGCGAATTTCCTCATCCACTTCTTTCATAACTGTTTTTCCGCTCTATACACAGATCCATGATATACTTCTCAATATCTTCAAGATCAACTCTAAAAAAGTGCATTTGCCCTTCGAAGCAATACATTCTGTGGTAAATACACATGCCCCCTCACCTACTGCCTGTTGCAATGTATAAAATAAACCACTTCGTATACGATAGTCTGAATCTGTATGTATGCCAATCTTGGATGCAATTTCATCCGCAGTCTTAAATCCGATTCCTTCAATATTATCTGCAAGCTGATACGGATTTTCTTCTAGCACTTTATACACTTTCATTCCGTAATACTGATAAATCTTGGCTGCCAGCTTTGTGGAAATACCGTATTTCTGCAGATAAATCATGGCTTTTTCGCATATCTTTCTTTTTCTTCAAGCTGAGATGCAATCTCCTGTGCTTTTTTCTCTCACTGATTCCTTTGATCTCCGCAAGTCTTTCCGGCTCTTCTTCAATAATGCGGAAAGTATCCTCTTTAAACTTTTTCACGATTCGGCCAGCCAGTGCCGCACCCACACCTTTCACTGCTCCGGAGCCAAGATATCGTTCAATAGAAACAATATCCTCCGGCTCTTTACTTTATAATGAGAAATCTTCAACTGCTTACCGTAAACATTATGATTCACATATTCTCCTTTGAATTTCAAGAAGTTCTCCTTCATTAATATAGTTCAGACTTCCCACGCATGTCACTTCACCATCATCATGTTCAATATGGAATACTGTATACCCATTATCAGAATTTCTATATACAATATGACTCACATACCCTGTAACTGTTTCCACACTTTTTTCCCTCTCTTCTTGTATCTTTTTCCTATTTATATGCAGAAAAAGGGTGTGTTCCTATTATACACACCCCTTGTAATTGAATCTTCTTCTCTAAGAACCTGACACTTCAAATTCTTTTTTTCAGAATTCTTTCTCTTAAAACTCTTTTCTTCCACTCATAAATTCCACAAACTGTCCGGTACCAATTGCAACGACTTTCATCGGATCCTCCGCTGTCATTTCGTATTAATTCCTGTTCTCTCTTCGATCAATTCTTCCAATCCGCGAAGAAGTGCTCCTCCTCCGGTAAGAACAATTCCCCGATCAAGAATATCTGCCGACAACTCCTGGCGGAGTCTGCTCAAGTACTCCGATTACAGCTTCTACAATCTGTCCTGTAGATTCTCTCAAAGCTTCTTCTGTCTCAGATGAAGTCACCGTAACTGTCTTCGGAAGCCCCCCGTTACCAGATTACGCCCTCTGACTTCCATCTTCTCTTCTTCTACAAGTGGATAAGTCGTTCCAATCTTAATCTTGATATCTTCTGCCGTTCTTTCTCCAATCAGAAGATTTGTGTTTCTTTTCTCATATAGCGTACGATTGCTTCATCGAAATCATCACCCGCTATCTTAATTGATGTATTCACAACTGTTCCACCCAGCGAAATAACTGCAATATCTGCTGTACCGCCACCGATATCAACAATCATATTTCCACAAGGCTTTGAAATATCTATCCCTGTCTCCTATTGCTGCTGCCACAGGTTCTTCAATCAGATGAACTTCTCTTGCTCCGGCTGCAAATGTAGCCTCTTCCACTGCTTTTTTTCTACTTCTGTAACACCACTTGGTACACAGATACTGATTCTCGGCTTCTTAAATGTACGTTTTCCCCAGAGCTTTCTGAACAAAAATACTTAATCATCTTCTCCGTCACGGTATAATCAGAGATTACTCCTTGTCTGAGTGGTCTTACCGCAATAATATTTCCCGGTGTTCTTCCAAGCATCAGACGCGCTTCTTCACCAATTGCCTTGATCACATTCGTATCACGATCAAATGCGACAACAGATGGTTCTTTTAAAACAACCCCTTTTCCTTTCACGTATACCAGTACACTGGCTGTCCCCAAATCTATTCCAAGATCTACTGACATCATAATTTCTATATCTCCCTTCTAAAACGCTCTTTTGCTGTTCTCAGCACTCTACTGCAAATAAACAACTTTGTCTGTTACTGATTCCAGCATTCTCTTTCCTCAATCAAGTGTCTTTTTTTCCCTTGAAGGGGTTTATCGTTACTGTTTTTTTCACTCTTGCTGTTGTCAATATTATGTAACCAAAACAGTAATGTTTTATCATCCGCATACTTTAGTATAATAGACTTCGCTTAAAATAGAAAGGCATTTTTTTGCATATATTTTACGACTTTTTTTTTTCGACTTTTTTTCGTCTTTATTTCTCCAATATAGACGCAATATATTTCCCTGTATAAGAATGCGGATTCTTTGCGACCTCTTCCGGAGTGCCACTTGCCACAACAGTTCCTCCGCGGTCTCCTCCTTCTGGTCCAATGTCAATAATATAGTCTGCCGTCTTAATCACATCCAGATTATGTTCGATTACAATTACTGTATTTCCATCACCGGAAAGTCTGCGGAGAATCTCTGTTAATTTATGCACGTCCGCAAAATGAAGTCCTGTCGTAGGTTCATCCAGAATATATACCGTCTTTCCTGTACTGCGTTTTGCTAAGTTCTGTCGCAAGTTTAATTCTCTGTGCCTCGCCACCTGAAAGCTCTGTAGAAGGCTGTCCCAAACGAATATACGACAATCCGACATCTCTCAACGTCTCCATCTTTCTTCGGATACTTGGTACATTTTCAAAGAAATGCAATGCCTCTTCCACGGTCATATTGAGTACATCATAAATATTTTTCCCTTTATAGCGTACTTCCAGAGTCTCACGATTGTAACGCTTTCCACCACAGACCTCACATGGAACATAAACATCCGGAAGAAAAATGCATCTCGATTTTCAGGATTCCGTCTCCGGCACAGGCTTCACAACGTCCGCCTTTGACATTGAAACTGAATCTTCCTTTCTTGTACCCACGTGCTTTTTGCATCCGGCGTTCCTGCAAACAAATCTCGGATCAAATCAAACACGCCTGTATAAGTGGCAGGATTTGACCGTGGCGTCCTTCCGATTGGTGACTGGTCGATATTAATCACTTTGTCAACCTGCTCTAGCCCTTCTATTCTCTTATGTTTTCCGGGGATTGTTCTTGCCCGGTTCAAGTCTCTTGCAAGTCTTTTTATATAAAATCTGATTCACAAGAGAACTTTTCCCCGATCCAGACACTCCCGTTACACAAGTCATAACTCCCAAAGGGAATTTTACATCAATGTTTTGAGATTATTCTCTTGTGCACCGACTACCTTCAGATAACCTGTCGGCTTCTTTCTTTCTGTCGGAACCGGAATCCTGATTTTTCCACTCAAATACGCTCCTGTGACAGAATTTGATTTTTCATAATTTCCTGTGAATTTCCCACAGCAACAACCTGACCGCCATGTTCTCCTGCCCCCGGACCGATATCTACTATATAATCCGCTGCCAGCATCGTATCTTCATCATGTTCTACTACAATCAATGAATTTCCAAGATCACGCAAATGTTTTCAGCGTCGCAAGAAGTTTATCATTATCTCTTTGATGAAGTCCGATACTCGGCTCATCCAGAATATATGCAACTCCGACCAGACCTGATCCAATCTGTGTTGCAAGTCGAATTCTCTGTGCTTCTCCACCGGAAAGTGTTCCCGTCGCACGCGCAAGCGTCAGATAATCCAGACCGACATCCATCAAAAAACTGATTCTTGCTTTGATCTCTTTCAGAATCTGATTACCAATCAACTGCTGTGTCTCTGTCAATTGAAGTTCATCTAAAAATTTCTGAAGACGTTCTATAGAAAGTGTTGTCACTTCTGAAATATTCTTATCTCCAACTGTTACAGCTAAAGCCCCCCGGCTTCAAGCGCTGTCCTTTACAGGCTGAACATGGTGTAATATTCATAAATGTCTCATATTCTGCTTTCATCGTCTGAGAACCTGTCTCACGGTAACGACGTTCCACATTCTTGATCAATCCTTCAAATGCAACCGGATAAATCCCTTCGCCTCTCTGACCTTTATAATAAACCTTCACTTCTTTTCCATCTGTTCCATAAATCAAAACATCATGGATTTCTTTCGGATAGTCCTCAAAAGGGGTGTCCAGATCAAAATGATATTCTTTACACAGTGCATCCAAAATTGCACGTGTGAAGCTGCTCTTGTCTGTACAGGACTGCCATCCTAAAAACTGCAATCGCACCTTGATTAATAGACAACGACGGATCCGGAATCATCAGTTCTTCTGAAAATTCCATCTTATATCCCAGACCAAAACAGTCCGGGCAGGCTCCAAACGGATTATTAAAAGAAAAACTGCGTGGTTCAATCTCATCAATACTGATCCCGCAGTCCGGGCAGGAAAAACTCTGACTGAAATTCATTGGCTCTCCATCGATCACATCTACAAGAAGCAGTCCCTCTGCCAGCTGAAGTACATTTTCCACGGAATCTGTCAGTCGCTTTTCAATTCCAGGTTTTATCACAAGACGATCCACAATAATTTCAATATTATGTTTAACATTCTTATCCAGTGCAATCTCTTCCGAAAGCTCATACATATTGCCATCCACACGAACACGAACATATCCACTCTTTTTTTGCACGTTCGAAAAGCTTTGCATGTGTTCCTTTTCTTCCACGTACTACCGGTGCCAGAAGCTGGATCTTCGTTCCCTCCGGAAGCTCCATAATCTGATCCACCATCTGATCTACCGACTGTTTTGCAATCTCACGACCACATTTCGGGCAATGCGGAATTCCAACTCTCGCATATAATAATCGAAAATAATCATAAATCTCCGTAACAGTTCCAACTGTGGAACGTGGATTGTGGTTCGTTGATTTCTGATCGATAGAAATTGCAGGTGAAAGCCCTTCGATACTTTCTACATCCGGTTTCTCCATCTGACCAAGAAACTGTCTTGCATAGGAAGACAGTGATTCCATATAACGTCTCTGACCCTCTGCATAAATTGTATCAAATGCAAGAGAAGATTTTCCGAGAACCGCTAAGTCCCGTCAAAACAACCAGTTCATTTCTTGGGATATCTACATCTATATTCTTCAGGTTATTCTCATTCGCGCCTCGTATCTTAATGTACTGTCTGGCGTCCATTTTCTTACCCATTTTGTAATCTCCTATTCCATATCATTGAGCATCTTTTTTTAATTCAACAAGCTTATCACGAAGTTTCTGCCGCTGCCTCAAAGTTCAATTCCGCTGCTGCCTTCTTCATCTGTTTCGTCAAATCCGCGATCAGTTTCTCCAGTTCTTTTTCGCTCATGGACTCCGGATCTTTTTTTTCAAGCCGCATCTCTTCTGCTGCAACCTTCTTTGAAATACTGATCAGATCACGCACCGACTTCTTGATCGTCTGTGGCGTGATTCCATGTTCTTCATTGTATTTCATCTGAATCTCACGACGACGCTGTGTCTCATCGATCGCCAGCTGCATTGATTCTGTAATCTTATCTGCATACATAATTACATGGCCTTCAGAATTTCGGGCTGCACGCCCAATTGTCTGTATCAGCGAGGTTTCTGAACGCAAAAATCCTTCTTTATCTGCAAATCAAGGATTGCAACAAGAGTGATTTCCGGAATATCAAGTCCTTCTCTCTCAAGAGGTTGATCCCAACCAAAACATCAAAAACATCCAACGCATATCTCGGATGATCTCCGTACGTTCAAGCGTATCAATATCTGAATGTAAATATTTTTACCCGGATACCAACTTCACGCATATAATCGGTCAATTCTTCCGCCATTCGCTTGGTCAGTGTTGTGACAAGTACTTTATTCTTCTTACTGATCTCTTTGTTCACTTCACCGATCAGATCATCAATCTGACCTTCTACCGGACTTACTTCTACTTCCGGATCTAAAAGCCCTGTCGGACGGATTACCTGTTCTGCTCGAAGAAGTTCATGATTCTTCTCATATTCTCCCGGTGTCGCTGACACAAACAATACCTGATTGATCTTACTTTCAAACTCTTCAAAATTCAACGGGCGGTTGTCTTTCGCAGAAGGAAGACGGAATCCATAATCCACCAACGTCGACTTTCTCGACTGGTCTCCATGATACATTCCACCAATCTGCGGGATCGTCTTATGTGACTCATCAATCATCATGATGAAATCATCTGGAAAATAATCAATCAATGTATATGGTGCCTGTCCCGGTCGAAGCCCCTGCCGAGATGTCTGGAATAATTCTCAATTCCGGAACAAAATCCAGTCTCCTTAAGCATCTCAATATCAAAATTCGTCCGTTCCGCAATACGCTGTGCCTCTAAAAAGCTTATCATTTCTCTTAAACTCTTTGACACGTTCTTCTAATTCTTCTTCAATATCCGCAACTGCACGCTTAATATTCTCGCGGTCAACCACGTAATGAGACGCTGGAAAGATGGCTATATGTTTCAGCTCATCTTTCACCTCTCCTGTCAAAATATCAATCTCTGAAATCCTGTCTATCTCGTCTCCAAAGAACTCTACACGAATCGCTGTATCACTCTCATATGCCGGAATGATTTCCAAAACATCTCCACGCACACGAAATGTACCGCGGTGGAAATCCATATCATTCCGGTCATACTGAATATCAATCAGCTTCGCCATTACTTCATCACGGTCTTTGATCATACCAGGACGCAAAGAAACTACCATGTTCTGGTAATCTACCGGGTTACCCAGTCCATAGATACAAGATACACTTGCAACAATGATCACATCTCTTCGCTCCATCAGCGACATAGTTGCGGAAAGTCGAAGCTTATCAATCTCGTCATTGATGGAGGAGTCTTTGGCAATATAGGTGTCTGAAGACGGGACATAAGCCTCCGGCTGGTAGTAGTCATAATAGGAGACAAAGTATTCCACTGCGTTATCGGGGAACATCTCCTTGAACTCTCCGTATAATTGAGCTGCAAGTGTCTTATTATGAGCGATGACAAGTGTCGGCTTTTGTAATTGCTGGATCACGTTTGCCATCGTAAAAGTTTTTCCAGAACCCGTAACCCCTAGTAAAGTCTGGCATTGATTGCCTTCCTTGAAACCTTTCACAAGCTCTGCTATCGCCTGTGGCTGGTCTCCGGTAGGCTCATATGGGGCTTTTAATTTGAACTCATTCATGGTAAATTCCTCCATTTGTGACTTTTACTATGATCATTATCAGCCAAAAATTCGTATCCGGATTCGTAACGAAAAGCTCATTTTTATAGTGAATAGATGTGTTTTCACCTCGTTACGAATAAAAGTCACAAAACTGATATTTTTTGCGGATAAAACAGCACTCGGAAATACCTAATGATATCAGGCTCCGGTTCTGTCATATTTTTACTGTTTGTTCTTGTAACAGTCCCTATTATATCAAATAAATTTTTTTTGAAAGTATATAGATTAACGCAAGAAAAAAGTACAAATGTTCGATTCTTATTTGTACTTTTTTCTATCACTACTATTCTATTTTTTTATCATGCTGCGTGGAAATATTCCTCCAGGATTAAGTCTATTTCAATCACTTCTGAATAATCATAATACTGATCTTTCCGCTCTTTTTTGGAATAACTTCTTCAATAAATGGTTCCAATACATCCAGACAGTCTTCTATGATTTCCTGCGTATCTCCATAGACATCTACTGATATGATTTCCTTGGCACGTCCCAATAAATGCGAAACACCTTTTGAATTAAAACTATTCTTCAGCAAAATAGTTGCATAGGTATTTCTCAACTGGTGAAAATGAATATCAGGCAAATCCAAGGATTTCAACAAGTCTTTATAGTATTTCTGATGAAAACCTTTACTCCTTGGATTCCCATATGTAGAACAACAAATATAATTCCAGTCCCGGAACTCTTTTTGGTCTGCGTCTTCGGTTCTTCTCATAAGTTTTCCGTTCTTCCAGAATTGCTTCAAATACATAATCCGGTATTGAAGTTCACGCACACCCGCAGGTGTTTTTGTTTTAATTTCCTGCTTTGTCAGCATCTTAGGTGCACAGTCTTCTGCTTTACTGTTTGGCTTCTTTCCCAACTGACGCTCTACTCTCAACGTCCTGTGAATGTAATCGACATCACTGTATTTCAGACCATTTATTTCACTTCTTCTGAGTCACATCAATACCGCAAACAGAATTTGCATATGCATCGGTGTCTCCTTGCTTGCCTCAATCAATCGAAGCACCTGCGGAAGTGTCAATGTTTTCTTCTCGTCAATTTTCAGGACACGATACTCTGTCTTTTTTATTTTCTTCGGTAAATTGATTCCATTCGCTGGATTTGTTGCCAGTACATTTTTGTTAAATGCATACTCCAATGATGTTTTCATGATCGTCCTGACATTTTTCGCAACTGATTCATACTTCTCTGCAACTGCATTATATAATTTTCTGATATACCCCTGATTTATTGTAGACATATACATCTTTCCAATCTGTGGAACAATGTAATTTTAATGGCATTTTGTAAGTTGTATAAGTGTCGTCTGTTATTCGGGGACGCATAATATCTTACCAGAAAATCATAAACTCCTCTACCCGGATTTTTTTCCATACACATTGCCATATAGGTTCCGGTATGTAGCTGTCCGATTACTTCATCACGAAATGCATTAGCCTTCTCTTTTGGTTGTGAATCCCGCATGTTGCTGTGTCTTTATACTATCGTCTACAAACGTCACGCAACACACGAAATCCATATCCCTTTTTGATTGTCGTCACCGAATAAACCTTATATTCTACATATTTCTTAAAATCAAAGGTCTTATGCATGGCTATCCCTCCGTTCCCGTTCGTTGTGGTACAAATGTATTATTTACAAATGCAATAATCTTATCCTGCTCGTCCATAATCTCACAATAGTATTCATAAGTTGTATGAACGGAACTATGTCCTAACAGACCGAGATATTTTAAACAAAGGAACTCCAAGCTCAATTAAAATGGTCGCAAACATATGTCTGAGTCCATGTACGGTGATATTTGCCAATCCATTTCTGTTACAGATTTTCGTAAGTGCCTGATTCATTGCCGTTAATGATCGGGGTTCGCCATTTTCCTGACAAGCATACATAATCAAAATTCTTGTATTCTATGCCCGGATCAGTTTTTCGCAATTCAATCAACTGCTGTCTGCGTTTTACTTCCTGCATCACCACTTTTGGCACTCTCAATATCCGGTAGCTGTTCTCAGTCTTTGGATTCCTTTCAATAACAGCATATTCCGTAACCGTAAATTCTTTTTTTTCTTTCAGTTTCAGGTTTCCAACAAGCTGTCTGCTAATTCTGACGGTCTGTTTTTCAAAATCAAAATCCTGAAATTTCAATCCAAGAATTTTCCTTTTCGTAACCCACAAAACAGTCCCAGTAAAATTTCCAGATACCAAGGATTCTTGCTCGCAGCTTCAAGAAAAAACTTTCAATTTTTTCTTTGCTTAATACCCTTACCTTTGGTTTTGCTCTCGGATATGGCTTTGTCTCAGGCATTGGATTATAGCTTATGAACTTATCTCCTGCTGCATCTTTCATGGCGATGCTCAAAAGCTCCCGCCCTTTATTTCCCGCTGAAGGACAGATTTTTTGCGACACGTTCCAGTAGAGCATCTAAATACTCTACTGAAATGTATTTTAATTTGATATCCGCTTCCATACTCGGAAGAATCAGATTATATAAGGTATATGCTCCAACCATTCTCGTGGTTGTCTCAATTCTCGGACTGAAAATATTTTTCAAACCAGTATTCCAGATAATCCCCAAGCATCACATCTGTCATTTTTGCATTTTTTGCAATCGGAGATTTCTCTGCTTCTTCTGGTATCTTTTTTCATATTCCCAGTAACTTTTCTCTGCTTCTTCCGGCGTTTCAAAGCCACCTTTTTTTCCCATATTTTGTCGTCAGATCGTCCTGCAGCTCTTTGGTTCTGTGGATACCATGATTTTCCTTCAAAAAGACAACTCTCTTTTCCTTTGACATTGTCTCCTGCTGCGTTTCTTTCTGTTTCATTCTGCTCTCACTCTTTCTCTCTCCTCGTCTCCATTCAGCCACTTATCAAAAGAATTGCATGGGATACGATAAGATCTGCCAATCTTCAACACCCGGAATGGTTTTCTGTCATAATAAACATTTTCTATAAATTTATGCCTTGGAGCGTCCCAGCCCAAGCAAATTTTGAACATCTTCTACTTTATATACTTTCTTTTTCCATTTCATTCTCTATCATTGCCATGACGTTATCCTCCTCGTCCTAATCTTTGCGCTTTACTACCGGTAGTTTTTAGCTGTGTAACATCTAAAAACGGTACACCACTAAGATATCCATTTTCGTCTACATCGTCCAATGTGCGAATTTTCAAATCGCACACTTGACTTTTACGTGTTACTTGTTCTTTCTTCCTATATAATAGTCGTACCCATTCCGGACATTGCAGAACATACATAATTCCTTATATCGCTGCTCTGGATTCACCCGCCGGATATAACGTCCCGGCACCTCATAAAAATTGCCTGCACATACTCTGCACAAGCTCACGACTAACGGTTTTTCAATTATCTTCGGTAATCCCGGTACTTCTTCGGATTGCTTTATTGATTTTCTCCATTTCAGTGCGGTCTAAGGTGCACACATAATTTTCCAACCGTCTTTTTATCTAAAGTTCTAAGCTGCTCCAACAGCACTACAGAATCTTTTTCTAACTCTTCCATTTCCGGGACTGCAATGTGTGTTGGCAGTTTCATTTTTTTCTTTACTTGTAATTGCTGCCACGATCACTGTCGGACTGTATTGATTTCCTATATTATTCTGAATCACCAGCACCGGACGATAACCGCCCTGCTCACTTCCAAATACAGGATCAAGGTCGGCGTGATAAATATCCCCACGCTTGACGTTCCTATCTTCCATCTTTGCTATATCTCCTCTCGTCTTTCTAACTGTTGTTATCCCTAAATATGTAAAATACAAGCCTATTTGTCCCCGACGCCCCGACTTGTAATTGGGAAATCATCAGACGGCTGACTGCTGATCAGCTCCACAGGATTTTATTTAAAATAAATATATATGGGATTAGGAGTTTTCCTCTCCAGGGATCTCCTGAAGCTGCCCTCACTTGTTGCGGCATCAAAGAAATATTTTGTATACACGACTTTATGACCGGACAGGAGTATCATTATGCCTGTTGTCTGTCATCGCCCTGCCAGAAGCAATCTGACAGTTATAACCAGATATTTTTTCGCTCAACAGTCCGGGTAATACAAACTGAAACCAAAAGGAAGTATACGGGTGGGATTTCGCTGTCTTTACCCAGCCTGTGTTATGGCGTATTTGTTAATGTGGCTTACGCTCATCACGATAACAACAGGAATGTGCCTGATGAATGTATATGAATTTGTCAAGGTTCTTCCCGCTCCCCAGTCTTTTCGTGACAAAAGAAGAAACAGGTGGATCAAAATATTTCTCTTTCCACCTGTTTCCTCACTTAAACGCTATTTTTCAACCCACTATCTCAAAATCTTTTTTCAAATTTCTGATTGCTGCTTTTACAGACTTTGCTACCATCTGAAAAGAGCAGCCTTCTTCCTGTGCAATCTGCTCATAATTCTTATCTTCAAAATAATACTTCATCAATCGTCTTCTCTGAATTTCCGACAACTGCTGAATTGCACTATGTAAACGTTCCGCTTCCAGTTTATTCAGAACAGTATCCTCTACACCTTCCTCTTTCTGAAATACCCGTTCATATAAACTGGAATCCCAGATTTCTGACTGTTCCAAATGCCTGTCCACAATATTCATATGCGACACGTCCTGCAATTCAAACGTATTAAAAGCCTCATATACATTCTTTCCTATTTCCAAATCCTTGTACTCTTTTTCACCATTGCGAAATGAAACATAATATTTTCCGTCCTTCTCATAGATTTCATATGGGTTGTATTTATCTTTTCTTCTTTTTAGGCTGTCTGCCTTCCATGACCTTTCCTCCAATCTGAATTTTTTTGAATTCAGATCAGTAGGCGGGGCACGAATACGAACAATCGCCCTTATTTTGAAATTGCTCATTCTCAATATTTAGGTAACAAAAAACGCCCTGACAGATTTCACTCCTATGGACGCATTTAATTCGATATTTTATTACCCTGGATTCATTATTGGCTCTTACCCTAGTTTCAATTCCAACATTTACTAATGAAATTGTTGAGATTTTTTTAATTGAATACCTTCTGTTGAACAGAATTTTTTAGCTGAACTCTTGCTAAGAACCATATTTTCTCCGGTTAGATTCCGGAAAAGAAAATAAGCATACAAATACTGCTCTTTCGGAATCTGTTTTTTTTTTAACCGAAAGAGATTTGTATGCTTTCTCATTCATTGGGTAATACCCTGTGTATTTTTTCTAATGTTACACCCTTTTCACTTTTCAAATTTAGGGTAATACACTAAGTTTATGGAGGTATACAAACATGGATATTCAAAAACATTATTTGCCACTTTAGTAAAACAAGGGCGTATGGAAATGCATTTAACACAAGAAGCTCTTGCTGAAAAACTCGGAATATCGGCGGCTTATCTTGAGACCTCGAACGCCATAAAGGCGGTCCCAGTCTGGAATTATTTTGTAAAACCATGCAGACTTTAAATATTTCTGCTGATGACTACGTTTATCCAAATCAGAATAAAAATAATTCTACATATGATCAGATTCTTCGGCTCTTAAATCAGTGCAATGATTATCAGTTACAGGTAATTCTTTGCAACTACGACAGCTCTGCTAGATTCTAATCCTTTTTTATTTCTAACGTAGACACTACTAATGATACAAAATAAAACTTGTAAAATACCGATAAATAGCTGATAATTACCGATATTTAAAATTAGTGGAATAAATACTATTACCATATGTTAAAAAACAGTTATGCTATATCATTACAACTTGATATAACATAACTGTTTCTTCTTTTACGAACATCCTATTATCTATCAAATACTACATTTTCCCTCCACGACACACTTAATTGCTTTTCATCTCGCTAATTATTTTTTCCATATCCGTCGATTTTTTCAAGAGTCCTAAACCAGCCAATAACTGAATACAATCTACATATCCTTGACAATATGCCCTTTGTTCTGACACAAACGCTTCTTCTTCCAAAATCTCTCCATATTGCTTCAACTTCTCCCTGTCCTCATAACTTATATGATCGAGAAGTTTATTCACCTTTTCTTTTTCCATTTTCTTCTTCAACTGAATATTTGCAAGTTCTTGGAAATAGATATAACTTTTCTCTGTTTATATTCTCACAACGCAACTGGTTCAAAAAGAGGATATTTCATTCCAAATATCATTTTCCATAAAAATTTCTCCTGCTTTTTTTTGGTATCTTTACTTATTATGCCCAATTTTATATTTCATCATTTCATCAATTCACCATTAAATTTATATCCCATACCCCATACATTTAAAATGTATCTTGGTTTTTGCAGAATCTGGCTCAATCTTTTTTTCTGATTCTCCGAATTATGCCCATAACATTATCTTCTGCCCCATAATATGGTTTCTTTCCACACCTGTGTATATATTTGTTCCTTTGAAAATATCCGTCCTGGATTTTTTGCCAGCAAATATAATATTTCAAATTCATAATTCGTCAATTGAACCAGCTCACCATTACTTTCTACAGAACGATATTCCGCATTTATTTTTAATGCTCCGTAATCAAGTACCCTATTTTGTTTACCAGGCATCTCAGAGTATTTTTTTAGCAGACAGAAAATGTAATAATTCATTTAATTTTTTCTTCCTCATTTTCATCAAATGTTACAACAACTACCCTTCCCATTTTATAAAAACCTTTCATATTCCAAATCTTACAAGTGTAATTTTTATCTATTATTACATCTGTAAGATTTAAAGTCAAGTTTTTATTTCGTTGACAGAATAACCTTTTAAGATATATAATATTTTTATTACATATGTAAGATTTGGAGGAATATCACATGAGCAATTTGCCTCAAATTTCAGAAGCTGAATTTGAAGTTATGAAAATCGTTTGGAAATACGCGCCAATCAGCACAAATGAAATTACTGAAAAACTAACACAAACTTCCAGTTGGAGTCCTAAAACAATTCAGACATTGATTAAACGTCTCGTTTCTAAAAAAGCACTAACCTACGAAAAACAAAGCCGAGTTTTTGTCTATACTCCATTGGTCAAAGGAAGACGAATATATTCGGCAGGAAAGTAATTTCTTTTTTAAAGCGATATTATAATGGTAATATCACTTCTATGCTTGCCTCTTACATTGAGGATGATAAATTGTCTGAAGAAGACATTGCCAGCTTACGGAATCTTCTTTCCAATCATTAACCATGGGAGGAGCATATTTTGATATATTTTAGTTTTCGATTTTTACTCTGTAATGCCATCATTTGTATTTTTTTAGGTAGTTTACTGGGATTAAAAAATTTATTGCAAAGGCAATTATCCGCACGTATGCAATATAATCTTTCGATTATATTTCTTGCCGTTCTAATTGTTCCCTTTTTACCAATAAGCTCTGCCCCATCTTCTATATCGTGGAGACATTTGCTGACAGCCAGTTCAAGTACCAATGGTGACATTCAAACCACTTTTCTTTTTCTGGTAATGGTTATAATTTGGATAAAATAAATGATTTTGCTGTCTCTGTCAGCACCCAAATACCAACTTTTATTCACACATTACTTGTCTTTTTCTGGAGTATCGGTATATTCATAATGTTTTTTCTTCTCTACCGCTCAGTAAGACAAGTAAACGCCTTACATAGTTCTGCTTTACCTCTTCAAAATGAAGAACTAAACGCTCTTTATATAGAATGTTTAAACGAAGTGAACAGCAAGCATACCATTCCGATTTATAGTACAGCATTTTTTGAAATCTCCTGTTTTGGCTGGTTTCCTGCATCCTCGCATTTATCTTCCAATTCAATTGATTTCAGATTTTAACGCTGGAACTATAAGCGCAACTGATATTCGCTATATGCTTCTTCATGAACTGCAGCACTACAAGCATAAAGAGATATTCTAATTGGATATTTGATAAATACAGTAAATGTTTTCTACTGGTTCAATCCCCTAATCTGGTATTTTCTAAAAAAAGAATACGGCAGGAACGCGAACTTGCCTGCGACAGTGCTGTATTACAATTATTGAAAGAAACAGAATACAAGTCATATGGAAATACACTGATTAACTTTGCCGAAACAATAGCTCTGTCTCCATTCCCTCTTACTATGGGAATTAGTGGAAATATAAAACAGTTAAAAGGACGCATTTTAAATATTGCATCATTCCACCAACCTACTTTTAAACAAAAAATTCGTGGATATCTTATATGCATATTCGTCTCTACTATCATCATTGGATGCATTCCCATACTTTCTGTTTATGCTTCTGATCAGACTGGCTATCATTTTGACACAACCGAAAAAAGAATATTACTCAGCTAAATCTTTCTTCCAATTTTGGGGACTACACTGGAAGTTTTGTTTTATATGATCAGTCTGCTGATAAATGGAATATTTATAATATGGAGCATGCTTCCACACGTGTATCACCGAATTCGACTTATAAAATATATGATGCATTACTTGGCTTGGAATCTGGAATTATTACACCAGACCATTCCACTTTCACATGGAATGGAGAACCATATCCTTTTAATTCATGGGAAGCAAATTAAGATTTAACCTCGGCTATACATAATTCCGTAAACTGGTATTTTCAGGCAATTGATTCACAGGCAGGTTTTGAAGCCGTAAGAACATTTTTACAGACAATAAACTATGGGAATCAGAATACTGGAACAAATCTAAATCTCTATTGGACAGATTTCTCTCTGAAGATATCACCCATAGAACAGGTGGAATTGTTACAGGATTTCTATCAAAATAATTTTCATTTTGACAGTAAAAATATCCAGGCAGTAAAAAAAGCTCTGCTTTGCTTTCCACTACTTCTTCCGGTTCTCTTTACGGGAAAACAGGAACTGGGCGTGTCAATGGTAAAGATGTCAATGGCTGGTTTATCGGATACATTGAAACAGCGAATAATACTTACTACTTCGCAACAAATATTCAATCCTCTTCTGGTGCAACTGGAAGTCAGGCTACCGAAATAACAGAATCTGTACTTTCTAATCTTGGTATTTGGAAATAAATAAAGAGAACTGATAGCATAATTTCCTGTTATCAGTTCTCTTTATTTCATTCTTCTCTACTGATCAATTCTGCAAATTACCTAACCGGTACTGATACCTCGGTATATTATCAATACCATTATCTAAAATCCTGTTTCCAACATACTGAATCGTTCCATCATCCTGAATTTTCATCGTAAGTTCGTGTGTAATAACAACATCATTACATACAACAGAATCACATACTGCATGAATTGTCAAAACAATGGTTCCATCTTCATTGTGCCTGACTTCTGTTACTTCCGGTAAAGACAAGCCAAAATGTGTTGGTGAATAATTACCATATCCCAATCGTTCCCAGATAAACATATTACTTTGTTTCATCGTAGACCGCCCATTCTTTCAATTCTTCTTTTGTAACAGGAAGATATGTCATAATTACATTTTCGAACTCTTCTGCTGGGATTCCCACAACCTCTTTTTTCTGCCGTAAATTTTTTCTCCATATTTCATTTGATAAAAATATTCATAAAGTCCATTATAATCCAACCCCTGCATATCCTCCGCATTCCAGTTTGAACATAACAGATTGTTTCCCTGATAGCCGAACGTACTCACATATTTTTTTGAATATTCCCGACACTCCTCACTCAAAGGCTTTACCCGGATAATACAACTTCCATCTACAATCTCTGTCACTTCCGGTGGTTCAGGTACGCATAATTCATAACAGAAATTCCCATTTTCAGTATATGCCCATTCTTTTTATTTTTGATAGCGATATGTATGTAAGTACAGGCTCTGTATCCTCACTCCAGATCATTTTTGCGGACATCACACTCATTTCTTTTCCATCATAACTATATTCTTTTTTCTGGTAATTCCACCATCTGTATCTGCTTCATATAAAATTACACTTCCTTTTTTCTTCTTGTTCTGCAGATTTTAAAAATTGTTCCATCTTCTGATAATTATCCATAACAGAATAATGATCGGAACCAATAACCGGATTCCCATTTTGTTTGATAATTTCTTTCATCCGATTCATCATTTGCTCAGCAGTGTTCTGATCTGCTTCTTGTATTCCATTATATTCAGAATAAATATCTCGGATAATGCCCATAATTTCTTCACAATCGTTCACAGCTTCCTTTTTCTTGTCTTCATCGATTGGTAGATTATATCCCTTATCCGGATTTTCCATGGTAGTGTTTTTTTTCTGATTCTTCTCATTTTTTTTTACATCTGTGCTGTTTAACGATATCTTACTTTCACAGGAAGTCAGAATCATTCCTATACAAAGTACTAACAAAATACTTTTTCTTTTCATATTGCCCCTAATTATTACTGTAATTCTCTTCCCACTCTTCTTCTGTTAACCTTGGCATATACCACCCTGCATTTGCATTTTGATCTGAACTGATTACCTTATTTGATAAATACTGGAAACTTCCGTCTTCCATAGGTTTTATCATCAATTCACTGGTGATTGCCTGATCTACCATTCTGATTTCCCATACTGCTTCTATCGTAAGTTTTAATGTTCCATCTTGTAATTTTTCATATGAGATAACTTCCGGATATGGCTCATATGGGAATTCACAATCATATAACCCTCGCGGTCTGTATCTAAAAGTTCTATTATCAGAGTTATAAAAAGTTCTCTTTTTCAATCTCGCTATTACTAAATGGTAAATAGGTCTTTATAACCTCTTCAAACTCATCTTTGGAACTTCATATTCTGCTCTACCATAATTTGCTTCATATGGAACTTGCTTTCCATATTTCATATAATACATTTTTTCATAAAGATCATAAAAATCAAGTTCCGTATAATTCTGGTTATCCCAATTTGTAATCAACAGATTATTAAGTGCTAATACCCCAACGGCATAACATATTTTCGATTCAATTCCCGGCATGTTTTATCTAATGGCTGCACTCTGAATTCAGTTTCACCCGGTGCTCCATCAAATCCCGGTGGGTGATATTCCTCCAGAAACAAGTATCCTTTTTTCTGTATATTTCCACTCATATGCTTCATATTCATCATAATAATTAGCCTGTGGGCTATTATCCTTCCATTTAACCTGACATAATCGAACATTTATCTTTCCATTCATTGACTCTAAATGATATTGTATAATTTCCCCTTCATCAAATACAACAACAATATCAACTGCTGCCTGTTCTTCTTTCTCCGCTGCTTTGCAAAATTCTTCTACTTTTTCACGATTGACCATATCAATCTGATTATCACAATCTACTGCCGCATATCCTTTTCTCTTCCAGACAATTGATAATTTTTCTTTTCGCCTTTAATGTATTTAACTCCGACTTCTCCTTCATATAAACAGACCGAAAAGTTTGCGCTGTTTTTTTTTTTTACTTCTGCATTCATTTCAGATTCTACGGTTTCTTTCTTTTTCTTCTTTTTCCGTAATTCGATTTTGGCCGCATCCTGTAAAAACAATAAGAACTATCAATATCATCGCAAAATATCTTACATATGTAATAATTCCCCATAAAAATTTTTTTTATCCTTCAAAATACTCATCCAATACTGTTGCATATTTTTTAACAACATAACCACTTCCACTGATTCCTTTCTTCTAATTTTTTGTTCCTTAAATCTTACACTTGTAATATTTAAAAACCAAGTCTATTTTCAGGAATTGTATACTCCAGATTCACCATCTTTATGTGCGATATATCCTATTTTATTACCATCCTCTATATCTTCTCCATTTTTGTTACCCTGTCATTTTAAAGAACATCCTTACTTACACTGTTACATATTTTTTTCCGCTTCTTCTTTGCACTTCAACGTATTTCCATGCCCAATTACATATTCCATACATTCTTTTTCCCTGCTCTTCTTTTTTCCGATTCGGTAGTAACATACTCCCAGCAGGAATCTGCGTGTAACCTCATAATAAGGCAGGCAACTTCTTTTCCGTATCATTTTCCAGTAATCTTACTGCTGCCTCATCTTCACCTTTCAGCATCAAATTTTTTGCCATAAACAGTGGATTCTTTTGAAATACTTTCCCTGCTTTTTCTAATGTAGCCGAATAACCTGCCGCATCTTTCTCCTGATATTTCTTCGACAGTTCGAGATTCGTCATGACCTGCTGCCAGGAACGTCCCCTCTTTTTTTCCTTCCCATTCATTCTTTATATACTCTTTTTCTGCCTTCTGCAACTGCCCATTTATGATCAGTGCAACTACATATTTAGACTCAGCTATCAGCATGACACTTTTTTGAAATCCATGATAATCCAAGCTCTTTCCGTACTTTACCAACTCTTCCAGCATTTCTGAATATTTTTCTGCATCACATTGCTGTGACAGAATCCGGTCAATTTTTGAAAAATCTCTGAGAATGTCCCTGATTAAAATGAATATACCTGCAATCAGATCAACCACCACGCAAATCCACAGAAGCCAGGGATCTGTCGTGACCCAGCCCGGCTGCTTCACATCGAAAAAGAGTACTGTCTCCTGATGCGGGAACGGATTTCCTTTGAAAATACTCACCACACAAATCAATGCTGCATAAATCAACAGCACATTCCGTATCATCCTGATGCGTCCATTTTTCTGCTTTTCATAAATCTTTTTTTATCTGCTCTTCCATTTTCTCTACCTCGCTGTCACACTATTTTTGTACCTACAACATAATTATACATAAATTAATATTGTAGCGAATCTCTGTTCGGTTGTACAATATCTACTGCTGCCTGTTCTTCTTTCTCTGCTGCAGTTTTTTGCAAAAATCTTTCTACTTTTTCACGATTGACCATATCAATCTGATTATCACAATCTACTGCCGCATATCCTTTTTCTTCCAGACAATTGATAATTTTTCTTTTCTCACCTTTAATGTATTTAACTCCGACTTCTCCTTCATATAAACAGACCGAAAAGTTTGCGCTGTTTTTTTACTTCTGCATTCATTTCAGATTCTACGGTTTCTTTCTTTTCTTCTTTTTCCGTAATTCGATTTTGTCCGCACCCTGTAAAAACAATAAGAACTATCAATATCATCGCATTTTTCTTACATATGTAATAATTCCCCCGTAAAAATTTTTTTATTTTTCAAAATATTCCTCCAATACGGTTGCATCCTTTTTAACAACATAACCACTTCCACCGATTCCTTTCACATTCTCAACCATACTGATAAGAAGAATTGGTTTGTCCACGCTTTTATCTGCCGTAAACACCGAAAACCACCCGATTTCTTTGCCAGAAGTATCTTCTTTCGTTGCCTTCAACTCGGCTGTCCCTGTTTTTCCAGCCAGCAAAATATCGTCACGATGTGCAGCATATCCGGTTCCTTCTGGATCATTTACAACACCTTCCACCCCTTGCATAATTTCTTCTACATTTTCTTTGCTAAACGCATTTTCTATCCATGTTTCACCAGATGCTTCTTCTTTGTATTTCAAATACGGTTTTATCATATTCCCTTCATTTAAAAATGAAGTATAAATACTTGCCAGATGTAATGGATTTACAAGAATCTGCCCTTGCCCATAACCACTATCTGCCAATTGTATTTCTGTTTCTATTTTATCTGTATTGGAATATGTTGATTCCTGCATCGCAATCTCAAACGGCATATTCTGATTAAATCCTATTTCATTTAAAGTATTCATGAAATTCTCACTACCTATTTTAAGAGCTGCCTTTGCAAAATAAATATTATCAGAATAGATAATTGCATTTTTCATAATAACCGGTTCATATTCATGAAGTGTTGTCACTTGATAAGATCCCCAAGACGAATCTTTCTGCCATGCCAAACCTTCATTTCCAAAATCTTCTTTTTGGATCTATGCTTCCCGTTTTCAACCCAATTCCTGCCACAACTGGTTTAAATGTTGAGCCAGGACACCATACTTGACGGAAACGATTATATAATGGTTTCTTTTTCATCTTCGTTTAATGATGTCCATTTCTCTGATGATAAGCCCCGTATAAATTCATTATTATCATAAGATGGGGTACTTACCAAAGCCAATACTTCTCCCGTATAAGGATTCATTGCGACAGAACACCCCGGATCTTCTTTAAACTGCTCGTATAATGATTTTTTGCAAATCGGAATCTATCGTTAATCTTATATCCATACCATCTTCTTTAAAAATACTTGCAAGAACCCTTTTTACTTCCCCATCACTATCCAAAATCTTTATATCACAACCATCTTTTTCCTTTTTAATTGCTTTTCGTATAACTTTTCCACCCCAGATCTTCCGATTACACTTTCAGCTGAATATCCTTCCCCTGGATGATTTTCCAAATCTTCTGCTGTTACAGACTGTACATAACCAATTAAATGAGCTGCTGCTTCCCCTAACTCATAGGTTCTAACTTCCACATCTGATAGCATAACCCCTGGAATTTCCAAAAGTTTATTCTGACAATCCTGCTCCTCAAGTGTCTTTTCTTCTGGCTGTATTTTCATTAAATCTATTTCTTCTACTTTCGGAATAGTTTCAATTGGTACAAAAGAATCTTCTTTTACCCACTTTGCTGTGAGTTTGTTATTTATTGTTTCTACATCTATCTCTAATAACTCCGCTATTTTTTTCAATAGATACATTCCTGTCTTCCAGCTTTCCCGGTATAATGCCAACTGATGTTGCTACTCCTTTTCCTGCAAGCATTTTACCATCTCGGTCTAATATTTCTCCTCTCTCCGCTTTTTTTGATGTAGTAACACTTATTTTATCATCACTCTCTAAATCTGGAAAAATCAGGCTATCCTGCCATACTAATTTATATCCCTGTTTCGTCTTCTTCAGTTCCGCCATATTGTCAAATTGTATTGTTCCGGCAATTGTATTACATGATGTTTCATACCGAAAGCGTAACTGTATCTGCTTTTTTCTCTTTCACAGCTATATGACTGATTTTAATGTCACTGACCTCTATTCCTTCGTATATCTTAGAATTTCGTTGTATGTATTCTTCTTTTTGTCAGATAAACTTTTTCATCTGAATCTATCATAGTATACATTACTTCATATTCCTTTTTTTCAATATGGTTCATATATTCCACTAAGTGTATTTTCTGGTGATTCCGTTATAGTCCTTTTTAATAAAATACCTCCTGAAACAGCAATTACTGTTATAGCTACTATCAGCCCAAAAAATCTTACAAACGTAAGATTTTTTTGGATATTTTGTTTTTTCGTCTTCTTTTTTCATAGATATTCCTTTCTTCTAATTTTTTTATTTTCTTAAATCTTACGCTTGTAATATTTGAAAGTCAAGTCTATTTTCAGGAATTGTATACAACGGATTCAATATTAGACTATCATATTCTTTCTCCTGCCTTTTAATATGCCGGAACACCGTATCCATAGATGTTACTGCTTCCAATACTATAACTCCGTCTTGCCACCTTATCTCCACTGTTTCCTTCTATGGTATTCACGGTTCCACCGCTGACACTCTCCACAATTCCAACGTGGTCAATCGTCCCATTGTTTCCCCAATCAAAGAAAATAATATCTCCTGCAGCCGGGGTATAACTGGCATCCCGGAACCTTCCTTTACTTTCAAACCATTTCACACCGTCCGAACAAAGAGAAAATTTCGGAATGACTCCACTCTGAATATAACCGCTCTGGTCTGCACACCAGGACACAAAGCAGGCACACCACTCTACCCTGCCTCCAAATCCATACCATCTCCAATAAGTCGTCCCACTTTTCCCTTCCTGCGATGCTGCCACCTGAACGATTGCCTGATTGCCGATACCTGTCGGGATTCTTCCAAATGCATAATACTGAAGCACATGTGGTACATACTGCTTGTCCCCATAACTGCTCCACCCCATTCTCTGTGCCATCATATCAGAAAAATTCTGCTGCATTGGCAAAGGTATATCCACCCCTAGCTTTCGCCCATTCCAGATATCCATTTCCATAATTGTAGCTTTGCAATGCCAGTTTAATATTTTCCATATCCAGAGGATTTTTTTACTCCTGCACGTTCCAGACAGCTTTTTATTTCCTGCACTCCGCAAGAAATCGAATACTCTGGATCAGTGATTCCATTCGGCTGTTTGGGGTATTTTGTATTAAAGCTCCCTTCTGAACACTGCATCGGGTCAAGTCCTCTCCCACCTGATTCCTGCATCATAATGGCTTTGATTAGTTCCACATACTCTCCAATGCCATATTGATTTGCATACTGACGGATTAGTGGTTCGTATGCTTCTACTTCTGCACTAACCGAAGAAACCGTACTGGAATTATCCCCACCTGTCATGCATAGAAATCCACCAAATAAAATGACGATAATCAAAATCATAACCGCAATCCAACCGCCTGCAGTCAATGCACTCAGTAATGCTTTTTGTAGCTTCAATCAACGCTTTTTATCGCATGTGTTACCGCTTTTTTGCTGTCTTTTTTCACTGCAATCTTTGTATTCGTGCTGTCTGTCTTGCTGCCTGCACTGCTTTTTCTGCCTTTTTTTCATGGAATAATGCATTGCCCGGACAGAAACATTTGCTGTCTGCTCCGATGTCTTAATACTGGTCTTTGCCGTCTGTTCTGCAGTCTTGACCGCTTTTCCAGAGGTCTTGATAGTACCTTTTCCAGTATTCTTTACAACCTGTTCCGATGCTCTCCCGGTCTTGATGGTTCTTTTTATCTCGCTCAATGGTCTTGATTTTTTGACAGCAAGTTCTTTTCCCTGCTCCTGTGCCTTTTTCTCCGCCTGAAGGCGGTACTGATCGGATTTGTTCTTTCGGCTGGTAAACTGTTTCTTCGCCTGCCAAAGAAACAGAACTTTCTCTTTCTTCCGTTCAATAATCTTTCCTGCCTGTCTACGTCCCTGATACCCTGTTTCGTGAAAGATGCGGTCAGCATACTCGCTGGCCGCATCTTCTGCATAACCTACCGGATTATTCTCTCTATCACTTGATTTTTTCCGTTGATTGCATGACATTTTCTTTTGTTCTGACATAGGACTGTTTAATATGGTCTGTCACCGTAACTGTCTTATCTAATATTTTAATATCCTTATGGACTTGGCGTGTTTTTTATCTTACGATCCATCGCTTTCCTCCATTTGAATCTTTATCTAGCGTTCATGATTAGTTTCTTTTTTATTGCTCACCTGTGGCAGTTCCCGGCAGTATTCCGGATACTTTATGCGGATTGCTTCATAAAAATATGGTGCATAACCACAATCAAACATCTCGTATGGGGTAAACAGACTTTCTTCTCCTTTCTCCACATATCCATTCCATAAGTTAAAAGCCAGTCTCGTCAATCGTGCCGAACCGCCTGTCTGCCACCCTTCATGCAGTGCTTCCGGTTTAATCAAACGCTCCTTAAAATCAAACATGCGGTCAACATGGTTTCTGGTATCTTCAGAAATTCCCACACAATAAAAAAATGAACTGTAATAACTGTCGTGCTTTCCGCATTTAGCTAACATCTGATAAAAAAATTTCTTTTCGTGTTCCTTTGATGAAAATCTGATTTCTGACATATTTGGCTCCTTTTTCCGGCACTAAAAAACGCCACAAATTGTGACGATTTTCAGTGCCTTCTTTTCATTATTCAAAATATTTTTAATTTTACATTCTTCCCCGGTTGATACTGTCCTCTCCCGGCTTTGTGGTCATCAGTTTATACAATCTTGTATTGGTTGGGAATCTATTGACGAACGGTACAAGCGAACTTCCATATTTCACCAGACCACAACCGGCATCTGCATTTGTGATATATCCCATCTGTTCTGTGGAGATATTCAGAAGTGTCGCCAACTTTGCTCTGTCCGGCTCTGCCTGATTAAGCATCACGATATACTCACTGTTGGAAATCATCGTACTTGCAAGAACAGAATCTAACAGATATTCCACGTTCTGAGTGATTGCTGTCGGGAATGCATTACGCTTACGAAATCTTCGCCATGCAGAGTTAAAAAATGCTCCGGAATACTCATTTTCAAATACTACATGAAACTCGTCTAAGAAAAAATATGGGTTCGCTTTCCCTGTTTCCAGTTCTCCGTTACCCGGTTCAACATTGCATCAGTGATTACCAGAAGTCCCATGGTCTTTCAACTGTTTTCCTAAATCCAGAATGTCGTATACCATGATACGGTTATTCACATCAACATTACTTTCATGTGCAAATGCGTCCAGACTTCCATTTGTAAATAATTCTGATACCAGTGCCAAATCCTGTGCTTCCGGTTCTTCCTGTTCTAAAAATTTTTCACGCAACACCCGCAAAGTCGGCACTGCTCCGCCATGCTGATATTCCTCATAAACTTCTCCCACACATCGGTCAATAATGGAACGTTCCTTCGCATTGATTCCCTTTTTTATCCAACTGTCTCAAACAAAGATAAAATAAACTGTGACTTTTCAATTACTGGATCACCGCCATCTCCATATCCGTCTACCATATCCATTGCATTGATGTGGTCCCTGCTTCCTGCAAAGCAATACGAACCACTTCTCCGCCCATTGCTTCAACTAATGATGCATACTCTCGCTCTGGATCACAAATCAGGACATCGTCCTGCGTTGCCAGTGCCAGGAATACAATCTGCATTTTTGCATTAAAGGATTTTCCACTTCCCGGCACACCTAAAAAAAGGAATGAGTTTGGATTTAACAGTTTTTCTTTATTACACATGATTAAGTTATGGGAGATTGCATTTTCTCCACAATAGATACCACCTGCGTCCATAATCTCCTGCACCCGGAATGGCATCAACACTGCTACACTCTCCGAAGTCAGTGTGCGGACTGCCGGAATCTTCCGGTGTCCGATGGGTAGTGCTGTATTCAGTCCGTCCATCTGCTGAAATTTCAGAACCGAAAACTGGCATTAACTTTTTCCGTCCGATTGTCAGAAGTGTTTCCGTATCTGCGTCAAGCTGTTTTTCGATTCTGCCGTATGCACCATAGTCAGTATTCCAAACATCATACGTTGATCTCTCGTGGTCAGATCGTCCATAAACTCATTACTCTCTTTTCTCTGCTGTTCTAAATCATACGGAATCACTGCGGAAAAGTTATTGTTGGCATTCTGCCGTCTCTGCCAGTTTCGTGATATTTGTCTCCACACCAAGCAGACGTTTTTCCACTTCCTGTACTGCTTCATCAGTCGGAACCGGAATCACATCAATGCTCAACATCAGATTCCGATTCATGTCGGTCAGTTCTGCTATCATATCGTCTTTGATGTAAGAAGCATACTCACGAAGAAAAAGTACTCTTCCATAACGATCTCCCATGCGGAAATAATCTTTTTCAAATTCAAAAGGTATCCGGACAGATATAATCTTTGAAGCTGTGTCCTTTTCTCATATTCTCCTGAATATCAAAATGAAAACCAGATTCTTCTCCTGTACGGTAAAAATCATGCAGAATCCGTAACTTATCTTCTCCATTTACCTCTGCACATTTGGAACCCAATCTTGCAAAATGGCTGTTCAGCTCTGTTGTCACTCGTGCAAAATACGTTCTGGCTTCTTCGATTGTTTTCTTATAGCAGGATACTGTCACATATTTTTTTCCTGCACCATGCTGTTGGAACTGGTTGCCTTATCTAAAAAGCATATTGTTGTACTCTTTCCGATATAAATCCAGTCCGTCCTCCTGCATCGGAATCAGGATTGCTTTTTCAAAATCCACCTTATTCAAGCGGCGATTATTGATCGTTATTTTTGTTGTTCCACCGCAATCGAAAGAATTTAATAAATCCATATATTCCAGGAACATGGTTTCCTTTATCTACTTTGCTTGCCACCGCGTAGTTGATATCTGTAAATTTATAAGTACGTGCAAATTTATTTCTCCCGATTTTAAAAATCCAGTCTGACCAGATAGTCTCGATGGGAATTACCTGCTGTACACTTCTTGGAATTATAAATTTTTCTTTATCCTGCTTGAAGATATTACTCAGCGTTTTTTTATCATTTTTCTTGCGTCCCTCCTTCTTCAGACTTTCTTTCTCATATTTTTTAATGACTGGTTCTACTGCATCAAAATAAAGATTTTCTGACCGGAACATTAGTTTTTTTCGGCATCAGGATTTCCGATTTAATCCATGCCCAGATAAACTGCTCCGCTGTCATTCCATGATATTTTACAAACCCGAACACTACACATGGGGCAGCTCCCAGTACACAAATCCAACTCACTGTTTCCATGCTCATGTATGGGTGAAGCAAAAAAATAAAGCCCAACGGCAATCCCGCAGGCTAATCCTGAAAAGATAAACTGTCTTAGGGACAATCCGAAAAAGATTGCTTCCGTGTAATCCCTGATTTCCTTGTTAATTTTTACTTCCAAAACGATACACCTCCAAATCGCACATTTGTTATATTTTTCCTGTTCTGTTACACTTTGGGTAAATGAAGGGGGGACTGACCTATGCCAATCACTGTTATGATTTCACTTGTTGTTACCGTTGCTCTATTCCTGATTTCTCTGCTGTTTCGGATTGCTGCCAGATTAAATCTGACCTTACCGCTGTTATACTTTCTTGCTGTTTCCACAATTCTGAATCCATGGGCAGCAAGCCATGAGAAACTTGCATTTGCAATCTTCTATCTGCTGACTGCCTTTTCGGTTCTTAGCTGGATTTCTGCTCTACGATGCAAATGGCAGGAACATCAATACTACAAAGCTATGAAAGATGATATGTCCTTCCAGATTTCTCGTGCCAGACAAAGAGGGATTCCTTTAGATTCTGTTCATTTTCGATTCTCAGGGGAAATATGCGGTATAACAACAGCGGAACATTGTAGAATAAATTTTTAAGGACGCTTTCAGGGGCGTCCGGTTTTTACAATCCCATCATTTCCCGCACTACTCGGTCTGACATTTTCACTGCCCCGACCAGTACAAGCATATTGAAAATCAATTCTCCAATATAACTCCACACCATAGTGACACTGCTGCATCTGGATCGACTACTGGCGGTGATGATGCAAATAATGAAAAAAATAATGCAGGCAAGTACCACGATTGCTCCCTCCAAACACACTCTTTGCATAAGATTTCAAAAAACTTCTTCCAATATTTTGGCTTGGTTCTCCTGCAAAGGAAGATAACGGAATCGGTGCAATGGCTGTATAAAGATATAATCGAAAAAAAATCTTCCATATACACTCATAATCATAATGAAGCTCAATACCGTAATGAACAGTCCACCGATCAGTGTCACCGCCCATAGTGGGATACTTTCAAAAAATCCACAATCTTCTACTGCCTTTATAATCTCGTCCGGTAATACTGTATCTTCCGTACTTCCAAATCCTGCTGTCTTCATAATCGTACTCGTTACTCCCTGTACAATATTAAAAAGTGCCATCATCAATTTCCAATCCATACGTGACTACGCCTTTTTGCAATCGCAAAGCGTATAAAAAATTTTCAATGCGTGTTCCGGTCTTTTTTACCTCTGTAAAACTTCCACAAGTCTTGACCACTCCGACTACAAAGAAAAGCACTAACAAAGCATAGCCGATTGCCTGCAACGCTCCATGAATCTGCACAATCACCTGCCAGATACCGCCACCCTTTAAAGTTTTCCGGTGACTGTGTGAGTATCTGCCATATTTCCGCAAGTTTACTGTTCCAGGTATCCAAAGCATTTTGCAAGTTCTGTACTACCCAGTTATCTGACACGTTCTAAACACCTCCTGTCTTAGTCTTGGGCGGTGCGGCTCCTTATGGGCCTGCACCGTCCCATTTTTCTTTTTCTTGTTTTCTATTCTTCTTAACCCGTAATCAGATTCAGGATTTCTTTTTGCAAATGTAATAATGACACCGCCTGCAAGTGTTAGGAATCCATTCGCTCTCTGGCTTGGATCATGAGATTTCAGTGATAAACCAACCTGCACAATTCCAAATCCCAACAAAATCATTCCGATGGCACGAATCAGTCCAAAGATAAACGTGGACAGATTATTGATTAACGGTCAGTGGATCGTCTGCCGCAAATACGGTACTTGCTCCTGCTGTCATAATCAGTACCATTGCCATATACACTGCCATGGCACGTTTCATTTTTGCTGTCATTGGCAGCTTCTTCGTTGATTTTATTGTTTCTTTCTTCTCCTGCTTCTTTCGCATATCTAACTTCATTTTTTGATAGCCTCCTATATATTTTGTCTTGGATTTACTCATATTTCTGAATGATTTCTTCCAAATCTTCATCAGATAATAATTCGTAATCTTCCGATTCCAGTGCATCGTCTGTGAGTTCACCTTCTAAGCTGTCTCCCAGTGAGATACTTGCCACTGCCCGGTCAACTGCTCCATGCAGATATGGCTTTCCATTTCCGTCAGTTGTAAAGTCCCACATTGGGGTGCTTTTAAAAAATATCAAATTTCTCGTCTAAAATTGGTCGTTCTCCACGAATAAAAAGAATCGCATATCGGTTATCCAACATGCGAACTTCATCGGGTGTCATCAGCTCCCGCCCTGTATTCTGATAATTGGTGGAATAATTCCCAGAATGTCCTGTTGATTTTCCATAGGTGTTTGTGTCAATCGTTGCCTTGCCAAGAAGTTCGCTGACATATTTATGTGTTCCCTGCTCATTGCCAGCCTAAATATAAAAATTCATCACAATTTCCCATAATGCTTTCCCACTGCTTCTCAAACAATGCTTTTAACTGCGCCAAATTCTGCAAAATAATACTGACTGACACTTCTCTGGAACGCATCACAGACAGAATCTTATCAAAGTCATCAGGCAGTGAAACATTTGCAAATTCGTCCATGAGGAAATGCACATGAACCGGAAGTCTCCCTCCATATTTATGGTCTGCCAGATAGAACAACTGCTGAAATAACTGGGTATACAATATTGACACCCAGAAAGTTATAACTGGTGTCGTTGTCCGGGATTAACGCAAATAAAGCCACTTTTCGCTCTCCCTAGTGATGGCAGGTCTAAATCGTCCGTTGCGGTCAGTGCTGCCAGACTGGATAAGTTGAATTTCTCAAGTCTCGCGGCTAATGTGATTTGAATGGATTTTAATGTCTTGGCACTACCAGAGTGGTAATCTTTGTAATACTTTACTGCGATATGTTCCGGGTTCTTCATTTCCAACCGCTCAAATAATTCATCAAGTGGTGACTGATACTGGTCATCGTCTTCTCTGACTTCTCCGGCACGTAACATTTCCATTACCATCGGGAAATTCTGTTCTTCTTCCGGTGCTTCATATCTCAGATAGAAAATCAGTGCCAACAACAGCATAGAAGCTGCGGTATCCCAAAACGGATCGTTTGACTGACTTCCCTTTGGGTGTAGTCGCTTTGAATAGGTTCGTTACCAATCTCTGCACATCGTTATCGTCCTTCAGATATACACAAACGGGTTATAGCAATGGCTCTTTTCCATATTTATCAGGTCAAGCACTCTTACTTCATAACCTTTTTTCTTCCAGAAGATACCCGGTATCTCTCAGATTTTCCCCTTTGGGATCTAAAACCACAAAAGAAGTATTCGCCTGCATCAGATTCGGTTTTGCAAAAATCTGGTCTTTCCCTGAACCGGAACCACCAATCACAACCGTCAATACATTTCGCAAATGTTTCCTCATGTTATAACTGATCTGCACATGCATGGTCAGCAACTTATTTTTTGTAAACCGCTTCTCCTTGTATCTGCGATTTATTTTCTTCACATTTCCCCATTTAGCAGAACCCATGTTCTTCACCTCGTCGGTAATGTTTCTTGGTAGAAATATAAATCCCGATTCCCATGCCGTAAGACAGCAAAAAAAATAAGGACAGTTTTTACACTGTCCCCACATAACCGAATGGAAAACGGATGGTTCATTGCTTCCGGGACTCCATCCAGAATCCCCCATAAGACCAGACGAAAGATAAGGTGCGACAAGTAACGCAAACCAGATAACCGGGATAATTCCAATTACCGCCACCATCAGACTGCTCTGCTCATCATCGTTCTTCATGGCTTCTGCGTCCTCGCTTTTCCTTCTCCGGCGGTACTTCGATTTTCTCAATGACTTTCATTAAAACATCATCGACAAGCTCCGTATCTTTTCCCTCTTTCAGCATCTGATTCCGCTTGTCCTTCAGGGAATGGAACACTACGCCACTCTCATATTTATCCAGTTCTAACGTAATCGTATCACTGCTCATTTTGCATTCTCCTTTCCCCAAATTTTTCTAGCGTGCTTCTTTCCTATGCTGTCCTCTGGATTTCGGTTCCTTTTTTTCTGGCTCTGGTTTTTTCTTTCTTTTTTCTCATTTTCAGGACTGTCTTGTTCTGGTCTTTCAGTCTCTGACTGTCGGTAATTTTGCATTTCGATTCTGATCCAGTACCTTTGCCATTCTTGCAGAAATTGCATTCGCTGCATCTCTGGCTCTGGAAAGTTTCCGCCCGCACTTCCTGAGTCTCCATTTTTTCAAAAAAACTCTGGTGCATGTGAAAAATCATATCGACTGGTATCTATTCCATATTTTTTTACACAACATATAAGACGCACACGATACATGAAATGCATCTTCATTTTTATCATAGTGCGGATTCCCATCCGCATATCCGGCAAATACCAATTCCGGCACAAGACTCTTAAAAATCTCCTGTGCACTCATCCCTTTTCTTACATAAATACAACCTTCTTCCGGTTTGAAAAAATGCTCCTTTTTCATCCGGCATCTGTTCTGGTTCTCTTTGCAACAATATTTACCGGAGGGGTACTGACTAACGCCCGGATTAAATCATGTTCTTCATATTCTGACTTTTTGAATTGTAGTATCGGACATTGTTGTCTGAGAAATATCATATAGCTTTTTCGCATTATAATAATTTCCAACTGTACCATCTTCACGCTTATATGTTTTTTCCCGGTTCTAAAATCAGAACTGGATTCTGTCGTTCCATACGTTTTAAATAAAATCCATGATCTCTCCAGTATCCATAGTCACCTAATTTCTGTGCATCTGGTCTTTGTGCCAGAATCAGAAGTGCATTATTGGTAGTATATCGATCAAAGGTACTCTGTACATCCAGATACTTCTGAGCATTTTCCCATCCGTTGCCACTTGTGCGGTTACCTGCTCTGACAACTCATAGCGGCGATTCCTGTTATTTTTGCTTTCCGCAATAAATGCCTGTACCTTTTATCATCCTGTGGTACAGCCGATGCATTTAATAAAGAATCAAAACTATTATCCATAAAATTTACCTCTCTTTCCCTTTCCTTGGTTTTCGTTTCTGTTGTGGCTGCTGGTGGCGAATCTGATTCCGGTCTTTATTTCCCTGATTTCTCACCGGATCATTTCTATTCTCACGCCGCTCCGCTTCTTTCTTCCTTGCATTCTGTATCTCCCGAAGTTTCCTTTCTGACCGATGGTTTCTCTGGTTTTTCCGGGGTAAATAACTTAGAAGTACCCTCTGCGGTTTTCTCTTGCTTCTTTGAGGTAGGCTCGGACAGACGGGATTTGGTCGTCTTTGCCAAAGAGGGGTTTTGCTCCTTACCCTCTTTCTTCACCGACTCTCAAACAACTCGTCCATAAGCTGATCCTCCTTGGATTTCTGCGGATAATCTTTTTCCAGCTCTGCCTGTCCCTGTTTTTCTTGCTGAACCTGTACTTTTTCCGGCTTCTTTTCCTGCTTCTCTGATTTTCCGGCTTTTGCTTTTTCTGCACGTGTCCGCTCAATTTCCGTCTTAATCTTCGCTGCTTCTGTTACAGATGCAAACTGGAATCTATCTACGATACGGTTGATTCTTGGTGCATCTTCTTCCTTTACAATCACATCTACCAATCCGTCACTGCTTCCTTTAGGATTTCGGACTGCACAATACAACACGCCATATCGTTTTGCTTCCTGCACAAAAAACTGTTTCAGGTCACTTTCTTTCACTGAAAACACCGTCAGTGGTCTACCCGATTTGACCAGTGTCTCAAGTCTTGCCCTGCCTTTTGTCTTTTTCTTCTCTTTTAAGACTGTATACAGCATCACTGCCAGATGCTTCGCACCTGTACCGCTGATCTTCAATGCTGCTTCACCGACTTCCAACGACATTCGTACTACCTGATCAGCGGCTTCGCCTGATGTGTTCATGGCTTTGTTCCTCCTTCTTCTCTCTTTTTCTTCCCGCATCATCTTAAATTTTTCTTCGATCACCTTGGAACGTGCGGCAATCCCATCACAAAGTCTGCCTCCTTTCTGAGCGTTCCAATTTTTCTGTCAGAACTTTTATCTGCTCTTTCATTTCCTGTATTTCTTCTTCCGGTCTGTCTGCCCGGATCTTATAACGCAGATGCTTCCGTTCCTCCACACACTGCTCCGTTTTCTTCTGCAAACTTTCTTTCAACGAAAAAAGCCGCTCTGCAGTATCTATGTGATAATGGCAGAGTAGCTTTGTCTTTTGAAATGGTATTCAGTTTTAATAAATCCTCCCGGAACAATACATGCACCTGTTTAGAAGATATTGACGGGCGATTTTTGGTAGGATTCCTAAAAAGATAACAATAATGTAAATATAATCCCCGAAGTCCTCCAATCTTCCTTGGCTGATGGAATTCCCGGATATTCGAATCCGGTAATGCCCTAGAATCGGAAGTTTTTTCTCGGCGAGTAATTCATTTTCTTCCAGAATTCGAACCCGGATTGCTTCCAGTGAATAATTCTCTCCAAAATTCCGCTTTAGCTTCAGACCTCGCTCCCGCCCTTCCGGGCGAATGGTAATGTCTTTCCCGAACTTAAAAAGAATATCCTTTTTCCCGCAAATAAAAAAAAGAACTGTTTTTCAGTCCTCGCTTTTCGGATTGCTTCATCAACATCTGCTTTTACCATGCTGTGATAACTCGGCTTTCCTTCCTGTTCTGCCAGATGCCACTCGACATAATGTTTTCCTTTTCCCTGTTCTGGCTGTTGCACAACCGATAGCTGATATTCTTTACATAAACGGTCTGACACCATTCGCATATCACGATAATCCTGATTTGTCCTGTGGTATCTTTTTCCCGTCAAGGAATGAAACTGAGTTCACCACAAAATGATTGTGCAGATGATTTGCCTTATCCAAATGGGTTGCAATCAATACCTGATACTGACTGCCCCACAATTCTTCTGCCAGCTTCTTTCCGATCTCATGTGCCATTGCCGGATTACATTCTCCCGGTGCAAAAGACTGGTATCCATGAAATGCAACAATTCCGTCCCTTTTTCCAAAACGCTTTTTGACTGCGATCATTTCTTCTCTGGCGGTTGTCGGTGCACAATTAACTCCAGATACATACTGTTCCATCAGTTCTTCCGATTCTCCGACAAGTTCCCTTTCCATAGATTCAGATTGTCCCCGTCTGGTCTTTTCAGTATTCACCGCATAGGTAATTACATCCTCTAATCCCTGTGTGGATTGTGATTGATTCTCAGATATTGCCCTTCATTGTTCTCTTTCGTCTTGTCCGGGTTCTCCGCATACTTAATTACTTTTCCTATCCAACCTTTGATACTCCAGATTGATGTCACTGCCATGATTCGTTTTTCTCCGGAAGTATTACTGCTTCTGTAATCTTACGGACTGCTTCATTGAACTTCTGCACTTCCTGATCGTATCGCTGCACATCTACCACATTTAACACATGTGCTTTCTGTGCAATCTGATTTAAGTTATTTCCAATTTTGTGAAGTTCCCGCATCATAGAATAATAATCTGGCGGCGGTGCATCTTTGGGAACAACACCGGAGATTAACTGTCTCAGGTACGCTTCTCGGTTCAGTCCGCTTTTCTTTACTTTCTTATCCAATGCCTCGGCTTCCTTTTGTTCAACCGAAAAAGAATTGCTACATTACGTTTTCTCAACGCTCCATCTCCTTTGCTTTTCTGTATAGAATCTGGTTCCTGGCGAATCTGATGTTTTTCTTTATCGTATCTGTAAACTCTGTCTGAGAGAACCTCCTCACGCTTAACCTCTGCCCGGTTTACTTCCCGCACCATTTCGCCCAATCTTCTTGGTTCAACTTCGCCATTATCCGGTACAATCAAAACTTCATGGACTGATGACGGAAGAACATAAAATCCTTCTGGAAAAAGCTGTTCCAATTTATTTA
>VOFJ01003017.1_pt1 | contig 51137 bp, 66 predicted proteins | sample 5384081 | NCBI WGS metagenome assembly VOFJ01 (sample SAMN12384729, study PRJNA508395) | human gut metagenome | isolation source: healthy gut I | host: Homo sapiens
AACGGATTTTGCCGGCATATCTTTTCTGTTATGTGCTGGGACTTTGCGTTTGGTTTGTGGAATCCGGTCAGTATATATTTCAGGAGTCCGGTCTGCTTGGACTGTTTATCAAAACGGTAAAAATGCTGCCGAACTTCCTGCTGCTTTTTTTATGTCCGGCGTGCAGGGAACCAAAGTCGTTATGATTACCTGGTACATTTCAGCAATGCTGATAGCGATGCTTGTAATTTACCCGCTTTTGCGGAAATATAAAGATATATATACGCTGGTGGTTGCGCCGGTGACAGCGCTTCTGATTTCCGGGTATTTTTATAATGTATCCGGGTACAATGGATTTGACGCATATGACGGTGTTATCACGCATGGAATTTTGCGTGCGGTTGTCGGCATTCATATAGGCTGTCTGGCTTATATGCTTGCGGAATATATGAAAACGAAAGATTACTCAAAAATGTCAGAATTTTGTTGGCATGCGCTGAAATCGGACTTTATCTGCTGACGATTTTTTTATGATGCACAACGGTGGAAAGAAATGTGTATTTTATAACAATATTCTGATACTGTTTGCAGTTGCAATTACAGCAAGTAAACAATCCGCAGTATCAAATGGTTTGACAATAAAGTCAGCAGATTTCTGGGTGAGGCAAGTTTATATATATATCTTTGCCAGAGTCCGGCAAGAGCCGCTGTAAGGTATGTATTTCCGGACATTTCTTACGGTACTGCGTTCCTTTATATTGGTGTGCTTACAATTGCGCTGGCGGCGCTTGGGATGGTGATTGTCAAAGCAGTTTCGACAGCGATTGATAAAAAGAAACAATTGGCGAAATAGAAAAAACAGGACATGTTTCAGGTGTTCGGAAAGGATTATCTGCCATGAATGAGAAAAGACATACAGATACAAAACATGATATTTACGCACAGATGCCGCTTTATATGATTGCGATATTTGTTCTGTTTGATATCGGAATGATGACGGTCAGCGTGGCTGCGGGTGTAATTTTGGAATTATTGTTACTGTTATCTATGCTGTAGTCGTGGTAGCTCTTTATATTTCTTCCAAAGTATCCAGCGAGGCGTTGTTTGCAAACCGGGCGATGGAAAGCGGCAGAGTGCAGAAGGATTTGATTCGTGAATTTCCGGTACCGTATGCTCTTTTGGACAAATCAGGAAGAATTGCGTGGGCAAATGATGAATTTGCGCATATCACAAATTCCAGTAAGAGAAAGCTGATGCGCCTGACTGCGATGCAGGTATTTGAAGGACTGACGCATGAAATGATTCCTTCCGATGGGGAAATTGTGCATGCTGATATTGAATACAATGACAGGGAATACCGGGTTGAAATAAAAAGTATCAAAGTGAATCCGGACGGACCGGTTGACGCGGTTCGGGAAATGGAACCGGCAGAACTGGAGGATGAAACAGAAAATGTACAGCAGAACGGACAGGAGGCGGAAGAAGAAAAGCCAAAGACGTCCAGACGGAAAAAGCAGCCGGGCGGTACGACGAATTTTATTGCAATGTATTTGTTCGATGTAACGGAGATTAACAAACTGCAAAAGGAAAATGAAGAACAGAAACTTGTAACCGGACTGATTTACATTGACAACTATGACGAGATTTTTGACGATTTGGAAGAAGTCCGTCATTCACTTCTGTCTGCACTCGTCGATAGAAAAATCAATAAATATATGGCAAATGTGGACGCGATTGTCCGTTCGTATGAAAAAGATAAATATATGTTTGTTATGCCGAAAAAATACCTGCCGCAGCTGCAGGAAAATAAATTTGCATTGCTTGATGAAGTAAAGGCAATCAATATTGGAAATGACCTTCCGCTTACGCTGTCTATCAGTCTTGGTACGGAATATCCGAGCTTTATGGAAGATTTTGAGGCAGCCCGTTCTGCGATGGAACTTGCACTTGGCAGAGGCGGCGACCAGGTTGTGTTAAAGTCAAATGACAAGATAACCTATTACGGTGGAAGAAGTCAGGGAACAGGGAAAAGTCGACAAGAGTAAAAGCGCGTGTAAAAACGCTGGCGTTTAAAGAACTTCTGGAAACAAAAAAAGAACGCGTTATTATTATGGCGCATAAGAATCCGGATATGGATGCGTTTGGTTCGGCAATCGGCGTTTACAGAATGGTCAGCTCAATGAATAAAAAAAGCGCATATTGTAATCAATGAAGTGTCGTCTGCGATTAGTCCGATTTTTGGCAATTTTACATCAAACAGTATGTATGGCGACGATATGATTATCAACAATGAGCAGGCAGTCGAAATGATAAATGCGGATACGATGCTGGTTGTTGTGGATGTAAACAATCCGGGACTGACGGAATGCGAAGAATTGATTTCTTATGCAAAGACCGTTGTTGTATTTGACCATCACCGTCAGACAAAAGACGTGATTGCAAATGCAACGCTTTCGTATGTGGAACCATTTGCATCGTCGGCATGTGAAATGATTGCCGAGATGTTACAGTATATGGATGAAAAAATTAAACTTCGTCCATCGGAGGCAGACGCAATGTATGCCGGTATTTTGATTGATACAGACAATTTCCTGACAAAGACAGGCGTAAGAACATTTGAAGCCGCAGCATATTTAAGAAGAAGCGGCGCTGACGTTATGCGTGTCAGAAAAATGTTCCGCAGCGATATTGATACTTACAGACAAAAGGCAGATGGCGTAAGAAATGCAGAGATGATACTCGGCATGTTCGCGGTATCTGTATTTGAACCGAAAGAAGGCGGCGAATCGCCAATTGTTCTTACAGCGAAAGTCGCAAATGAAATGTTAAATATTGCAGGCGTGCGTGCATCGTTTGTCATTGCACAGCTTGGAACGGATGTGAAAATTTCCGCGCGTTCAATTGATGATGTAAACGTTCAGATTATCATGGAACGGATGGGCGGCGGCGGTCATGCCAATATTGCGGCGGCACAGTTTGAAAATACAACGAAGGAAGCAGTAAAAGAACAGCTTGTTAGTCTCGCTTGAGGAGATGTACAAGGAAGGAGATATTTGATATGAAAGTTATATTACTCGAAGATGTAAAAAGTCTTGGCAAAAAGGGTGATTTGGTAAATGTAAGCGATGGACATGCCAGAAACTACATAATCCCAAAGAAGCTTGGATTGGAAGCAACACCAAAGAACCTGAATGATTATAAGTTAAAAAAAAGCGCATGAGGAAAAGGTGGCTGCAGAAAATCTTGCAGCGGCAAAAGCGCTGGCTGCAGAACTGGAAAAGGCATCGGTTACCGTTGGAATTAAAGTCGGTGAAGGCGGAAGGGCATTTGGCTCTGTTTCATCAAAAAAGAAATTTCGGATGCAATCAAAACGCAGCTTCATTATGATATTGATAAAAAGAAAATTGTACTGAAGGATGCAATCAAAGCAGTTGGTTCCTTTACCGTTAAAATTAAGCTGCATCCACAGGTACAGGCAGAGCTTAGTGTAAAGGTAGAAGAGGCTGACTAATGGAAGAATGCATTTATCAGGAAGAAACAACCATATAACCTGGATGCAGAACAGTCTGTGATTGGCTCCATGATTATGGACAGAGATGCCATCGTAGATGTATCGGATATACTTACCAAAGAAGATTTTTACAGTGCGCAGAATGCAGTCCTGTATGAAAATATGATTGAATTGTTCAAGGAAGGCATGGCAGTCGATTTGATTACCCTGAACAATCGCCTTCGGGAGAAGAATATTCCGGAAGACGTCGCAGGAATGAGTTATATCGCAGATATTATTGCAGCAGTGCCGACTTCGGCAAATGCAAAATATTATGCAAAGATAGTTGCCGATAAGGCAGTTCTCCGACGCATGATAAAAATGTGTGAGGATGTGGAGAAGGACTGTTATCTGGATACGGATGATGTGGACGGTCTGTTGGAAACCGCTGAGAGCGGCATTTATAAGATTGTTCAGCAGAGAAATGGCGCGAATGATTTTGCACCGATTGACTCCATTGTGCTTGACGTTATCGACCAGATAGAAGCGGCGTCCAGACAAAATTCCAGAGTAACGGGTATCCCGACCGGATTTATTGATTTGGAGAATATGCTGACCGGTCTGCATGGCTCGGAACTTATCCTTGCTGCAGCCCGACCGGCGATGGGTAAGACCGCATTTGTCTTAAATATTGCGCATCATGTTGCAGTGAAAAAGAAGATTCCGGTTGCCATTTTCAGTCTGGAAATGTCAAAGGAACAGCTTGTAACGCGAATGATTGCAATGGATTCTCTGGTAAATTCCCAGAAAATCCAGACCGGACAGCTTGTAGATGATGAGTGGGACAAGATTATGGAAAGCACAGAAGTCATTGCTGACGCGCCGATTTTTGTAGACGACAACTCTGCGATTACAGTAGCGGACCTTCGTTCCAAATGCAGAAAGCTGAAGCAGAATAATAATCTGGGACTGATTATCATTGACTATCTGCAGTTGATGAGTACAAACAAGCATGTAGAATCCAGACAGCAGTTTATTTCGGATACATCAAGAGCGTTAAAGGTGCTTGCAAGAGAGCTGGATGTGCCGGTGATTGCGTTGTCGCAGTTAAATCGTGCGGTGGACTCCAGACCGGACCATAAGCCGGTGCTTGCCGATTTGCGTGAATCCGGTGCGATTGAGCAGGATTCGGATGTGGTTATGTTCATTTACAGAGATGATTATTATAATCCGGACACCGAGAAAAAGGGAATTGCGGAAATTATTATCGCAAAAAAACAAAGAAAAGGTGCAACCGGTTCGGTGGACCTTGTCTGGATGCAGGATTATACGAAGTTTGCAAACAAAGAACGTCCACAGACATAGCCATACCATCCGGTTTGGCTGTGTTTTGAAATATATGCAGAAAGTAATTCCGGTGCGTTTCGGAAACATAAAGGAGATTAGAAAAAATGGTAGTAGAGCCAAGAGTAAAAGATTTTATTTGTACAACTGCCCATCCAGTCGGATGTGCGCAAAATGTAAAAAATCCAGATTCAGTATGTAAAGGCATTGCCAAAGGCGGAGGGTGCGAAAAAAGTGCTGGTTATCGGTGCGTCGACCGGTTATGGTCTGGCGTCCAGAATTGCAGCAGCATTTGGCTATGGAGCAGATACGCTGGGTGTTATGTTTGAAAAAGAATCAAACGGAAGACGTACAGCAACAGCAGGATTTTACAATACAAGAGCATTTGAAGAAGAAAAAAAAAAAAGAAGGACTGTATGCAAAATCCATCAATGGCGATGCGTTTTCAACGGAAATCAAAGAGCAGGTAATTGAAACAATTAAAGCAGACCTCGGAACCGTTGATATGGTTATTTACAGCCTGGCAGCGCCTAGAAGAACAACGCCGGACGGACATAAATATGCATCTGTTCTGAAAACAGTCGGCGAGGAATATTCGAATAAGACGCTGGTATTAAAGGACAATACGATTACAGAGGCACATATTCCGGCTGCGACGGAAGATGAAATTGAAAATACGATTAAAAGTAATGGGCGGAGAAGACTGGATTGACTGGATGCAGGCATTATCAGATGCAGGTGTACTGGCAGAGAAAGTTACAACTGTTGCATACTCTTATATCGGACCAAAGATTACATTCCCGATTTATGCGGAAGGTACGATTGGTATGGCAAAAAGGATTTATACAAATCAAGCGATATCATCAATGAAAAATTTGAAAATGTGTCGTCCTATGTTGCAATCAACAAAGCGCTTGTCACACAGTCGAGTGCGGCAATTCCGATAGTTCCGCTTTATATTACATTAGTATATAAGCAGATGAAGGAAAAGGGAGTGCATGAAGGCTGCATCGAGCAGATGGCAAGACTGTTCCTTGATAAGATGGCAGGAACCGTTGAGACGGATGAACATGGATTTATTCGAATGGACGACTGGGAAATGGCAGATGATATTCAGGAAGCAGTTGCCAAAAACTGGGATATTGTTACCAGTGAAAATGTCAGTGAACTGGCGGATATCGACGGGTTACTGGCAGGACTTTTACAATATGTTTGGCTTCCGGATAGAAGGCGTGGATTACAGCGCAGATGTAGATATTATGTAAAAAGAAAGCAGAGAATGCCTGTATTCGATTTTTTCAGAGCAGGCATTTTCTGCTTCTTTCATTTATCAAAGTCAGTTTTTAAATGTGATAAAACGGACGCGTTCCAATGTTCCCAGAAATGTAACAACCCGTTTCAGCATATCAGAAGCTTCATTCGGGAAATGTTCTTCCATAATGGAAACAAGATTAAAAACGGTATTATCGCCATCAATATTTTTCCACAGCACGCTTCCGTACTGGTCAAGCGCGATATGACTTTTTTTTCGGACGGTGAAAAAACTTCTGCACCAGATGATTGTAGAATCCGGTATGTTCCATGTCAATTTCCACCAGCCCGTCCGGACGAATTTTCCAATCATATTCTATAGTATGGGATGGAACTTTATCCATATAATTCTGCGAATGCAAGTTCGCCCTTTTATTCTGAATTCTCATAATCTTACTTCCTTTCAATTTCAATATAGGTAATTGCAGAACGCAATTCGTCAATCAGTTCTGTGAATTTCGGTTTTTCCAATCTCAATATAGGTAATTGAAAAACAGCAGGCATTGTATATGTTGCGCAGAATGGATGATGCCAAAAGCAGGTGGTATGAGGTCGCCGGTACTTAGGCACCGTATTTGGGTGCCTTATGTACCGCTGCGAGCCGAATCAAGTGCAAACGTCCTGCGTTGGTATGCATGCATTGGTACAACAAATAAATAAACAGCAGGCATTGTATATGTTGCGCAGAATGGATGATGCCAAAAGCAGGTGATATGAGGTCGCCGGTCCTTAGGCACCGTATTTGGGTGCCTTATGTACCGCTGCGAGCGAATCAAGTGCAAACGTCCTGCGTTGGTATCATGCCATATGCGCAACAATTAAAAAGACGCGTACATGTTGTGCAATTACGGGTTATTTGTCGGATGATGGGGCATGCGAATTGCGGTACTTTGCGGATGTAATCATCCGTATCATAATTCCTATCAGGATAACGAAAACAATGCATCCTCCGGTTTTGCCAATGGAAAAACCAAGATTTGCAAGGTTTATCTTGTCCCCAATCCCCAGAACCGCGAAAACCGCAAGCAGAATTCCAATCAGACCTTCTCCAGCAATCAAACCGGAGGAGAATAAAATGCCATTTCCGCGGATATCTTCGCGGTCGTTTTCGTCTTTCATTTTGCGTTTTTTTCCACCCAAAGGCGAATCAATCCGCCTATCATAATCGGTGTAGAAAGATAAAGTGGCAGATAGAGTCCAATCGCAAATGGCAGCACCGGAATTCCAAGAATTTCAACGATAATCGCGATAAAGACGCCGGTAAATACGAGTCCCCATGGGAGATTGCCTTCCATGACGCCTTCGACAACCAGTTTCATCAGCGTTGCCTGCGGAGCCGGAAGCTCGGTAGAACCAAATCCCCATGCAGCGTTTAACAGATAGAGGACGCCGCCAATCGCAAGTCCGGAAGCAACAGAGCCTATCAATTCACCAATCTGCTGAAGATAAGGCGTAGCGCCTACGATATAACCGGTTTTCAAATCCTGGGACGTATCTCCTGCCATCGCGGCAACGATGCAGATAACGGTTCCGATGCAGATGGCAGACGTCATACCCTGAATTCCGGTTGTTCCGGTCTGTTTTAAAATAATCGTAGAAAGCAGAAGCGTTGCAATTGCCATGCCCGAAACCGGATTATTGGAAGAACCGACAACGCCGACCATGCGCGCGGATACGGTTGCAAAGAAAAAGCCAAATAAAATGATAAGAAGGGCAGCAGGCAGATTAATCGGGATATCCGGAAACAGGCAGAGAGCCAAAGCAATCAGGACAACGCCAATCATGGCATATGGCAGTGGAATATCTTTGGAGGTACGGGAGTATCCGTCAGTATGGCCAAATCCTTTGATTGCTTTCGTAAATGTAGAAATAATTAAAGGGAGCGATTTCAGCAGACTGATAATACCGCCGGCAGCGACAGCGCCGGCGCCGATGTAGCGGATATAACTTCCCCAGAGTGTTCCGACGGACAGGGTGCTGATTGGCTCTGTTGCTGGAAACAGAATATTATCTCCGCCAATCAGGACAATCAAAGGCATCAGGACAAACCAGCCTAAAATCGCGCCGCTTAACAGATAGGAAGCTACTTTTGTACCGCAGATATATCCGACGCCGAGAAGGGCAGGCAGAACGTCAATACCGATACCGGCGCCTTTATAGGCAGGGATTGTCCATGTGATTTCACTGGGAAACATATGCAGTCCGTCTGCAATGAATTTATAGACAGCAGAGATACCAAGACCGGAAAACACAAGCTTTGATTTGCTTCCGCCTGTTTCTCCGGCGAGCAAAACTTCGGCGCAGGCTGTTCCTTCCGGAAACGGAAGCGTTCCATGTTCCTCAACAATCAGCGCGGTTCGAAGCGGAATCATAAACAATACGCCAATCAGACCGCCGCAAATTGCAAGAAAAGCAATTGCCGGAAAGGAAGGCGCCTGAATTGACGTATCTTCCGCCGCCCACATAAACAGGGCAGGCAGTGTAAAAATAGCGCCGGCGGCAAGAGATTCTCCTGCGGAGCCAATCGTCTGTACCATATTATTTTCAAGAATCGAATCTTTTCGCAGAATAAAGCGAATAATACCCATAGAGATAACAGCGGCAGGAATTGAAGCTGAGATAGTCATACCAACCCGAAGACCGAGATATGCATTTGCACCGCCGAAAACGACTGCGAGAAGAATGCCCAGAATGATGGAAGCAGGTGTAAGTTCGGGAAGAACTTTATCTGCAGGAACAAATGGTTTAAAATCCTGATTTGATTGTTTCATGTTAAACCCCTCTCGTTTTGATAATTACCAATTGATAGCTTTCCGGCGACTGGCATTTCAATTTTTTCGCTTTGTGCTGTCATGGGAAAAAAAGTCGCGAAGGAAGGTTCATTGGTTTATTTACATATCTGTTATTTTGTCCGCATTTTTTACAATCATGCATAACGCAGCCGGATATTCTGATATTTTCGAATAAAATATTGACAAAATTTGAAAAAAAAGGATGTAATAAATTCGGAGTGAAAGAAAGGAAAAACTATGTATAACTATTATTTGTTTGATTTGGATGGCACATTAAGTCAGTCAGAACCGGGAATCTTTAACTGTATCCGGTATGCGCTTGAGGCGGCAGGACTGCCGGAGCTATCAAAAGACGTATTAAAAACATTTATCGGACCATCGTTATATGATTCGTTTACAACAAACTGTCATGCCAGTCATGAACAGGCGCTTTGGCTGGTAGACAAATACAGGGAGCGTTATAATGTCGTGGGGTTATATGAAACCGCGATATATGACGGAATTCCTGAAACATTAAAAGCATTAAAAAGAACGCGGCGCAAAGATTGGGATAGCAACTTCCAAGCCGACGGAGCCGGACGAAAAAATACTGGAAAAATTTGACCTTGCCCGGTATTTTGACGTCGTAGTGGGCAGCAATCCGGATGGCACCGGTTCGGACAAACAGAGGTTAATTGCGGAAGCGTTGAAAAAACTGCGTGCAATGAATGAAGGAGAAATGCAGACGTCGGTACAAAACGGAACCTGCGATGCGGTAATGATTGGCGACCGTATGTATGATATTCATGGCGGACATGCCTGTGGAATTGATACAATCGGAGTTCTCTATGGTTATGGAAGTCCGGAGGAGTTAAAAGCTGCCGGGGCAGATTATATGATAAACCGGCCGGAAGAACTATTGGAGCTGTAAGAAAACGGTAAAGGAGTAACAGAAGCTGTGAGAAAGCTGTTGACACTAGAAGATATTCATACGCGGGAGAAAAAAATGCTGTTTCTGTTTCATGATTTATGTATGGAACAGGGACTGCGGTATTATCTTTGCGGGGGAACGCTGCTTGGCGCGGTGCGGCATGGGGATTTTTATTCCATGGGATGATGATATTGATATTCTGATGCCAAGACCGGATTATGACAAACTGCAGGAAATTATAAAAAGAGCAGCCATTTTTGCCGGATTATAAATTTCTGTCCTCCGGTTTGAATAATCTGTACGAGCCATATACAAAGCTTGCGGATACAAAAACCAGACTTGACAAATACTATACGAAGGATAAATTTGACATTTATCTTTGGATGGATATTTTTCCGATGGATGGTCTGCCGGAGGATGATGCGGAGATAGAAGCCATTTTTAAAAAATCGCTTTGGTACAGGCGAATCATTCAATATCTGAAAATGAAACCGGGGCGCGGCGGAAATCTGGCAAAAAAAAATTATCAAGCCGATTCTGAAACCATTTGCGCATCTTATCTGGGGAAGAAGCGGACAGTAAAAAAACTGGAAAAATTATGTACCAGATATGATTTTGAAACATCAACCTATGTTGGCGGAATTGCCTGTGGCTATGGACCGCAGGAAAAAAAATGCCGCGGGAAGAATATGTAAAACCAAAGCCGATTACATTTGGCGGAAAAGAGTTGATTGCACCGGGCTGTACGGAGTATTATCTGACGTCCCTCTACGGTGATTACAAAAAGCTGCCGCCGGAGGAAGAACGAAAGGCACATATTATCAAAATGTATCAGGTAGAAGAATAGAAAACAGGAGGCAGATAACATGCGGGATAAAATATTAGAAGAAGACTTAACATATATTGCAGAAGCAGAGTGCGGCTATGAACAGTTGTATGGCAAATCCATTCTTGTAACGGGAGCGACGGGACTCGTCGGTTCCCAGACGGTAAAAAGCGCTTCTGAAAATGAACGAGTTAAAAGAGGCGGAAATAACGGTTTATGCCTTTGTTCGAAGTGCGGAAAAAGCAGATACGGTATTTCAGGAATTTGAAAAGGAAAAGCTGGTTTATATCATTGGAGATGTAGCAAATCCTGTTTCGGATAAGACGGTGACAATTTCAAACGGGAAGCAGTCTGGAAGATATTGATGTCGATTATATCATTCATGCCGCAAGTCCGACTGCATCGAAATTTTTTGTCGATTATCCGGTGGAAACGATTTTAACAGCGGTAAATGGAACCAGAAATATACTGGAGTTTGCAAAAAAGACAAAAAATCCTCCGGCGTAGTATACCTTTCTTCGATGGAAGCATTTGGCGCGCCGGACCCGGATAAGCCTTATGTAAAAGAGGAGGACCTCGGCTACATTGACATTCACAATCCAAGGAGTTCTTATTCTGAAGGAAAACGGATATGCGAATGTCTGTGTTCTTGTTATGCAAGCGAGTATCAGGTGCCGGTAAAAATTGCCCGCCTTGCGCAGACCTTTGGCGCCGGTATCAGTTATGAGGAGAACCGCGTATTTGCACAGTTTGCAAAGGCGGCGATGAACAAAACCGATATTGTCCTTCATACCGCAGGCAAGTCGGTTGGAAATTACTGCTATACAAGGGATGCGGTTATGGCGATTCTGCTGCTTCTTTTTCAAAGGCGAGGCAGGGGAGGCATATACCGTTGCAAAATCCGAAAGCAAATATTACGATTGGAAATATGGCGAAAATGGTAGCGGAAAAGCTTGCGGATAATCAGATTCAGGTGGTATTCGATATTCCGGAAAGTGCAATGACATTTGGCTATGCGCCGGATGTAAATATGCGGTTGAATTCGGATAAACTTCAGGCGCTTGGCTGGAAACCGGTGATTGGTCTGGAAGAAATGTATACGCGCATGATGGCAAGCATGGCGCTTACGAGAGAAAACTGACAAGGAGGTCAGCCGGGTGGTAAAAAAAAGAATCAGAATCGGAGCGGACAGCTTTCGCGTGCATGGATTGTTTGATGAAACGGGATTGTTTCTTTTGATGGAAGAAGGCGATATCCTTTCTGATGAAGATTTCATGCAGATGGAAAACTTTGTGGAACATAACAGCGACGGAGATATTTTTCTTCTGCCGAAGAAATACGGACCAAGTAAGCGAAGCAAAAAGGGGATAATGACTGCCCCTTTTTCCTGCTGCAATGCGGACGTTCTGGAGGGAGAAAAAGAAAGATGCTGTTTCTACTTTGCGATTGAAAAACAATCAGATTACAGAGGAAATTCTGCCATTTCTTCATGGATTTTCACCGTTTGGAATGATATTCCGGGGCAGGCTTTTGAATCGGCTGGTGGAATCCGCAGGCGGCACAGACAGCACGCTGGAAGAAATTTTAATCAAAGGCTCGTTTTCGGTGTTGGAATGGCTGTTTACGGTTCAGGCTGAAGCCTGTCAAAATGGAAAATTCTACTATATAGCAGAGCTGGATTATATCCTGAAAAACAGTTTTGAAGGGGATAAGACGTTTTTGAAGGCATCTACGACAAAGCATGGTATGAAGCCTATACGGATTTCCTTGCAGGCTGGCTGAAAGAATTGTCATCCCGCCAGGGAGTCCTGCGATTGCTTGTGATGCAGCATACGCTGTTTCTTTTGTAAAATATATGATACAGGCGAATCTGGATAATCTGAATAAACATTTATTTGAAGGCGCGGAGGGGGGAAGCGTTTCTATGGAAGCTTGGAGATTTGCTTGCTCATGTCGATGATGCAGTCATTTGCGGGAAAAATGGATACCATGTGGACATGAAAAATGAGGACTGCCTGACATGGGTTCTGCTGATATTAAAATATAAGAATCCGAAGCTGGAGTTTGACTTTTTGATGGCTGTTATGGATTTCGGAATATCCCGATTGGGGAACTTACGAAGCCGACAGCCGATATTCAGTTTATGGACAACAAGGAGCAGGAAGATGGTACAGCGCTTACGATAGAAGGACGGTTATCACCGATTCTGCTGATGAATGGCGCAGAGTTCGGGATTCTTATCGGAGATACATTTTATCCGGCTGAATGGAATGAAAGGTATGCGCATACGAAAGCGTTTGGCGTATCTGTTTTTAAGCTCCGGGCATTTACGATTCGCGTAAACCTACCGTATGAAACGGAAACGGAGCTTTCGTATGTGAGTCGTTATCAGGTGGATGGAGTATGGAAATATCTTCCGGTAACGTTGGAATTTGATTCACACTTCAGCAGACTGTGCAACCGATTCCCGCACAGTTATTGGAAAATTAATAAAAAACTTTATATGTATCAGGCGGAAGCAAACAGCATGTTTGTAAAAACCAATCCGGTTTGGAAAGATAGCAGGCAGAGAGCTTGCGCTCTGGCGGGATATGGCGGCAACAAAGCAGAAAAAAAGTCATTAAGTTTATTCTTGTCCGGGCTTTTTGAAGGCGAAGCCGATAATTAAACATCATCCTATCTGGCTGTTCTTTGACAAGATATATAAGGCGGGGATTCTGCGGAATATCTTTACCGATATGCAAATGCAAAGAAAGACGGAATACGCTGCTATTATCTGGTCGATGGGGCGTCCGAGGATTATTTGCGGTTAAAGGCGGAAGGCTTGAAACCGGTGAAGCGAAGAAGCCTGAAACACCGATATGCATTCCTGTATGCGGATATGGTAATTGTATCCAATTCGACCGTCTATGCGTTTAATGATTTCGGCACCATCAATTCGGCGCTGATACGGGATTTGATGAATTTTCATGTGGCATGCGTTCAGCATGGAATGTCGATTCAGAAAATTGCTGTCGCACAGAACCGGCTGCGGGATAATACCAGGCTTTATTTCTGTGCGTCCATATATGAAATAGAAAATTTGTCCAGACCAATTTATGGATACGAGGGATATGATGCGTTAAAGCTGACGGGCGTACCCCCGCTATGATGGACTGGTAAATGAAGATAAACGCCAGATTTTATTATCGCCGACATGGAGAATGCAGGCGTCCGTACCGGTTACGAAAAATGAAGGCGTGGCAAGAGATTACAATCCTCTGTTTAAAGAAACCAGCTATTATAAGGTTTATAACAGTCTGATTCAGAATAAACGGTTGCTTGCGGCAGCAGAAAAATATACAAGTACAAAATTGTCTATGTATTGCATCCGATTGTCAGTCCGCAGATAGATGATTTTGAGACAAATCCGAATGTTGAAATCATTCCGGCGGTAAGCGTGCATGGGCATGCAGGGGTGAATTATGAAAAAGTATTCCGGGAATCCAGTCTGATGGTATCGGATTTTTCCGGCGTCCAGTTCGATTTTGCTTATATGCGTAAGCCGGTTGTTTATCTGCATCACCGGGATATCCCAAAGCATTATGAGGAAGGTACGTTCCACTATGATACGATGGGATTTGGAGAAATCTGTCAGGATAATGACGAATTGGTTGACGTACTTATTTCATATATGCAGAACAATTGTGAAATGAAACCGGAATACCGAAAACGTGCAGACGATTTCTTCCGGTTTCATGACCATGACAATTGTAAACGAATTTATGATGTAATGCTTGAATATCAAAATACAAAAATAGAAAAAATAGCGGTGGAAATTCTGTTTTTACCGCTGCAGGGCGTCCGTAATTGCATCAATGATAATTTCCAGCGTTTTTAACCGGGCATATTTTTTGTCGACGGATTCAATAATATGCCAGGGCGCATAAGTAGTGCTGGTCTTTTTTGCAGCATTTCATTGACTGCGGTTTCATAAATATCCCATTTTTCGCGGTTGCGCCAGTCCTCTTCGGTGATTTTCCACTGCTTTTCCGGTGTGTTCTGGCGAAGCGTAAACCGCTCTAACTGTGTTTCTTTATCAATCTGAATCCAGAATTTGAGAATCACAGCGCCCCAGTCATACAGTTCTTTTTCAAATTCATTGATTTCATTATAGGCGCGTTTCCAGTCATTTTCACTGCAAAATCCTTCTATCCGCTCTACCATAACGCGACCATACCAGGTACGGTCGAAAATGGCAATATGACCGGAGCGCGGCAGCCTTGTATAGAACCGCCACAGAAAATGCCGGGATTTTTCATAAGGCAGCGGACTTGCAATTGGAAACACTTCCAAACCCACGCGGGTCAAGCGCTTCTGCAACACGTTTGATATTTCCGCCCTTTCCGGCTGCATCCCATCCTTCATAAGCCAGAATAACCGGTATTTTTTTGTGGTAAATATTGTTGTGAAGTTCCCGAAGCTTTGCCTGTAATTCCTTTAACCGGGCGTCATATTCGCTATCGGTAACCGTTTTATCGTTCAGACTTATCTGGTTTAATGCCGGCATCGGTTTTAATGGAAATACATTTTGCGGAATCGGAACCGCCTGCGAATGATTCTGAAGTGCAATGTTGATGCTTTCTGTCAGAATTTCAAGCGCCTGCAGTTCTGCCCATTTTCTCGAACTTCCGTCGATAATATACCATGGGGAGCGGAACGAATCGGTGTCGCTTAAATAGTCTTCATAAATATCCAGATATTTTTCATAATTTTTGTTCTGAGAAATATCCGTATCGCTAACCCGCCATCTGGTTGTTTCATTTTCTGACAATGCCTTTATCCGTTTCTTCTGTTCTTTTTCAGTTATATTCATAAAAAGCTTCAAAACCAGATAACCATTATCAGTAAGCTGGCGTTCAAACCGTTTTACACCTGCAACACGAAGCGTATAGTTCTTTTTTGACAGATTTCCCTGTGCGTATTCCCGTGTAATCTGGTCCATCCAGCCGGAATCCATAAATACAAAATTTCCGGCTTCCGGAATCTCTTTTACAAATCGCCACAGAAATGGTTTCCGCGTATCTTCTTCGCGGATTTTTTTTCCAGAGAAGCAACCCGGTAGAAACGCGGGTCGATATTGTTGATAATTCGTCCGATAAGATTTCCTTTTCCTGCAGTTCCCCATCCTTCTATCAGGACAATCACAGGAATCTTGCGCGCTTTTTACCTGTAACGTCTGCGCGGAAAATGTTTCCTGCAGTGCTTTCAGTCTTTTTTTTTCATTTCTTCATCGGAAGGTTTTTCCTTCATCACCCGATTTTTTAACATATAACTCCTTTTCCGAACGGTTCCGCAGAATGTCTGTGGAAGCCTTCGTATACATCCCATATCAGCAGTTCCCCAGAATCGAGAGTTCCCTCTCGTATCTGAAATTATTATTTGTCCGCAGGCTTCAATTGTCAAGGTCAAATGATAATAAAAAAATTTTAATTGTTGTTCATAAAATTCTTATTGTAAAGCGGTATTTTATATTGTAGAATATACATGAGGTTAGGATTGGATTCTTGTAGAATTTATGTTGTGCTGTTAGTATATGTATGATACCAGGGTAAGGAGAGTTTTGCAGGCGATACCTGTGCAGAAACCATGCGATATTAAAATCTTGTTTTCAGGCGTATATCGGACACACATAGTGATGATACAGGAGGAACATGGAATGACATCGGGTGAAGAATTATTAGAGTTAAGAAAGTCTACAGGAATGAACAGACGGGAGTTCGCAGAATACTTTGAGATACCTTACAGAACGGTACAGGATTGGGAACTTGGAAATAGAAGAATGCCATATTATTATCTTCTTCGGCTTATGGTTTATAAAGTAGACAAAGAAAAACTTGCGAAGAAGCATGAGGGCAGATAAGTACAGTTTGAACAGAGGTTGGGTGAATGGAACTTAAAAAATCACGGGCATGTATTTGTCCGTGATTTTTTAAGAAGAACAGAAACATCGACGTAAGACAGGACAAAAGAAAACAAAACAGGGAGTAAAAAACGTGGCGAAGCAGTATGTAATGATTCATGATATAATTGAAGAACAGAATGCGAGAATGCAGAATCTGAAAAAATACTACCCGTTTTTTGTGTTATCCGAAACAGCATTGACACAGTATAAGGATGGAAAATATAACGGACTTGATATGGGTTATATTACCATGGCGGTACTGCGTTTTTTTTATTGAAGAAAATAATTTTAACGAGCGGGAAATCGGCTATACCCAGTGTGAGGAATTTATAAAAAAACTGCTTGTCCGGGATTTCGATGTGGCGATTGATGAAGATGATATGAAGCGGATTTGGTTCTCTATATTTTCGATAAAATCCGAAATGATGGCAAAGCATTTGAATTTGCATTTTATGACCCCGGAAAAAAACAGAAGAAGATTGGGCGCGTCCGATTGATAGACAGTCATATTGTCGATGGGAAAGTCCTTTATTTTATTACATCCGATGGAATTGAATTTTATCTGGATACGAAAGAGATAAAAAGATGAAAGCAAAATTAATGTAGAGCAGCTTCTGCTTGAAAAAATGATTACCGGCGAAAACTTTAAGGGCGGAATTGAGGTTGTAAAACGAATCAACAGTGAAGTGAACCGGCTGGTGCGCGAAAAAAAAGATGCGATTGTAGATATGCTGTCTTACGATGTATTTGCAGGTGCAAAAGCTTATGAAACATATATGGAAACGGTTGGAAAATGGTTTGCGGAGGAACAGAAATTATTTGCAAAGAACAAAGCGCTTGTCGATAAAGCGGTGGCAAAAGCGAATTTTGAAAATCTGACGAAACGGTTCAGCCCGGATGGACGAAATCAGCGAACTGGAACTGGAATTGAAGAAAACGATTTTGAAGCATGGCAGTCTGATAAACAGTACGATAGAACTTCAGAATATTTCGGATAACATGATACAGAAAGCGAAATTAAAGCGGCTGCGTCCGGTGTTTGATTTTGAGCAGGAGCTTCAGAAAATGATAAAAAGAAGAACGACCGGATAAGATGGCGTTGATTCTTGCGCCCCTCTTTTTACCGGCAATCAATAAGTCCTTTTCCATGACGTCGATTGATAATATTCTGACGCTGCGAACGGAAGACGAGGCAAAAACAGTGACTGCGAAAAAGGAAAAACGTAGATTCCGGATTCCGGTATGAGGATGAGCTTCAGGAAGAACAATCCGGCAGAAATTATGGAAAGCTGTTTTATGAGCTGATGGAAGTGTTATCCAGATGGAAAAAAAATCAGCCTGAAAGAATTTAATGGTTTTTTGAAATCCGCTTTGGAAAAAAGAAATTTATGAAAATGCGGACTATTACGCATTTTTAACGCATTTGGCGCAGAAGCAGGAATACGATATCAGCCGGATGTTAAAAAAAAGCAGGATACAATGCTTGAAAAACAGGTTGTAGACAGTATTTTGGGGTATCAAAAAAGGGCAGCAGAAAAAAATGCGGAATCGGATATGGAGAAAGATGGTTCTTTGGGAATGCCGGATATCTATTCGGACGATGCATATGCGCCGGATATTTCATTCCAGCCATTTCAGGATATGAAATTTACGCTGACGTTTGACAGCCGGGAGGAGATTCCGGTTGGAGAAGACCGGTATGTAACGAATATTATCTTTGAGGTAGTAAAAAGAAAAATAGGCATTTGCGAAACTATAAATCTTTCAAAATGGTTGTGCAGAATGCATGATGCGAACGACCTGCGTTGGCATACTTGCATTGGCACAACCAATATGAGGATTTTCGTGTTTCGTAAACGCCTGGCAAAAAAAGATAAGAGTATGTATGTGAGGAAATTATATGGATAGCAGGAATTTAGATAAGGCAATTGAAATTTATGCCAGACTGATACAGGGAGAAACGATATCAAAGACAAGCCGGGAAACCGGAGCCTTGTATGAGGATTATTACAGAAATGCAGAAGTATATGAGATTGTGGGGAATCTTCTGAAAAAACTGAATTTGAGTATATATGAATATAAGGATGCGCTTTATATCACGCCGGGCGAAGGAAACCGCGTATTTGGTTATACAAATGACGATATGAAGCGGATACTTGGACTGCGCTTAAATAAAGAACTGTTTCTCTGCTATTTCCTGATGTATGTTGTGCTGCTGTATTTTTTATAAAGATTCTGGAAGTTATCAGTTCCGGGAATTTATCAAGCCGGAGAAAGTCATAGAAGAAGCCGACAAATATCTGGCGGATATTACAAAACGATTATCTGTATTTTCAGCAGAAGATGTAGGCGCAGAAAGTTTTAAAGCGATTGGACTTTTGTGGGGATGAGCTTCCGGCTGTCAGTCATGCAGTTTATGATGGCGAAAAGACAAAGGCGTCGAAAGCATCGAAAGCCGGATATGTGAAATTGACGTTTAATTTTCTGACTGCCCAGAAACTGTTTGTTGAAAATGAGGAGCGGTACTATCCGACAGATAGGTTTAAGGCGTTATGTGAGAATTATTTTGAAGAATACAGAGGACGTCTGTATCAGTTGCTTGAGGTGAAGCGGATGCCGTGCATTAACAGAATACGCGTGAACAATGTAAAATACAATTTCGGATTACAGCAGTATGATGATTTTTCCATGCGTATGTATGGAAAGAATACGCTTTATGATTTGGCGAATGGCGGCGGAAAGAGTGTGCTTATGCTGCTTCTGCTTCAGAACCTGATACCGAACTGTACGCTGGATGAGAAACAGCCAATTGAAAAACTGTTCCGGAGTGGCGGCGGAAATACAGTGATTCATTCCCTGATTGAATGGAAGCTTGATGCGCCGGAGCAAAAAAAGAAGGCTATCGTTATATGACAACCGGTTTTTGCGCCAGAAAGGCAAAAAAAAGAAACGGAAGAAGCATCCGCGCAGGACGGACAGACAGCATCCATTGAGTATTTCAATTACTGTATTTTTTACCGGGATTACAATAAAAATGATATTATGAATCTTCCGCTTTCCAATGGAAATGAGCGGATTACATACAGTGGGTTAAAATCCTATCTGAAGGAGCTTGGACACAAAGATATGAGCCTTGAAGTGCGCCTGTTTGAGCGAAAAGGGGAATATCAGCGGTTTATCAGCGAGTATGGTCTGCATGAAAGTCATTGGGAGATTATCCGGGGCATTAATAAGACAGAAGGACACGTCAGAACCTATTTTGAAACGAACTACAAAACGACGAGAAAAAGTCGTAGAAGACCTTTTGATTGAAGAAATTATTGAGAAAGCGTTTCTTACTCGGACAGGCAGGGAGAAAGATGAAGGCGCTATGGCGGAGACGCGCTTTTTAGATATCAAGGACAAGTTAAATGTGCTTGCACAGAAGAAACGCGACATAGCCAATTTCGATTATCAGATTGAATTGATAAATGTTCTGGAAGCAAAAGTGAATTCCTGTATCAGCCAATATGAGGCGCATGAAGATATTTCAAAGCAGCTTGCCGATATTTATGTGACAGGAAAAGAACTGACGTCCAGAGAAAACCAGCATATCGAAGCGCTTTTTACAGCCAAAAAGGAAGCATTTGACACGAAGGAAAGTCAGAAAATCCGTCTGGAAAATCTGAAAATTACAAGGGATGGATTCCGCCTTCAGGATTTACGGGATAAGCTTGAACAGTTAAATGCGGCGTTTGCAGAAAATGAGCGTCAGATATCTGTGTTAAAGCAGAATATGAATATCAAAGAAAGTATCAATGACTATATTGGTTATCTGGAAGATAAAAAGCAGCTTTCGGAGAATCAGATGATTATTGACAATATTATGAAGAATACAGGTGTGAACCAGGAAAAAATGGCGGTTTATGCTTATAACCGAAAGCTTCGTGACGACGCAAAGCTGATGGAACTGCTTTCGGCAAAAAAAGAAGAAGTGGAAACATCCCATGCGGAAGCGATGAAAGAGGCAGATTACTGCGGCAAATGCATCAAAGAGGGAGAAATCGAACTGGCAGTTGCCGGAAACAACCGGAAAGCCGCAGAAGAAAAAGATGCAATCCCTGAATCAGAAGATTGCGGCGCTTGCTTCGCAGGTATCCCTGCTAATCGCTTCGGATGCGGAAGCATCGTTGAAAGAATCGGAAGGAAAAAGCAGCAGAATTGCGGCAATCCCTGACTGCATTAACTGAGGATGCAAAGGCAGAACAGGAGAAACTTTATGAAGACAGGTATAGACTTTCGGTTTTGGAAAATGAGAAGGCGGCGCTGGAAAAGGAATACGAGGCGTGCCATCTGGATGCAGAAGAATACCGTCAGGCAGCAAAGAAACTTGAAAATATTATGTCGGTATATCATGTAACAAAGGCAGATGAAATCATCGAAGCAATTGACGCCCGGATTACAGGGACGCTGACTGAAACAATCACCAGAAAACAGGAGATGGAACGCCTGTTAGAAAAGAGGAATTATCTTGCGTCCGGAAGATTGTTTGGACCAAGCGCGGTGCAGCAGCTGTTATTGATTATATTGTAACAAGGCATGGACATATGGCGATGCATGGCGCGGATTATCTGGCGGCATTAAAAACCGGAACAGCGGACGGAGCTTTTTAAAGAAGAACCGGGCGCTGCCATATGGCGTTGTTGTAAAGAATTTTTCGGATATTGCAGAAGACATCAATCTGGAGTCGATTCAGACCGGAAATGAAATGGTTATGATTTATGACATGGATAACCTGTCAGAGCGGGCATTGACTATCCATGATAACGTTGTTTTTGTTTGTCGGAACCATTCGTTTTTTACGGACGACGAGATTCTTCAGAAGCAGAAAGAAGAAGTGACGCAGCAGATTCGAAATCTGGAAGAAGAAATTTCCATGATTGATGAAAAACTTGCAACGTACCGGGAAGATTTTGCATTTGTCAGTCATCTTGCGGACGAAAAGCATTTGAATGCCGCAGAAACAGAACGAAAACGCAGTCAGGATTTACGGAACAAAGAGGATGAAATCAAAAATCTTCAGGCGGAGATTGCAGAGCTGTCCGGAAATATTGCCCGCAGACAGGAAGAAGAAGCGGAGAAGGTAAAAGAAGAACTTCAGGAGCGGAAAGCGGATGCTGATATTTTTCTGCATATTCAGGAGTTAAATGCGTTTGTTTCAGAGGAGGAGGCACGTTATTCCGAGAATCTGCAAAAAAGAGCGGCGGCTTTCGGACAAGATAGAAGAACTGAAACGAGACGCTGTGAAATGGAATACGACGGTAACCGAAACAGGGAAGACTGCTTGCAATAGCAAACAGTATAAAAGACATACAGGACAAATGGACGCAGTATTTTAAACCATATTATCCGGAAGATGGACAACTGGATGTGGCATTGGATTCGAAACAGAAAATACAGATGGCGCTCGGACAGCAGGATGCGCAGACGACTGCAAAACGTGATATTGAGGTGCTTACGATTTCGGATGAAGCGCTGGAAACAGAGTTTATGGCGATGTATGCAATTGCAAATAAGAATGTGCCGGATATTGAAGATAAGAAAAAACTCGTGCATACGCTTTCCCAGTCGATGGAGCGAATCTTGCATATGATTGAAAAACGGGGCGTTACGATTGCAGAAATTGAAGCGCAGCCGCATTTGTATATGACATCGGAGTCGCAGCTGCAGGTTCTTTCGGATGAGCGGACGCGGCTGGAGTTGGTGTCTGCTTCTCTGTCGGAGGAAATGAAACAGGTTTCAAAGGCATGCGGCAGGCTGGAAGGAAATATCGAATATGCGGTTGCCAGTCTGAAGAAAACCTATGGAGATGATGCTTATGCCGAAGAACAGATAACGCTTGCGGAAAGCAGAAACCGCTATTCTTCAGGGAGATAAGATTCTTTTGGAACTGGAAGAAACATACAGAAAAACAGCAGAAGAATGGGAAACGTGTAATAAAGAGCAGGGATATCTGACGGAACTGTTCAAGGATGTAAAACGGATTGTCGATACAAATGATATTCATGTCGAAAATGGCAGGGTGTTAGAAGCGGGCAGGGAAGAACTGCGTCAGATATTTGAAACCAGTTTGCTGCAATATGACAGAAGCCGGAAAAATCTGGAAAAGACAAGAAATGAACTGATGCGGTTTAAGGGGCAGACTGCAGAAGCGTTAAGCGAAATGGGCGTCTATGAAATGGCGGAAACAATCAGACGGGACGTTGTGATACCTGAGAATTATTATGACGCCAAAGCATTGCTGGAAAGCCTGCTGCAGATTACAGCATTTATCAATCTGGAGAAAGAACGTGTCGAAAAAGGCATTGAAGATATGGTTGCGATGAAAGAGAATTTTTGCAGTCAGTGTCTGCAGCAATGCATGGATGTAAAGACAGAACTGGAAAAGCTGCCGAAATTATCCAAAATTACGGTGGGGGATGAAGTCATCCGCATGGTTGATTTATCGGTTCCATATGTGAAAGAAGAATTTCTTGCGCAGCGGATGTCCGATTACATTGATGAAATCGTGAAAAATGCTGATGCATACGAAGATGAGCGGAAACGCGTTCGTTATATCCGGGGTTGTCTGGCGTTAAAACGATTGTTTGGCGTTATGGTTACGGACATGAATGCCATTAAATTAAAACTTTACAAGCGGGAACGAATTAAGGAACAGAGCCGCTATCTCCGGTATGAGGAGGCGGTTGGAAGTACCGGTCAGTCACAGGGTATTTATATCCAGTTTCTCGTTGCGATTATTAACTATATTGCCGGAATGTACGCTTATGGAACGGAAGGAGAAATTTCGACAAAGACGATTTTTATTGATAATCCATTTGGCGCGGCAAAGGATGTTTATATCTGGGGAACCGATTTTTTGCGATGCTTGCAGCAAATCATGTGCAGTTGATTGTACTTGCCAGAGGTGCGACGCCTGCAATTACAGCAAAATTTGATGTCAATTATGTTCTGGGGCAGCAGATGGTTGGAAACCGGCAGCAGACGGTGGTTGTCGATTATACCAGTAAGACCAGTCAGGAAGAACTGGAATATCAGGATATTGCATATCAGCAGGCGACGTTTGATTTTATTTAGAAGCAGATAATCATGCGGATACGACAGATGAGTTTTTCCGCAAACAAGGAGCGCCCATATTCTTTTTATAGCGATACATATGGCGGCATACGATGCGGTTTTAAGTTGCCATGCATGGCAGAAGCTGCCCGGCGGCAACGTCCGTAGTATCCTTACAGAAGAATATGGGCGCTTTTTATTTGTCAAATGTCAAATCTGTCAGAACGAAGCCTGTTGTTATTACTTCGAACGTGAAGATAAGATGCAACGCTTATTGATGATAGTAGCTTAAAAAAGTCTGCAATTTTTCCCATCGCTGTTTTTAACTGCACAATATTTGGCAGGAAAACAATACGGAAATGGTTCGTATCGGTACAGTTAAATCCAGTACCGCAGGTAATCAGGATTTTCTTATCCCGCAGCAAATCCAGAGCAAACTGTTCATCATTTTTAATATGGAATTTTTTTTCTTCATCCAGTTTCGGGAAGATGTAAAATGCTGCCTTTGGTTTTACAACGGATACGCCAGGAATATCACAAAGGGCATTGTAAATATATTCGCGCTGTTCATAGATTCTGCCGCCCGGCAGCAGAAGTTCATCTGCACTCTGATAGCCGCCAAGCGAAGTCTGAACGATACTCTGGGCAGGAACATTGGAACAAAGCCGCATCGAAGAAAGAAGATTCAGTCCTTCAATATAGCCTTTTACATGGTCTTTTTCTGCCGCAGAGGCACATCCACCCGATTCGGTATCCGGCAACCCGATGCGATTTCGACAGTCCGTTAAAGCTGATAGTAAAGACGTCCGGAGCCAGGGATGCCAATGCAACGTGCTTGCGGTCGTCCATAACCAGTCTGTCATAAATTTCATCTGCAAAATAAAATTAAATCAAATTCTCTTGCCAAATCAACGATTTGCTCCAGAACTTCTTTTGGATATAACGCGCCGGTCGGATTATTCGGATTGATAACAACAATACCTTTTGTATTTGGCGTAATTTTGCTCCGCATATCGTCAATATCCGGATACCATTCGCTTTGTTCGTCGCAGATATAATGAACAGCAGTTCCGCCCGCCAATGTAACCGATGCGGTCCAAAGCGGATAATCAGGGGAAGGTACTAATATTTCGTCTCCGCTGTTTAAAAGTCCCTGCATTGACATGGAAATTAATTCACTTACGCCATTTCCGGTATAGATATCATCAATTCCGACATTTGGAATATTTTTTAACTGGCAGTACTGCATAATTGCTTTCCGGGCAGAAAAAGTCCTTTTTGAATCGGAGTATCACCTTCGGTATCCCGTAAATTATACGCCATATCTTTTATTACTTCATCCGGCGCATGAAAGTCAAATGGCGCCGGGTTGCCAATATTCAGCTTCAGGACGTCGATTCCTGCTGCCTGCATCCGATTTGCTTCGTCCATGACCGGACCTCTGATATCATAGCAAACGTTGTCGAGTTTTGTTGATTTTTCAAATGTTCTCATATGCTGTTACCTCTCTTTACATAAGATTTTCCGGTTCTGACTTCCGGAACTGAGTTTGTTGCCCAGGCAGTTTTATACAGAAAAAAGCCCAAGCAAAATCATTTGCTTAGGGCGAACTTGTGTATGTAATAGTCCGTGTTACCACCTAAATTCAGGAAAAAAATCCTGCACTCATTGCAATCAATACCAATTGCTGTTCCTGTAACGTGGAACCTTCCGTTGGATGCTACTTTCTAAAATCGTTCGCAACCACAGCTCGGGGACTGCTTCCTTAAGATGTTCTGCAGGCTCGCACCAACCGGCCTGCTCTCTGAAGGAACATTGCCTCAAGTACTCCTTCCTGTCATAGCCTTTCACTTCCTAAAGGATAGCATTGTAAAATTGAAATGTCAACAGAAAAACGTGTTTCAAAAAAAATTTTAAGTGTAATACAAAAGATAAAACATTGCAAAATCAAAGATTCTATTCAATAATTAAATAGATTTATATTTTCGTATAAGATATTCAATTATGTACAATACACAGGCTGAAACAGTTCCAATGTATAAAGAAGCCCAATAATGAAGATTAAGGAAAAATAAAAAGTAAAATAATTGTTATATAAAATATAAATATACATATAGCTTTTTGACGGAATGATTGTTGCATATGGTTATATGATTCGTTCTGTAGTATAGGACCAATCATAAGGAATACAATGAATAATAATACAATAATTAGTATTTTAAAAATAAAGTACTCTGTTGATATATGCGAAATAGATATGATTGATAGTATGCCTACAATTGAACTTAAAACAATACATCGGATATGTGATGATGCATGATATCCACCAATGAAATTTCTCAAAAGTAAAAATGAAAATAGCCATATAAACATATCGAGTGTCCTATGGGAGAGAAAAGCATATATAAAAATAAAAATCAGTGGAATTAAAGTATTTATAATACATTCTATTCCGTATTGTAAAACTTCAATTTCTTCATATGAAGATTTATCAGCATTAATACCATCATATAGCCATTTTGCAAGCAATCCAGAAATATATTCAATCATAAAACTCCTATATAAATGTTCAAATTAATCAAATTTTGAATAGTCTAAAAAGTGCATTTCTAATTTGAGTCAAGTAGTTTCTGCCTACAGTTATTCTTGTGCCATCAGTCAATAGAATTTCCGACCCGTACAAAGAGTTTACATGCGAAAGATTTACTATACTGGATTTGTGGCATTGAATAAATGTATGTGTTAGTTTATCCATTATCTTGGATAAACTAGTACGTTCATAATAAATTTCTTTTTTGTGTGTATGAATCAGAGCATTATTACCTTCCTTTGTTATATACAGTATGTCATTAAATTTTATTTGAATTAATATGCTACGGTCCTGTAATTGATAATAATTCTTCGTATGAAATTCTAAAAAACGTTTCATACATGCTGATAGCTTTTCAATTGTAATAGGCTTTATCAGATAGTTAAACGCTCGTACATTATATCCATCAAATACATACTCTTTGAATGAAGTAAGAAACAGAATTTCATTATTGAAACCATTAGCACGTAATTTTTCACAGATGCTTATTCCGGTTTCTGCGCCTGCATCTTTAAGTTCAATATCTGCGAATAGTAAATCATAACTATTTATTGTGAAATCACGAATGATGTTCGTATCTTGAAATCTTGTAATTGAAATAGAGTTATCAGTATGATAGCTCCAATCTGTTAATAATGAAGAAAGATACGAAAAATCCTGGTCATTATCTTCAAGTATTGCTATATCTATTTTCATAGGTTTCACTCTCCTTCTTAGTTTTTTAACGGTATCATAATTTCTAATGTAAAAGAGTCGGACTCGGGTGAAAAACGAATAAAGCCATTGTTCTCTTTTACTATTTTACAAATTTGCTTTTATACCAATTCCATGGTATGAATTATATGTTTTATTTTGTTTCGTAGTTAAAAAATTTTCCGGATTTACTTAGTTTATAATCACCGATTGAACTGTTTGTAATGTTAATAAGTAGCATATTGTTAAAAGGTCTTATAGCAAGGGAAATAAATCTTTCCTTTGGCTGAGCGATTTTTTTTTCACAACTTTCGATAGCGTTGTCTAGAATATTTCCAAGTAGAGAACAAATAGAAACGTCATCAATAGGCATTTTTTGGCGGCAAGTGAATTGTATAATCAAAGGTTATGTCTTTATTTTTTGCAAGTGCATATTTGTTGCTGATGATACAGTCTACAGGGATGTTTCCTGTTGAAATAATCTTATAATAAGTGGATAGTTCTGAGGAAATCGTTTGCTTAAGTACTCTGTAGCTTTTTCATATTCATTAGAATAAAGCAGCAACGATAGAGTTTCTAAATGGTTGGAAATATCGTGCTTAATGCCTTTTAATGATTCAGTTGAAGAAATTATTTGTTCGTACTGAATCTGATTCATTTTAGAAATAAAACTTTCTGTCATTAATTTCTCGTTCTTTTTCTTTCTCTATTCCAAGATTATAAATATAAACCATTAAACAGAAATAAAGGAAAAATACAAGAAAGAATATGGAAATAAATATATTAATTGAGAGTCCTTTAGTGGTTGGCAAGTTAATAATAGCAATCAAGACCATCTGTTCAATCATAATACAAGTTATTGAAATTACCAGGAAAATAATTTTATGAATATAAGACAAGCGAATAGTTTTATTTCCAACGGACATCAAGATAAATACGAATGCAGATAATATCATAATATATAACAAAGTAAAAAATTATTCGGACAATACCTGATAAGCCCAAAACTTCTTCTTTTGGGATAGTGAAGAACATAAATAGGAATAATCAAGGCTGTAGAATCTGCAATTATTGCCAATGCGGAATATACTACAGACCAAGTGATTTTGGAAAATATGTTATCTTCAAAGAATACGACGGTGTAAATAATATGTAAAATCAATATGCCTATAATTAAAGAAAAAGTCATGACATTATAATGATTAGCCACCAATTCAATAATAGAGATTATTAAGTAAAAAAATACATTGATACCAATATATAGATTTTGATGTATAGTCTTTTTTTCGTGAGCTTGTTGTTTGCCAATATAAAGAATAAAACGGATTCTAAAACGATTATAAAATATTCCCAAACAATATGTAGCATAAAAGACCTCATTTCTTTATAAACTTATCCAACGAGGGATGATATGTAATAATATCTATCATTGACAGTATAAATTATATCATACTTTCTTTAATCGTGCTGCTAATAAGAGAGTGAAATATTGTCGTTTACAGTCAGTTTTTTGCTGTTCATACCAGGCTAATTGCACAAATAGTTTGGCTATGATAGTATGACGATACAACATGTTGGCTTAATAAAAATAAGAGATACAATTATCCAAATTTTTAAGAAAGGAGTAGGCAGGAATGCAAATTCCTGCCTTGTTTGTATATGAAAAAGAAATACATTTTTTTATTCTATGCATCTGTTTATGTATAGGAATAGTTTCTTGGGCAATTAGTTCTGATAAGAAAAAGTCGGGAGATTTAGTGTCAGAGAATACATATCAATCAGAAGAGACGACTATAGACGATACGACAGAGGATATCGTGACATCAGATACAGAGAGTGTTGGTACAGAAGATGAAAATAAGATAACTCTCAAAATGCCTTGCGAGAATAATGACGATAAATCTGAACTTGAAATACTAGATTGTGTGTTTATTCCTGATACTGAGCTTGCTGCTCATACAGAGTATAAAATTGAATTTTATTGTGAAGAAGAAGTGCCTGGTGTAGATGCTTCACAGGAAATTACATATGTGTTTTTTAAATGCAAATGGAAAAATAACGAGGACCATAAGATAAATGCATGCCTTGATTTTTATGGGTTTATAGAGGCAAAGGATTTTCCATATTTGGCGCTCTGTGAGGGACTTTGTTATTTCGATAAAGCTGAACATACGAGTGGTGATGATAGAATTCATAAATTCTTTTGGCATACATTAGAGACTGGTGAAGAATTGGAATGTACGATTGGTTTTGCTTTTAAGGTGCCACAAGAATCCGCATTTAGTAAAAAGGAAGATAGAACTTATTATATAGGTATGCAACCAGTGGGTGTGGACTATTTTACGATAGAAAATACGAAAGGATATATCGTACCATTGATTGATAAAGGAGATGTTAATAATTAAGAAGTTTATTTTATTCGTTATGATGGGGCTATGCATTGGATGGAGCTTTCGGATAGCACAGATTAACCAAAACAAAAAACAAGTGTCAATATACGATATGAACGAACCTATAAGTTGGAGAGGAGATATCTGTAACAGCAGTTGAAGCACACCTTTATGAACAGAAGGATTTTTTTTTAAATAAATTTTCAATAGATGAAGATTTGTTTGAAACGTATAAAAGCCCTAACGGAAAGGTTCTGTGTGTATGTCTTAATATAAAAAATATATCTGATAATGATATAGAGTGGGAACAGATTGAAGAATGGACAAATTGCGGTTTTGAATCAAGAACATGGGGAAGCACGAACTTTCCTGTCGCTGGGCAGTATTTGAATATTTATAAGATGGATAAATTGTATGCTGGAAATGAACAGTTCATTTGGTATGTCACATTAGTTAACCCAATTTGTTTTAAAGATAAAACCTGGAAGACAATCTCTATAGATGATTTCAGATACACCGTGACATTGAATCCCCAAAAAAAAATACAAATTCGATTGGAGTGATGGTTATGTTGTTTCGTGCGATAAAGTTTGAATTATCCAGGGCGTTTCGTGATAAATATTTTGTTATAAGTCTACTAATAGGTGGAATAATAGTAACTTTAGATATTGTTACTTTTTATACGCAATACATAGAACCAAAAAAAATGCTAGTCTTATTCAAGCATGGATTGGAACAGATTTTGCATTCGCATATCATAGCTTGTACTACATTTTATTGCCAGTCATAGCCTGCCTTACATATGGTGGAAGTTATTATATGGATATGTCAACTGGTTATGACAAAAATATACTTCTTAGAATGAAAAAGATCATATTATTTGCTTTCAAAGATGATAGCTGTATTTGTTTCAGCATTTCTATCAGTAGCCATACCATTATTAGCAAATCTTTTTATTGTGGCAGGAATATACAGGAATGAATTGCCAGAGCGATTAACCTTTACTACGCTGGTATTATTGATTGCCAGAGATTCCCCTGTACTTTTTAGCGAGAGACCGGTTATATATTGTCTTTTGTTTATAATGATAGGCGGTATGTTTGGAGGTGCATTAGGACTTATATCGGTTAATGGTAAGCAGATGGTGCAGAAGCGCATTTTCGGCAATTATGTTCCCTTTTGTGTTATATACTGTCACCGGAGTACTTCTTAAAAATACGAATGGAACCAGCTATGCAGTTCAGGATGTTATTGACCCGCTTCAGGCTTACACAGTAAATACGAAAGTGATGATAATTTATTTTGTGGCAATGCTTTTGATAAGTGTTCTTATTATTTGGTTTGGAGAGAAAGAGAGATATTTTATGACAGAAATAAAAAATACAGAATCTATGTAAAACAATAAAAGGAAATAAGGTCCTGGATAGAATAGATATGGAGTTGAAATCTGGTAATATTTATGGTTTTAGAGGGCAGAACGGATGTGGGAAAACCATGCTCATGAGAGGAATATGTGGACTAATAATTCCTACTAGTGGAAGAGTTGTAATAGATGGGAAGGAACTTCACAAAGATATTAGCATGCCGAAGAGTATCGGAGCATTAATTGAAAATCCTGCATTTCTCCCACAATACACTGGTTATGAAAATTTACGGATGCTAGCATCGTTGTCAGGGAAAATCAAAAAAAGAAGATATTTTACTGGCACTGAAACAGGTTGGACTTGAGCCAGATGATAAAAGGATATATAGAAAGTATTCTCTTGGAATGAAACAGAAGTTAGAATAGCAAATGCTATCATGGGAGAACCAGATATTATAGTTTTAGATGAGCCAATTAACGCATTAGATGAGGAAAGTGTACAGAACATTAAGCAGATTTTGATTAAACTGAAAGAAAAAGGGAAAGTTACTTATCATAGCTTGTCATGATAGGGAAGAATTGGAGTTCCTATGCAATATCATCTATGAGATAAGAGAAGGGCATATCGTTGGAATGGAGATGATACATTGAAATTATTGAATCTATATAAACGTGATTTTAGATTTGGAATCATTAAAAAGAGGCTTTATGTTTGTTATGCCCATACTTGTTGCAGTTATGCAGACTACAGAATGCCACAGAATATTTCAGTATTTCATAGAGAACGATATGATAAACACCGGTGGAACAATCATGGATTATATTATGTATTGTATGCAGGGAATGTTTATATATCATTTTGATCCGAAAACTCAGTTTACAATTCCTATATATTGGTTTATTATACAAATCTATGCTGCGTACCTTGTAACATATTATGCCAATGATGATTATGATGCCAATGCAAAAAACTTATTTGTTGCATCAAGGGGAAGGGGTTTCTGGTGGAGTTCAAAATGTCTTTGGTGTATTACAACTATTATTATATATTATGCTATATATATTATTAGTATTATAATTTTAGCTTGTGGTTTTTCAGCTGATATGAGTATTCGCTGTACACCAGATTTTGTGGTAAGTGTTTTTGCTGATAAAGCGCAGTATCTTAGTTCTGGAAATATTATTACCATTTCAATATTTCTTCCAATACTAATCACTGTTGGAATGTGTTTAGTTCAGCAAATATTAGGATTTATTATAAATCCGATTTTTTGCAAGTTTTGCATGTATAAGTGCAGTATATATCCTTTCAGCATATTACACTGTGTGGTGGTTGCCAGGAAACTACACCATGTGGCTTAGAAGTTCAATGATTACCGAGGAAGGAATACGACCGATAATTGGAATCGTTCTTGGTTGTGCTATGATAATTATGTCATGGGTAGGTGGAAGTGCTTATTTTGATTCGAAGGATGTGTTGTAGGGGAGATTTATTCTGTATGAATCTTTTCTTTTTTCAGAAAGCACAGTTAAAGCATCTTAGAGATGCGAGATACCTGAACAAAGGATTTTGAGGAAGTAATCTCCCTACTTAGAAGAAGCAGGGAGCACATGACAGAATTGTTTTAATTGTAGAAACAAAAATATATAATAAAACAGAATATACACAATTATATCGTTAAGTGCAAAAACAAATACGATATTTTTTTATAAATTGTGAAAAAATATAGTTGACAGATAAGGTGGAATATCGTATAATAAAGCTACATTAAAAAGAACGGTCATTCAAAGAGTGACAGCCAGAGCATTTGAAAAAAAGCTTCTGGAAGTTCAAGGAAGGAGGAGATTCCGTTGGATACAATTGAAGAACAGTTTTATCGTAGCAGCATACATGATTGGGAAGTTGTTTCCACACGGAATGCCTTATCGATATAACTTGAAAAAGTCCCCACAGGTGCCGGGTTGGCACAGATTGAAGTATCGGGACGTAGGTATGAGATACCGGTTATGTTCTGCTAGGATTGTTCAAAAAACAAGATATAGTTAGTGTTTCAAGGGCATTAAGCTATATCAGAATAGACGCTTAGAGAAATTAGAAGGATTGGTACAAAATAGTATCTGTTCAGGCAGTGACTGTTTCAGATACAACTTACAGAAGTTCGTAACAGACAGAAGTTTATGATATGTACCATTGAGGTATAACGTTTCACATATTTGAAATCTTGTACCATACATCTCAGATTCGAATGATGCAGATGCATCGGGAGCAAATAAATTGCTCATCCTTCGCAAAGAATTGATATGATAGATTTTATATAAAATGGCGTTGAAAAATGGCAGGTGTGGAAACCTCGAATATTTTACAAAATACTTCGACATCAATTTAAAATTGAATAGATACCAAACCAGGTGCGATAAGCACCTGGTTTTTTTTGAGAAATTTGTTTTTATCATTTCGACTATAGGGGAATGTAACATCCCTTTTTAAAAGCGAAGAATACTGCCGGATTAAGAGCGTTTTATAAAAAATCAGCTGCTTTAGCTGCCCAAAGCTGGCGGTATAAAGATTGGAACATCGGGCGGATAGTACGAAAAAATGGCGGTAATTGCAAGCATGATAACGAGATACAGGCATCCCAGAACAGATACCCACCTCGGAATCCTTCGAAATGGTAAAATATGGACTGCGGCTACAATCTGCCCGGACAGAATGCCGATGCCATATGCAGTTAAATCGACAGCCATTCCGCGCAGGTTAAAACCACCTGCAAACACATAATATATGCTGACGATAATAAGATTTGCAGTCAGGATACTTGTGGCAGCTACCAGCATCACCTGCCGGAAAGATGGATGGTTGGGAATCAGATGAAACGCATAAAAAATCAATATTACGATGAAAAAATTGGATAAAGGGTTAGTTTCGAATGCTCCCAGACGCTTTCATTTACCGGCGCAAACCATGCAACAAGCTTGCTTTCTCCGCAAATTGAATAAAGGAAATGCCAGCCGCTGCCTAAAATTACAATGCAGATAGAAGTAATCAGACTCCATATAAAATAATTCTGTTTTACAGAATGACACATATAGTCCCTCCCTGATTTTCAGATTTGAAATTGAACGAATTTCGTGGTTTTCGTTAGGAAAGAAATCAATATTTAATATATGCACGATCCCAGTCATGTATACACATATGTTCTGTTTATCGGTATTATTTGTTATGGGAAATCGGCGTTATCCTTCTGTGGAAATGACTTGATTTCATGATAAGGAGCAAGGTAGAATAAAAGCAGGAGACGGTGAAAAGCCGGAAGATACTGAACATAAAGGAGTAAAAAATGGATTATAACAGCCTGAGCTTAAAAATGCATGAGGAAAATAAAGGAAAAGTTGAAGTTGTATCAAAAGTAAAAATAAAAGACAGAGATGATTTAAGTACAGCGTATACGCCTGGCGTTGCGGAACCTTGCAGAAAGATTCGTGACAACAAAGCGGATGTTTATAAATATACATGCAAGGGAAATATGGTAGCGGTTGTATCAGACGGAACTGCTGTTTTAGGATTGGGCGATATCGGACCGGAAGCGGCGATACCTGTAATGGAAGGAAAGGCTGTTCTTTTTTAAAGAATTTGGCGGAGTGGATGCATTTCCAATCTGCCTGGACACAAAGGATGTGGATGAAATTGTAGAAACCGTAAAAAGAATTGCTCCGGTATTTGGCGGGATTAATCTGGAGGACATTTCTGCCCCAAGATGTTTTGAGATTGTGAACGAAGATTGAAGGAAGAACTGGATATACCGGTATTTTTCATGACGACCAGCATGGAACTGCAATTGTTGTATCTGCCGGATTAATAAATGCGTTGAAGCTGGTGGGAAAAAAGAGTTTGAAAAGGCAAATGTAGTTATTAATGGTGCAGGTTCCGCCGGCATTTCCATCTGTAAGCTGCTTTTGCAGTTGGGAATTGGAAATGTCGTTCTCGTGGATAAGCAGGGGAGCGCTTTGTCCGGGCGAAACATGGATGAATCCGGCGCAGGCGGAGATGGCAGAGCGGACGAACAAGGACAGACAGACAGGAAATCTTGCAGAAATCATGAAAGGCAAAGGACGTCTTTATCGGGGTTTCTGCACCAAATATTGTAACAGCAGAGATGGTAGCGTCGATGGCGTCTGATTCCATCGTATTTGCAATGGCAAATCCAACGCCTGAGATTATGCCGGAAGAAGCAAAGAAAGGCGGCGTTCGAGTTATGGCAACCGGACGTTCCGATTATCAAACCAGATAAATAACGTGCTGGTATTTCCGGGAATTTTCCGCGGCGCACTGGATGCAAAGGCAACCGGCATTACAGAAGAAATGAAAATGGCGGCGGCTAAAGCAATTGCATCGATTGTATCCGAGGAAGAATTAAGCGAAGACTATATTATACCGGGTGCATTTGATACAAGAGTTGCAAAAGTAGTTGCAAAAAGCAGTTGCAGACGAAGCCCATAAACTGGGCATTACGAAATAATGACAGGTATTTGTGAAACACGCAGTCTTATTTTGCAGGTTGTGCAAAATGTATGTGCCATAAGCAGATGATATGAGGTCGCCGGTACTTAGGGCACCGTATTTTGGTGCCTTATGTACCGTTGCAGACCGAATCAAGTGGAAACGTCCTGCGATGGTAAGTTGTATCTGCACAACAAATATAAAAATTTTGTAGTTTTATACTTATCAAAATTAGTATAAGGTATTTGTGAAACAGGCAGTTCTATTTTGCAGGTTGTGCAAAATGTATGTGCCATAAGCAGGTGATATGAGGTCGCCGGTACTTAGGCACCGTATTTTTGGTGCCTTATGTACCGCTGCAGACCGAATCAAGTGGAAACGTCCTGCGCTGGTACATTGCATTTGCACAACCACCATGAAAACATAGACATTTCACAAATACCTGAAATAAGAAAAAGGAGAAATTATATGGCAGATGATTTTATTACATTGACAATTGAGCGACAGAAAAATATTGCGTTAATCGCCCACGACAGCAAAAAAGCAGAAATGATTGAATGGTGCAATGCAAATAAAGAGGTTTTGAAAAATCATTTTTCTTTGCGGAACCGGAACAACTGCCCGGATGATTGCAGATAAAACCGGACTTCCGGTAAGAGGATATAACAGCGGACCATTAGGCGGCGACCAGCAGATTGGTGCGAAGATTGTAGAGGGGCAGATTGATATGGTGATTTTTCTTTTCAGACCCATTGACTGCGCAGCCGCATGACCCGGACGTAAAGGCGCTGCTTCGTATTGCGCAGGTATACGATATTCAATTGCCAACAACAAGTCCACAGCAGATTTCCTGATTCATTCGAAATATATGGAGATGGAATACGACCATAAAGTGATTAATTTTAAGAAAAATATCAGACAGCGCGCAGAAACATTATAGAGCTGTATCCCGAAAGACAGAAGAAGATACATATGGGTGCCGGAAGGAGAAATCCTTTTGACACCCATATTATTTGTAAAAAATGAAGTGCATGCAATACTTAAATTTTGTATGTCAAAAATTGAACTGCATGCAATACTTAAATTTTGCATGTCAAAATAGGAAATTAATTAAAATTCTGCGTATCAAAATAAAATTTCACCAAAATTTTTTCAGGCAGAAATCCCCCTTTCAGGTGGTTCTAAATAGCGGCATTTTTTGACAAAATAGTCTGGTAGTATATCCGGTTAAAATGGAGTTGATAATTGGTGGAAATGGATAAGGAAATGCTTGGACGGCGGCTGCGAAAAGCGCGGAAAGCAAAAAGGACTTACCCAGGAAAAGCTTGGGGAGCTGGCAGAAGTAGGGGATAAATATATCAGCAGAATTGAGACAGGAAAAGCGGATATATCTTTATCCTGTTTTATCCGGCTTGTAAATACATTAGAAGTTTCCCCGGATTATTTTCTTCAGGATTGTTTAAATACGGATTATGAAATAGGAGAGGAGGAGAAGCAAAAACATATTTCATATCAGACATGCGGCGAGAAAAAAACAGAAAGGCTGTTGTACTTTCTGGACGAGATGATAACGATTATAAGGGGGGGAAGAAAATGATACGAATTGCAATTTGTGACGATGACAGCCGATTATTAGAAACAATAAAACAGACGACGGAACAGTATATGAACACCCGGAATTTGAATTTTTGTATTAAAACATTTAGCACCGGCGAGGACCTTTTAATGAATATCGAGGATAACGGGATTTATCAGATTCTTTTTCTTGATATTGAACTGACAAAAATAAATGGGATAAAAAAACTGCGGCAATCCTTCGGGAGCGGTATCCGTCCGTGGTGCTGATTTTTATTTCCGGACACAGCAAATATTACAAAGCGGCATTTGACGTACAGCCATTTCAGTTCCTGGACAAACCGATAGAATATCAGGAGTTCGTTGCAACACTGGAAAAAGCGCTGAACCATGTCAGAAATGATATGGAAATGATTTCGTTCTTTCACAATCGAAAACATTGTTGGCTGAAAATTGGAGATATTATTTATCTGGAAAGCAATAAACGAATGGTAACAGCGGTAGCGGTTTCCGGTTGTTTTGATTTTTACGAAAAAATGGAAAGCCTTGAGCAATATCTGGCGGACAGGCAGCAGCGTTTTCTGCGGATTCACAAATCATTTCTGATTAATGCAAATCATATTAAAGAACTTGCATATTCATCTGTCATTATGAGTAATGGCGTGGAACTTACGATAAGCAGGGACAAGAAAAAATACACGTTCGAGAATATTACATGAACTGGCTTGGGGGGATACAGGATTGATACATATTATTTCATTTTTACAGATTTATTCTATCTGTGGATTATCCATTCGTTGGGAAAAACGTTATTTCAGGAAAAAGAATATAAAAAATGGGTGAAAGGCTTGATTGGATTGTTTTGGCTTTTTGCCTGCAATGTGATTTCTTATGTCGCGCATACATATAAAAGTCTGATGCTGGGAATAAATCTGCTCGGCCATTTTCTTGTCTTTCAAATTTTATTTGACTGCTCTGCAAAAATGCCAGGCGTCACGACAATATATCTGATGGTTTCCAATGCGTTTGGGGAGGTGTTGACTTTTTGCTGGCTGGAGCAGATGGGGAGTTCCGTTACCGGAACATCCATGTTTTCACTGTCCTTTGCAGTGCTTGGCGCGACCGCATCCAAATTATTTATTTTCATGTTTGTTAAACTCTATATTTTTTGATTTACAGGGCGCTTCTGAAAAAATCAATCAAATATTGCAGGAAAAAACAGAGATTATCTTGACAAACAAATCTATTTTTCAGACTGGCTCGAAGCGGTTTTGGTGCCGGTACTTTCCATTGGTCTGCTGTTTTATTATTGGGAGAAAAATGCAGGAAGCGGTATTCTGCAGCTCGTCGTATCCATATTTGGCATTAATATTTTTTCATATGACTTGTACCAACGGTTAAGAAATGAAAGAATTTCAAATCGCTGGGTTCAGGATATATATTGTCAGGCGGAGCAGTATAAAGCATACAGTTATTCGCTCGGAAATGCATGGCAGGAAACCAGAAAATTTCGCCACGATTTGAAAAAAACAGTATATGCTGGAACGATTGTATCTGGAGAACGGACAATATGAAATGTTGAAAGAGGAGTATGACAGGGCGTTATCGGTGACGGATTCGGATAACATCATAACCGGTCATGTCGTGATTGACGCCATCCTGAATCAGAAAAAAAGCGAAGCAGAAAGCAGGCGAATGGACTTTTCGTATGGATATTTCCATTCCGGTTAATCTTCCTGTCAGTGACAGGCATATCAATGTTTTGCTCGGAAATCTTCTGGATAATGCTGTAAAATACACAAAAACAGAGGGAGAAATCATTTTGAAAATGAAATATGACAGAAAAAATCTGTATATCGAGTGCAGAAATACAATCGCACCGGAAGCATCGAGAGTATCCGAACAACTAAAATTTCGTGGTGTATGTGATGGACAGGAGTCAAAAACGCCGGGCATTCGGAATGGAAGGGCGGACCGGGCGCGACATGGAATTGGAATGGAGATTATAAAGGATGTCGTTTCTTATTACAATGGAACGTTGGAAATAAGGCGGTGTGCGTCCGAATACAAAGTGCAGGTTTTACTCGAATTGGCGGACGAAATAAGCGGGTAACATGCAAAAAGTTACATTAAAACATGCTGTTTATTACATTTCGTGATATTTGCCGCTCTTTTTTGTTATAGTGTGATTGCCGGCAGACATTGGAAGGATACCGGTAATATGAAAAAGAAAGGAGAGGCACGATGACAGTTTTCGATTCGCTGGTTGACAAAATTAGTCGATTTGCAATCACATGTACATATGCATTTACCTGTTTCTTTTATATTTGGACAGCCGAAGGCGCCAGATGGTATGGAAAAATATAAGAAATACAAGGATGCAGTTGATAATTAAAAAAGAGCATAAGATGTCTGCAAGCAGTACAAGACTGAGCAGGGAACTCCGTCGTTATGGCGTTCGCACAGTATTTGTACTGCTTGTTAATATCCTGTCGCTGTTTGTAATTGGCGCATGCATGAAAATGCAGAAAGAAACAGCGACATTTATTCTCGCATTTATGGCATTGCGGTCGTATGCAGGGGGATGGCATTGTAAAAGGAATGCGTGGTGCTATCTCGTTTCCTGCCTGACAATCTGGATGGCGTTACTGATGTGCAGATATAAAATTCTGGAAAATCCGCTGCTTTTTATCTGTATTCTGTTTTGGAACAGGTATCATGCTGTATTTATATGCACCGGTGGAACATAGGAATCGGTTGTTAAACCGGGTGGAACGCAGAATATTCCGGCGTCGGACATTTGTAGTATTTACAATAGAATCCGTCATTGCCTTTTTTCTTTATGATTGCGAATCCTGAAATGGGACAGCCGATTGCCGCAGCAATTTTATTTACCGGAGTTGGGATATATCCGGGCATTTTGACGGAAGCGTAAATTGTCATATTGGTAAAGGGCGGGCGTTTGATATTGCGTTCTTTGGGGGGAAGCATAAGTCAGACATATTTTTCAAGCGTGACGTAAATACGACCTTTTCGCGTTTCATGTCCGCACCCTTTATAGATGAATTTTCCATATCCCCGGATGGACAAAACATCGTCCGGTTTTAACAGATAACTGTTATTTTCACAACAGCGATTGTTCAGAAATACTTTCTTTTCACGAAACAGTTCGGTAGTCCGGCTTCTTGACAGCTTTGTGATGGATTGCAAGAACTGCGTCGATTCTGTTTGAAGCGACGATGCACTGAAATTCTTCCAGCACCGGCTGAATATCAGGCAGTGCAGATTCCGGGCATTCCTCGCAACGGATAGTTGTATGTTTAATCTTCGTAAGATGATTGATAATGTAATCGGCAATGGCAGAGACGCAGAAAATATAGGCGATATTTTTGATGCCGCTTTTCTGTGATGGTTTTATCAGAATGTCTCCCGTCATTTCCCGCTCGATGCCAAGGTTCATTAACGCGCCGAGAACATCCCGGTGGGTAAGCTCGTCTGAAAATTTGTCAATCAGCGGCGCCGCCTGTAAAATGGTAATCGGAAAAGGCATATCATAACCAAGCGTTTCTTCGGAGCCAAAGCGAATCATGACGCGGTCGCAGTTCTCCCCTGCCGCCAAATATTTCATATGGAATAGAAGGAATATCCGGCAGTATCGTATAAAAAAGGTCCAAATCGGATGCAGAAAGAAAAATTTGTAAACGTATAGATATTTTTCTGATAGGATTTATTTGCGAGGTCCTTTAAATGTGCCTGCAAAAGCATATCGGTATTCATCAGCGTGCATATCTCCTGTCTGAATTTCCGGCATTTATTTTTGCCGGATGATAGCAAAAGTATACTGGAAAATGGGTAAGAAGTAAATGTGAATTTGACAAAAGTACGGACGCATGATATCTTCCGTAAAGAAAGCAGGCAAATGCGAAACGTATTATTTCTGTTCTGGTTGTACCAAATGCATGATGCCAGAAGCAGGTGGTATGAGGTTGCCGGTACTTAGACACCGTACTTTGGTGTCTTATGTACCGTTGCAGACCGAATCAAGTGCAAACGTCCTGCGTTGGCATACTTGCATTGGTACAACCCAAACAAGATTTTTTCGCGTATTGCAATTGCCTGTTATAAAGGACAGGAAAGGACATGGACAAAAAAAATGGAGCTGCAGATAGAAAATGGAGTCATACCTGCGAAATATCTGTTGGGACGACGTGATATTTCCAATCTCACGATTCAGGGAAACGTAAAAAGAAATTGGGAAATGGGCATTTTCGCATATGAAAAATCTGAGAAGTCTGGAAATTATTGTTTATGGAGATTCCATTTCAATCGACCGGGGCGCATTTGAAAGCTGTGAAAATCTTGAAAAAATTTTGCTGTATCAAGATGAAACGCCGGAACGGCGGATAAACGGGAACAGCTCGCATCTTCTGGCTGACGCAATGGTAAGACTGTCGCTGTCGGATATGCTGCGGACAGACTGCGGCAGCCCGGAGTGGATGGCATTATATGATGCGAAACTGTTGGAATATCTGGATAAAAAAGGAAGACGCCGGGTTTGACGGAATGTGGTTTGGCGGAGAAGAAGATTATGATGATACGGATACAAATATTGAGAAATTTACAAAAGGATTCGAATGGAGAAGATTGCTGTTATCTATCACCGCCTGATTGAAAATGCGTATCTGGACTTGACAGTGAAAAAGAACGCTGTATCAGTATTTGAAGAATCATACGATAGGATTTGGCGCCAACGATAACGAGGCGTTTGATTTAATTGTGCAATCCCACAGAAATGATTTGATTTATTTTGAAAAAATTTGCCGAGGCAGGCTGCATAACGGAAGGGAACCGGGAACTGCTTATCGAATGTGGAAAAAATCTCGGAGCAGAAATGAAAGCATATATCTTGTCCAGTCAGGCGGTTCAGGGAAAAGCGCCGGAGGCTTCATTTGACAAGTTTCAGTTGTGATTTCGAAGAAAAGATGCGGAAAAAATAGCAATTGGAGACAGAAAAACTGCACAATCTTAAGTTTTTTAAAATATTCTTGACAAAAATTCGGAATCTGTATATATTGTGTAAGGCGTCTGGTGCGATAGAAGGAGATTCCGGAGAGGGGTCAGTAAGATTGCGACAGGCGTTTTTATTTTAAGAAAAATCAGGTAAATACTTAATAAAATAAAAAAAGGCATTTTTCACAAAATTTTTCAAGATTTGATTTTTTGAAAAAAACTGTGATAAATGTCTTTTTTTAAAAAATGAAAGAATACGCATCCCGTTATGATGTGACTGATTTTGACTGTAATCAGATTAAATGGTCAAAAATACAGAAAATATTCATAATTAGTAAATTTTGTGCAAAAAATACCATAAAACCGGTAAAACTTTATTTATTATGCAATATTTACAAATATGCAATTATTTGCTATTATATCACCATACGAGATAGAGATACAGATTGATAAAAGCAAGTGCTTATTTTTAATAGGCAGTAAGCATGAAGATTACTTAACATTTGAATAGATAAGATGGAGGATTCCCAATGCACGAATTCGTATAATCCCTATATTACGATGTAATGTACCCCATAACCCCAAAACCCCCTTTTTTGGAATCCTCCATGACCTCTCCTTTAAGAAGATGAGCCTCAGTGAGTTATATGCTGGGGCTCATGCCCTTTTTCCCATTTATTTGATTGAAGTACAAAATAGATGATTGCGAAACGCGGAAATTTTTATATTGGTTGTGCAAATGCAAGTATGCCAACGCAGGACGTTTGCACTTAATTCGGTCTGCAGCGGTACATAAGACACCAAAGTACGGTGTCTAAGTACCGGCGACCTCATATACCTGCTTATGGCATCATGCATTCTGCACAACTATTATGAAGGATTCATAGTTTCGCAAGCACCTAATTGAAGTAATAAAATGAATGTGTTCAAGCACATTTTTTTTTTATAGAATGTTCGTCATGAAAAATGTGCATAAGCCAGGTAAAATAGGAAATACTTTTTAGCAAATGACTTGGTTATGAAAGGTTTATAAAGATGCTTTATAATAGAAAAAAAAAAAAATAAGCAGGAGAAAGACTTAACGAAAAATCAGATGCAGGAGCAGGATAAAAGAGCAAGGCTGCCGCACTGGAGTTTTTTCAGGATTATATGGAAGAATATGCGGAAGAACTGGCTTTTTATGGAATGATGAAGGAAATGGAAAAAGACCAGGAAATGCTGGATGACAAATAGAATATCGAAAAAGACCAGAAAATGCCCGAAGACAAATAAAATATCCAAAAAGTATAGCAGGGATGTTATAATAAAATCGCATTATCTATAAAATTTATTCGGTGACTGCGAAATGCGTTGTTTTTTCGCGTGTTTCGCAATTACCTGATAAGAAGATATATAAGAAGGAGAATACATATGGGGGAAAATTTTATGGCAAAATAACAAGCGACGTAACAGCGTTGGAACGTGAGAACCAGAGATTGGTCCGGGAACTGGCGGGCGAGTGTATGGTTCTTCTGGAAAATGACGGAACACTTCCATTGAAAGGCATTAGCGGCAGGAAGCTTGCGTTATATGGAAATGGCGCACGCCATACAATAAAAAGGCGGAACCGGTTCCGGTGATGTCAATACCAGAGAGACGATTCATATTGAGCAGGGACTGGAAGAAGCCGGTGCAGAAATCGTGACGAAAGACTGGCTTGACGCATATGACAAAAAAGATTACAGATGCGAAACAAAGCTACATGAAATGGATTCGGAAAAAGGCAAAAGGAAGAAAATACAGCGGAAACATGGGTAATGCTGGAATATCAGTATCAGGATCCGGATATTCCAGAGATTGAAGAAAAGGCATGGGATGCGGACGCGGCGATTTATGTACTTTCCAGAAATTCCGGGGAAGGAAAGGACAGAAGTGCAGAACCGGGCGACTATTTCCTTACCGAAGGAGAAGAACAGGCAATCCGTTCGCTTGCGAAAAAATATGAAAAATTTATGTTACTGTTAAATGTCGGCGGCGTCATTGATATGAAAGTTATAAAAAGCATAGAGGGCATTAACAGCATTCTTATCATTGGGCAGACCGGAAATATGGGAGGACGGATTGTTGCGGATGTACTGGCAGGAAAGACCATTCCGTCCGGAAGGCTTTCCGATACATGGGCAGAACGGTATGAAGATTATCCGTCTGCTCCAGAATTCAGTCATAACAATGGAAATGTAGATGATGAATATTACAAAGAGGGCATTTATGTAGGTTACCGCTATTTTGATACGTTTGATGTGACGCCGCTTTATTGTTTTGGATATGGAAAAAGTTATACCTGTTTTACCTGTCATACAAAAAAAGTAAATGCAGAGGCAAATGAAGTCCGAATCGAAGTGGAAGTGGAAAATAAGGGAGAATTTGCCGGAAAAGATGTTGTGCAGGTTTATATATCCGCGCCGCAGGGGACGTTGGAAAAACCATATCAGGAACTGAAGGTATTTGCAAAGACAAAAAATGCTGCAGCCGGGAGAAGCAGAAACAATAGAGCTGGTATTTCCGACTGCTTCAATGGCGTCCTACAGTGTCGAAAAGCACGCATGGATATTAGAGCCGGGCGACTATCTGGTTCGTGTAGGTGAAAGTTCCAGAGATACAACGGTTGCCGCAGTTTTGCATCTGGATGCCGCTGTGATTACGGTTCAGACAGGCGATGTGCTTTGTGAAAATGAAGAATTTGAGGAGCTGACGCAGAGAGGCATTTGACAGCCGGAAGCAGAAATTGTTTGATAATACCGAAGTACCGGAATTTGACGGTGCAGAAAAAGATAAATCTATATGCTTTGGATTTTGTGACGGAACAAATCCGCTATCCGGAAGTGCATCCAATCCTGGAAGATAAGAGGGCAGAGAAACTTACGTTACAGGCAGTAAAAGAGGGCAGGGCTTCGCTTTCGGAACTGGTCGCGCAATTGAGCATAGAAGAAATGGCGCTGCTTTGTGTTGGTACAGAACGGTTAAATGGAGAAGTCGGCAATGTTGTTGGTTCCGCATCGACATCCGTTCCCGGCGCGGCGGGTGAAACGGAAGGAAGCCTGATGGAAAGCAGAGGAATATTTCCGCTTGTTTTGGCAGACGGACCGGCGGGACTCCGGCTGCAGCCGCATTTTAAGACAACCGCAGATGGAAAGCTGCTAAGGGGCGAGAGAAATCTTTTGGGTTAAATGCACAGCCATTTCAGGACGATATTCCGGATGACGCAGTCGATTACTATCAGTATTGCACAGCGATACCGATTGCAAATACGCTTGCACAGTCGTGGGATATGGATTTGATTCAAAAAATGGGAAGTCTGGTTGGAGCCGAGATGCAGGAATTTCATGTCCACCTTTGGCTTGCACCTGGAATGAATATTCATCGGAATCCGTTGTGCGGAAGAAATTTTGAATATTATTCAGAAGACCCGGTGCTTTCCGGAAAATGTGCAGCGGCGTGTACGAAAGGCGTTCAGATGCATGGCGGTCATGGAACGACGATTAAGCATTTTTGCTGCAAATAATCAGGAGGACAACCGGTTGTTTTCCAATTCCCATGTTAAAGAGCGTGCTTTGCGTGAGATTTATCTGAAGGGATTTGAAATTGCGATTCGGGAGTCAAAACCATATGCAATGATGACGTCGTACAATCTGTTAAATGGTACGCATACTGCAAAACCATGCAGGGCTTTTGTCAGTTGCCAGAAATGAATGGGAATTTGACGGTCTTATTATGACCGACTGGTATACGTCGCAGGATACGTCATTTTGGGACCTGTATTCGACGTATACCCGCATTCTTCCAGCCTGCTTTGCATTCAGGCAGGAAACGATATGCAGATGCCGGGTTGTGCGGAAAATGTACAGGATATTATAGAGGGCGTAACGAAAGGAACGGAAATAACATTGGGCGATTTACAGTTCTGCGTAAAAAATATTCTGGGCATCGCATTAAAATGCATGGATGCAGACGATAACAGGCAATAGAAAATTATTTGAAAGCGATATAGACATACATCAAAAACCCCCATGCATACATTGTAAAAAACAAGCTTTAAGGGGTTTACAGTTGAGAGATTATATCGAGGAGAGAGCGGAAGAAATCGGACAATATATCGTGGAAAGCGGCGCTACGGTAAGGCAGACTGCAAAGAAATTTGGAGTCAGTAAAAGTACGGTACATAAAGACGTTACGGAGCGGCTCGTGAAAATCAATCCTCTGCTTGCGGCAAGAATCCGGGTTGTGCTTGATATCAATAAGGCAGAACGTCATATACGGGGGGGAATGGCGACAAAGGAAAAATATCTGCATGAAAAGGGGGGAGTAGCGGTTTAAAAATTCGATTTTCAGGATATCGTCAAATGGTATTTTTGTGTCGACAACCTGGAGTATCCGGGCGGTCTTGTCAAATTGTGCGACCATTCCGGTAAGTTTGATGTATTCATCATTGTGATAATAAATGACAGAAAGTATAATACCCTTTTTTATTTCTGCGGCCTGCCGGTCCAGCTCTTGCGCCATTTCTTCTGTCCGGAGAATTTTTGGAACAACGATTTTTTTCTTTGGCGGCAAGAGCTTCCGGCAGCCCCTTGAGGGCTGCAAATGGCATAAATTGTTTTGCACGATTTTCTATCGGCATGGTGTTCGTGACTGCTTCATCCGCTTCTATGTCCCCCCTATCTGATTATTTCGTTGTCTGGTCGTGCCTGCGTCTTCCAGATTCATTCCTTTTAAAATGGCGTTTTTTCCAAAGCGTTTTTTAATATCAAGGATTGTCTTTTGAATGATTTTCTGTTTTTCAAAAGCATCCGGCATTTGGAAGAAATTGTATTGATGGGCTTCCTCTGGAATGACCTGATTACAGGTAATTTGAATGCGGCGGAGCGGTGCATGTAAATCTACAATTTTGTTGTATAGCGCTGTTACAGCGGGAATTATGATTTTGTCTGAATTTGTATCGGCAGGCAGGCGGACCGTCCATGGGCAGGCGGTTGCTGCAGATGATACGCGTAACCGATGTGAAGCGTTACCGAAGAAGTAACCAGTTGTTTGTCGATTAAATCCAGACAGAGCAGGTCTGTCATTTCCCGGACAATCAATTCGCCTTCCGTAACATTGTAGTCGCGCGTCAGAACCTGACTGCTGGAAAGACAATTTGAAGCAGGCTTATATGCTTTAATATCCGCAATTGTGACAGGTTCTTTTCCCCATGCGTGGTCAATTAAAAAGCTCGGCGTCTTTGCCAAAGAGAGCATATAGAAATTCTTCGTCGGTTTTTGCGATTTCACCCATTGTATAAATCCCATATGCAGCGAGTCGTTTTGCAATGCCTGGACCAATCCGCCAGAAGTCGGTCAGAGGCTGATGATTCCATAAACGGCTGCAGTAACTTTTTTCATTCAGTTCGCCAATAAAATCGGGTGCATGTTTTGCAGTAATGTCCAACGCTACCTTGGCAAGATAGAGATTTGATCCAATTCCGCAAGCTGCCCGGATTCCAATTGTTTTATAAATGTCTTCGATTATTGTCTGTCCCAGTTCTTTTTGGGGACATCTGATACATCTGCAGATACTGCGTTACATCCATGAAGGCTTCGTCGATAGAGTAAACATGAATATCATCTTTGGAAATGTATTTCAGATAAATACTGTAGATACTGGCGGCATAATTAATATATAACTGCATTCTTGGCGGTGCTGTAATATAGGGAATGTTATCCGGTATTTCAAATAACCGGCATCGGTTTCGGATGCCAAGCGCTTTCATCGGGGGCGTGATTGCCAGACAAATGGTTTTGTCTGTTCGTTCAGAGTCGGCAACAACCAGATTTGTCGTCATGGCGTCAAGTCCCCGTTCGACACATTCTACGGAGGCATAAAAAAGATTTTAAATCAATACACAGATAGGCGCGTTCCATTTTTTTCCTTTTACCTGACAACGTTATTTGTTTATAGTATGTCCGGTAATTGAGAAATTACCCGTCTAATGATATGAGGTAATAATGTCGGTTATGGTTATGTCCTGGGTTGTCTCGCCGATATATAAAGTGCAGGTGTCGCCAACTGTAAGTTCGGGCAGCTGAAAATGACAGGGGTTATACGATTTTGCAGTTGTGTGCGTAAGCAGTGTAGTCCCATTGCTGTCTGTTAGCTTGATGGTGGAAGCAGAACTGTCTGCCGGAGTTTGCAGAGTTACTATGCATGCACATTGTGTAGAAGCAGAGCTGAAATTTTTGTGCCATGCCGGAAAAACCGGATGCCAGAAAATATCCGCCGGAAATAACTGCGGAAATGCCATAATCCAAAGCACTGTTGCCATTATTTTCGGGACCGGCAATAAATACGGTTCCGCCCGTCATGTAAAAGTAACCGTTTGTGTCGATTCCGTCTCCATCTGCATCAATTGTCAGAGTGCCGCCGGAGATGGTAAGCGTACAGGATTCATCGGCATCCATATCAAAGTTTCCTGTATTATTTAAAAAAAATTTCGCTGTTATTGTTGTCTGGAGCATTGTCTGGTATATTCTCGCTGTCTGGAGCATTTTCGGTAGAAGCATTCTCCGGCATTTGCTTGCTGCCTGGAGTATCGCTACCCGGCATATTTTCGCTGCCTGGAGCATTGTCTGGTATTTGTCCGTTGCCGGAAGCGTCACTGTCCGGCATATTTTCATTGTCAGGAGTGTTTTCGGTCGGAGCATTCTCCGGTATTTGTCTGTTGTCGGAAGCATCACTGTCTGGTACGTTTTCGTTGTCAGGAGCATTACCATTCTGAGCACTGTCCGGCATTTGGTTATTGTCTGAGGTGGAGGAACCGCTGGATGCGTTGATACCATCGTCGGAAGACACAATTGAAATATTGCCATCCAGAATGGTAATCGTCTGACCTTCCAGTCCTTCATAGCTTTTTACAATATCAAGGTCGCCGCCTTCTATATAAAGGGGTGGAGTCTGCATGAATCCCATCGTCGTCAGAGCTGATAGTAAATGTCCCACCGGCAATATAAATATACCCAAGCGTATCATCATCGTCATTGGAGGCATGAAGCCCATCCTTTGTTGTTGTCAGGTAAAAGGTTCCGTCCAGAATGCGCACACTGTCTTTGCCGGAAAGTCCATGTTTGGCGCAGGTCATAGAATAAGTTCCGCCTGTAACTGCCAGGTCATCTTTTGAAACCAATCCCATGTCCATACGGAGAGGAAATTGTCAGACTGCCGGAACCATTCAAAGTCAAATCGGCTTTGGAAAAAAGAACCGCATCAACGGTGTTGTCGTCTGTCTGGATGTATTCATTTGTCGTAGAAAGCGTATTATTCGTATCCGGTGCCAATGTAACAAATACCTTATCCGCATTTTTTTACATAGATGGGCGCACTGGTTTCACAGCTAAGCGTTAAATCGTTAAGCACAAGCTGGATTTTATCATTTTCCGCTGCATCAATCCGGACTTGCATATTTTCAGAAGAACCTTCCAGAATATAAGTTCCGGCTTCTGATATGGTTATGGTTGAATCAGAAATATTTACGGTATTATTGGAACATGCGGCGGCGGTTTCTGTAAAAGTAATGGTGACAGCGGAAGATTCGTCGTAGGATGCATCCATATCTCTGTCTGTAAACATTTCAGATGCTGTAAAATTTATTGCTGCAGCATTTGCGGAAGTATTTGCATTTTTGAGAAGTGCCTGCTTCCTTTGCTGTCAGAGGAAGAACAGCCTGTAAAAAGCGTGAGCGCTAGTACGCCGGTCAGGATATAAGGGAAAATTTTATTGTTTGTTAATTTCATATTTGGACACCTCCGGGGATAATGGATTTTTTCCGGTTATAATTCGGTTGCAATTGTTGCTTCATTTGCCAGACTGATTTCCAGATTGCCATTTCGGCATCGTAAAGCGTCCAGAAATTCTTTTTCTGGTCTGCCTGCTTTTTTCATCGAAACGGTGTAGGTCAGGCGGAACATACTTCCCATATTTGTTGTTTTAACAGCGGTGAGCATTGCTTTTGTCGTGTAAATATCAAATAAATCCTGAAATGCATTGGAATAATTCAAATCTTCCGGTATTGTAATTCGCAAAGTCAAACCTTCCGATTTGCTATGGGAACCAACTCCAAAAACATTAAGCAGGAGCGTTACAAGTCCCATAATCAGTGCAAAAAGCGTGGCATAAACAAGGTAACCCATGCCTGTCATCAGCCCTGCACCCATGGCAAGAAAAATGGCGCCGATTTCTTTTGCAGTACCCGGAATCGAGCGGAAACGGACCAGACTAAATGCACCTGCTACAGCGACGCCGGTTCCGATATTGCCATTTACCATCATGATAACAACACAGACAATCGCAGGCAGTATCACCATTGTAAGAAAAAAGCTTTGCGTATTTGCTTTTTGTAGCAGGAAACACCTGCCAGAAACAGTCCGATACATAAAGAAACAGTGAGGCAGATTAAAAAAATCGACAGGAAAGCACAGCGGATGTACTGTTGAAAATAGAATTAAAAATAGAAAACGTCATGATATAAGTACCTCCATATTTGAAATTTTCTGCCTGCATTTGCAGATAAACACTTCCATATTTTGAAAAGGAGCCTTTTTGTAATTGTTGTTCATTCGAAGAAAAATGGAAGCCACAAGGGCATGCCGCCGGTTGTTTTGATTTCTAGAATAACCAAATCTTCTAGCAGAAGCGGATTGCCATAGTTTGCCATCTTCTAACAGCAAATGGTCGTTTCGCCATAAAGATATTTCTGGTCAAAGGTAATGCGAAAGGAAGCGTCTACTTTTCCAAAAAAGAATGAGCCTTGAACAGTTCACATATAGTTATATTTTTAAGATAAGCCAATCAGTATATTATACTATGAATCAATTATATATGATTTGCACTAGCACTAAATCATTTATATTTTTATTCTTATCTCAAAAATCGCTTTATAAGACCGCTACATTTGTAACAAACAAAACAAAAAAGTAAGTGAGGATGATGGTTAGCTAAAGCAGCCGCCAATCATTCTAAAAAGGTAAAAACATACATTATAACAGAGATTGATTAGAAAAAATCAGGTTGTTTGGGAAAACAGTTTTCAATAGGTAGTTTTTAACTGAGAATATAAACTTGAAATAATTATTTAACTTTAAATTTAAAGACATGAAAAGAAACTTGATGTTCAAGATCCTACTCACACTGATAGTAGGATGCTTCTTGTCCATAGACGCATTTGCCCAGCAAATGACTGTCAAAGGACTTGTAAAGGACACAACAGGCGAACCAATTATCGGTGCCAATGTTGTGGTAAAAAGGAACAACCAATGGTAC
>VOFJ01002985.1_pt1 | contig 50831 bp, 84 predicted proteins | sample 5384081 | NCBI WGS metagenome assembly VOFJ01 (sample SAMN12384729, study PRJNA508395) | human gut metagenome | isolation source: healthy gut I | host: Homo sapiens
AACTTTACCGGAAATCAGATCTGCTTTCTGTTGACCGGGAAATCACGGTAGAACAGGCAATCATCATCGCAAGAAAGCAAGGTTATAAAATCAAGTCAGCAACTGCGTAACCTTAACTTTTTAATATTCAATTTTTAAAGTAGCCACCGAAAAGATGGCTTGTTTGTCATGCGATTAAGGGAATGGATACCCTCTACTTTTCATTTTCAATCTTCTCCTCCTGTTTGTTCCTTGTTTTCATACGTCCATCAACGGGTTTTTCTGCATCTTTTGGTATCATCCATGCACGACCAAATTTTTCAGTTCCGTCAATGCGATTTTCCTCACATAATTTTTGTATCCGTCTTTCCGATATGCCCCATTTTTCAGAAGCGGCTTTCACAGAAATGTAATTCATAATATCAACTTCCTTTCGCAAAGAGTATATAATTATTATATACGGAATGACGAATAATAGCAAGTTTCTCTCCACTAATACGAAATTATACACTACTAAACATAAAAAATCATACTTCGTTCAAATATCATCACCCGAAATGTACAATGATATAGGATGATATTAAAATGTACCAAGATGAAAGAAAACTTGATTTTAAGCCGTTAGGTATAGCGATAAAAAAAGCTCGGGAAGCAAAAAGGGTGGACACAGGAATATCTTGCCCAACTGGTAGACCTTACGCCACGCTCTATTATGTATATAGAGAACAGGGGGCAGCACCCAAGGCTTAACAAATTTTATCTCATTACTACCTTGCTTGACATCTCTGTAGACCAGTTCTTTTTTTCCATGCAATGAAGATGGCGACAACAATCGCCGCAAACAAGTTGATGTACTGTTGAATGATATGGAAGAAAAGGAGCTTATCGTGATGGAAGCTACGGCTCAAGGCTTGAAAAAGGCAAGAGAAACTGCGGAATAATTAACGCTGTTTTCGTAAGCCAAGCCAACTGAAAAAAGTGCGACACCTACACAGGCTATCGCACTTTTAGGTTATTTTTTTTATTCTCCACACAAATCATAAAGCTGTTCACATCGGTTTTGAATATCTAAGATTTCTGTTTCGGTTAAACTCCTGCGGTTATGAGTAAGTTGTTGCTCTAAAAAATCACGATAGCCATCAAGTAAGGCATCCCGTAAAAGCTCAGGGGGCTTTGCAATGTTCCACACCAAACCATTGCTCATCTTTTTCATCCCAAATCATAACGGTGTATCCTCGCTTAGTGTTCACCACCTCCAAAACACTATCTTTATTTAGGTAATCGTTGAATACTTCTAAAACCTTTTCAAAGGTCATCATTTTATCAGCCCTTTCATATTTTAGGTGCTTATATGTAAGTAGTTTATATACTTATTACGACTATGATAATAAAAGTAAATCATCGTGTAAAGGATACGGATATTGTTTGCGAACAAAAGTGGCAAGCAATGCCGGTGTTAATACACTCGGCCCACAGAGGGAAAAATCCTGACGTGATTTCCCCCTCTGCTTTCTTGTTGAGGGCAGCGCCCCCAAGCCCCTTTGAACGCAGAATTTCATTCTGCGGCTACGCGTCCGATGGACGCTTATGACCATGACCGGCTCACCGCTGGCCGTGGTTTCTTTTTCCTGTTCCTTTTTCTGTTCCTCGTCCATTTTCAGCAGCCGATCCACATTGGCCTTGGCGGTCAGAAGTTCCCGCATTTCCTCACGGGAACGCCGGTACTCGGCATAGGTTTTCTTCTTTTCCGCCAGCAGTTTGGCATACTCAGATTGCAGGTCTTTGACCTTGGGCAGCTTCTTCACTCCCATCTCATCAAAGGCATTTTTTGCCGCCTGATGGAGCAGAATTTCTTCCTCATGTTCCTCGCGAAATTTTCGGGAATAACCGGCCTTGCGATAGGCCACATAGGTCTCGCGGGTCTTGGCATAATTGGTGATATGAGTTCGCAGTACGGCAATCTCCGCCATGCGTTTCTCCGCCGCCTTGATCTGTGCCGACAGTTCGTTGTGGTGGGCGGTGGCTGCCGCCGCTTTCTCTGCCAACTCCGCATAGTCCAGCAGCTGATGTTCGGTGAGAAAATTCACAGTCTGCGCCATCTGTTTTAAGTTAAAAACCTTGGCCCAGCGTGCATACCCAGCGCCTTTCCCGGCCTGCAATTTTGCCTGAATATCCACCAGCAAATTGACCTTGGGTGGCTCCGGCTGCACGGTGGATTTCTTACGGGGGATGTGCTCTTTTCACCAGCCAGCACCGCACGGATTTCTGCTTCGCTGTACCCGGCCCCCAGCCTGTCATCCATGCGGGCTACATTCTTCCAGCCGGGTTCTTTAAGGCGGATTGCTTTCCCGCGCCGAGATACCTTCACAGCCCATCTCGGAAAGCAGTTGCAGAAGTGTGTCAAAGTCTGCTGGCTTTTGCTCCAGCGCCCGGTCAATCATCACCCGTAGCTGTTCCCGATGGGAGGGCTTGGCTTGTTCGCCCAGCCACTTGTTGTAGCTTTTTCCGTGGGGCTTCGGATCCTCCACAATGGACAGTCCGTTCTCGATACAGATGGTATCGCTCAAGCGCCGGACGGCTCTGGTGCTGCCCCAAAAGTTGCGGAATTTTCGGTCACAATCTGCATTGACCGCCGACCAGATAATGTGATTATGAATGTGCGATTTGTCTATGTGAGTGCAGACCACAAAGGCATGATTGCCCTTAGTGAAACGCTTTGCAAATTCTACGCCCAGACGGTTGGCTTCTTCCGGCGTGATTTCACCGGGCTTGAATGACTGGCGCACATGGTAGCGATCACATCGTCCGCCCCGCGCACCCGCCCGGTGGCGGCAATATACTGCCGCTTCGCCAGCAGAAACTCTGCATCGGCAGTCCGGCTGTCACAGCCATAGCCGGTAATCAATTTTCCGTTGTCAGTCTTTTGCGGATTTGCCACATAATCAATAATGTCGCTGATTGCTCGGCTCTCAGTGCGGCCCTTTCCGATATGCAGGGGCATGATGCGTGTGGTTGCCATAGATGGAGCCTCCTTTCTAAAAAAGAAACGGCCTGCATGGTGCAGACCGCTTTTGCTATTCTATTAAATCGTCCTCGATGTCCTCTAACCGCTTCGGAGGAAACCTCATCTCGTATTGTTCTTTTGCCAGTGCACGAACTTCCGGGCGCTTATCTTTCATTCGGTTTTTCAGCCAGGAAATCTGCTCCTTTGATAACCGCCAAGGGAGATTCAGTAAGCGGTTTACCGTCATTTGCTCCGCTTGTTTCTCCGGCGATAAAGAAGCACAGGATTTACAGATGTGCGCCGCATGACCTTTGCCGGAAAATTTTTCGTTAGCCTTATATTCTCCGCAGACTTTACAATAATGTCCATGCTTCTTCATAGGCTCGATCCCTTTTCACTGAGCGCGTATAAACTGCGAACCGCCCCCATGATGATGCTCCACTCCAGATCTGCCGCATAGGAAAACTTCCTGCGGTAAGATTCCCAAAGTTTCTGCATCACATGACTGCTTTCCACTTCATTCAAAACATCCACAGCTTCTGCAAGATGCCGTTCGGTTCCGCGTTTTTTGGCAGTTGCCAACAGCGCATCATAGAGCGTCTGTCGGTTCAATGTGTTCCCGTGGAGCTGATCCAGAATATAAATGTCATAGAAATCTCTCATGCGGGTGTTGGTGGTGGTTCTGGTGATGATTGTTTCCAGCTTTTCAGCCAGAACGGTTTCCAGATTGTATGCCCAAATGTCAATGGAGCGATCTTCCAGCATCAGCTTGAAAGAGTAGCGTACCTCCCTGGGGGTAATGGCATCCCCTGTGGAAATGTCAATCTTCAAAGGCGTCACCACACCGTCAAAGGTTGTAGTCATGCTACGCGAATCCCAGGATACTCCGCCTCATCCATAATCTCCGAAATACTTTTCAGCTGAAATTTGACGCCATCATCAATCGGTACACTCACAATAGCAGAAATCAGGTTCTCGATGTCCTCTACATTAACATTGGCTCCTTTTACAGTAGCGTCCAAGTCCATCGTGGAACGGGCATCCAGTCCAACCATTGCCGCTACCAGCATCCCGCCTTTCAGAATAAATTTATCACGATATTCAGAAAGGGAAATACGCTCCAGAAAACGCTCCATCATATAGTTCCGCATTAAAAGCTGTGCATCCGCAGATTTTTCTCTGGAAAGATTGCGGATCAAATCTTTCAGCTGCCTTGCTGTCTTTATCATAAAAGCACCTCCAAATACTGCCGTAAAATTTTTTCAACCCGGAACATACCGGCATACCGCATCAAAGTCCGCAGATCCTTGTCCTTTCTTCTGGCATACATCTTCAGCGCACCTTGAAAAGTCTGTATTTCCATGCTGCTTCGGCTGCGGAGCAGATCGCAGATGGTGCGCTCCATATCATAGACAGGAACCGTATGCCCCCAAATGGAGTGTCTGAGCCGTTGTCAGGCCCACCCATGCAGTTCCCGCCTTTAATGGTGAATACCTGTACGCCCTCTGCTTTCAGCTTGGAGGGATTATATCCGGTCTTGACTGTGACCGTATATTCCAGCGGCTCGCGGTCTGTCAGATGGTGAAAAAATAAAGCTGCCTCATGGGAAAACACTGCCTGTTCGACCCGCAGATGAAGTAAGTACATGGCATCGACCCAGGCATCCTTGGAAAGATAAATTCCATGCGCGACCCGCTCCAATTCCGTGAGTGCACATAATCATAAAAAACAGGCTTAGAAATACCAGCAGATACTACTTGAGCTGTTCGCAGCATCCCATCCTGTGTTTCCAGCAGCTGATCCAGCTGTTCAAATTGTCCCATCATATCACTTCCTTTCACACTAATATTATACGCGATATTAGTTCAAAAGTAAAGTGATGAAAATTCGGCATAATTTTACCGACAGCTTAACGTTCAACAGTTTTGGAAATATGAAGTGGCAGCAAAATAGACAACCTCAGCTGCCCATTTCACATCACGATATGAAATAATCTGCTTCTTTTTCTGTTTGGCACACCGTAACGTTGTGGCTGCTCCGCCCCAATCATGGAGAACATAGGCCACCACTACATCGGCGGACTCTACCATCCAGCGATTTCTATGAGAAATCGAAAAACGGCGCGGTACGTTTTCCAGCGGTGGATACACGGTACTGTCATAGCCAGAAACATCCCGGCCAGTGTTCAAATATGCCAATACAAGAACCAGCTCGATTTGCGGATACTTTTTCTTTTGTTCCCGTAAAATAGACGCTGCTAAACTGTCGAACTCTCCATATCCTCCAAGATAAAAAGTTGTTGCTCCTTGCTCAATTAGGTCTTGTGTTACATTGCGAAGCCAATTCGCAATATTGTTCTGCCTTTTGTGATTTGCGAATGGCCACAAAAAGTTACGTTCATACGATGGCACCCCTATTACCATCATACTGCAAATAGCTCTATTAGTACAGGTACAGGGACCAATTTTAGCAAAACTGCCCATATACTAAATATAGTACAGTCACAGGGGCGGTGTATAGAATGAAGCTAAACGAGGCGGTAAGCAAACGTCTGTTAGAATTACTAGATGAAAGAAAAATGACACAATATCAACTGTATATGAAAAGCGGTGTTCCCAAGTCTACGATTGGAAATGTCATCAACTGCTCGTATGATTCGGTTAAGCTACGGATCATTCATGAGATGTGCCAAGGAATGGGGATTGGGATAGATACCTTTTTGCATCGCCGCTTTTTCAAGAAGATAACCTAGAACCATAAAACCTCCGACGAAATTCGTCGGAGGTTTTCATATTATCCATAAACCAAATCCTGAATGGCAAACTTCAAGTCCTGCACCTTGCCCAGCAGCCAGATGGCAGCCATCGGCAGACCATAGGGACTAATAAGGAATGCCATCACCAGCAGGATAATGCCGTTTTGCAGGGAACAGGTCAGCAGGACCGCCACGCCCAACAGTGCGATCATCATGCTGATAAGCCCCAGCACCAGACCGGAAACATAGACGATCCCCACACAAATCCAAACGAACAGGGTCAGTGTCAGAATTACCGGAGCTACCAAAATCTTCAACGGCAGTTTCAGAATGAACCAGATCGCCCTCATTTTTATTCCTCCTTCCATCGTTCCCGAAAGCTCTGACAGAGAATTTCTGCCTGTCTTTCATCTTCTTCCGTCACTTCTCGGCATCCTTTGGTTAGCCGCAGTTCCTCATAGCTGCGATAATCAGATAACAGCACCTCGAAGAGTTCGTCCGGTGTCCGGCTGAGAAGTCCATCCACACAGTAGCGGGAATCTCCATTCCATGTGACGCGGAGATAACCTTCTCGACAAGGGAGGACTTCTTCCTCTAGATCACAGTCCAAATACTCACGAAAAATCTCCAACACCTTCTCAAAGGTTTTCATCTATTCTCAACTCCTTTGCGGCAATCTGTTTTCTACCCATATTATCCTTCCAACATTTCAAAAAAGGACAAGGATATGGGCAAAAAGAAAAAACGGAGGAAGGCGCGGCGAAAAGAACGCCGTTCCTCCCTCCGCAGTTGGGGCATATATCCCTGTTACGAAAGCCTGGAAAGCTGGGTTAGGATTTCTTTCACGCCCTCCCATAACTGCTCCTGCCGTTGGGCTATATCCTCCAGGTCAGCATCATAAATCCGCCCCGTTTCATGTACCCGTCGGGTCAGCTGGTTTAAGTTGTTGCTGCTTCGGCGCAGCAGGGATACCAGTTCTTTCAGCTCCGGCAAATCCAGCTGCACCACATAGCCGTCCACAGCCATTTTCCGCAGATAGGCGCTCAGGTTTTTTGTCCCAAACTGCGCCATTTTCTGCTGGATTACATCCATCTCCGCAGCGGATACCCAAAACAGGACCGGCACATCCCGTTTGCGTTTGGGGCTGCTCATCGCTCCGGCTCCTGTTTCTTCGATAAAGCAGGCTTGTGGGTGGTAGGCTCCTGTTTGAGCTTTTGCAGGACAGAGCTTTTCTGCGGTTCCTGCATGGCTTTTCTGGCCTGCCTGGTAAACAGATCGGTCAGACCGGGATTGACCCCATCCACAACCAGATAGGCACAGTGGCGGGAAGCATCGCTGTCCTCCGGCATGGGAATGGTTTTTGCCCAGGCTTTATTGTCACGGGAAACGCGACCGTCGCTGTCCTTATGCTGGATGGTGTTGGCAAGAATAAACTGTACCCGTTCCGTCCCGAACTTTTCCAGCACATCTTTGACCGCCGCCTCCGTATCCAGCCGGTTCTCTGCATAGTGAGCGCTGATGGTCTGCTCAATGGCTTCTTTGCAGGCGCTGTTCGCCTGATACGAACGGTTATATTGTGCCATCTCTCCATGCTCGGACGCATAGGAGGCAGAATGGGGGTAGAGAGGGATGGACCGCTGTTCTTCCAAAACCTTACACACATCATCGGCACGGTTTTCAATGCTGTCCCGGATCACATCCATGTAGCCGGTCTCCAGCTTTCTCAAAGTGACGGTACACATCGGCCAGCGGCGCGGGCGAAGCCAGAAGCGCCTGGGCCTGGGCTTCGGTCAGCTCCAGTTCCTCCATCGCCATCACGATGTCCTCCCGGACCGTGTACTCATAGGTGTGGTGCAGGATTTCTTCTGGGGGCTGTCTTTTCAACCAGTTCCGATATCGTTCCTGCTCAGTGGCCATCTTTTCATAGAGGGCCGTATTCAGATTATTGGTATTCATATTATCGTACCTCCTCGTGTTGTTTTGGTTTCTTTTCAAGACTGCGTGGCGGCGTAGGACGTTTCAGGCTGTCCAGCACCGAGGGCCGCGCACTCTTGGCAACCACGGTTTCCGGCTGGGTGTGACCTTTGCCGTCAATGTTCAGCAAGGTGTCCAGTTCCACCAGACGGGCGGACTTGACCCGCAGATCGTCCTCAAAGGGGAACGGCTTTCCTACTTCCTCCTTGGCTGCGGCCTGCTGCTGGTAAAGGTTCTCCAGCTGATTTTTGACCGCTTCCAGACGCTGGGGCATCTGCGCCAGTGCGTTGTCGATACGGGTAAGATTTCCACGGGGGTCTGTACCCAGCGTCGCCCGGTGGGTCATCTGGCCTTTCAGCAGGAGCGTATATTCCTGTTTCCAAGCGGAAAACTCCACGGACATAGTAAAGCCCCGGTAACTGCCGATCTGCACCGGTTCGGAGGTTTTGACCTCCTTACAGGCATCCAGCATGCTGCACCGGCGTTTTCTTTGTCGGTCAGCACATCGCCCCGGATCTCCATACCGGCAAAGCCATCTGCCGGGTGTGGGTGGGCAGCCAGTGTTTCTAAATCGGCTTCAAAGCCCTGAATATACCCCTTGTTGGTTTCGATTTCCTGGGGGAAGTATTTGAGCAGCTGGTCCTCCAGACGGTACTGCTTGCTCTGGTGGTCGGCTTTCATCAGCTTCAGCTTGGCAACTTCCACATCCAAATCCATGCGCTCCTTGATACGCGGGTCTCCGGCACACAGGGCTTTGATCTCGGCAAAGGAAAGCGCCGTTTCATCCACATCGTCGCAGGAACGCACCGGGCTTTTGCTGGTCATAATCTGGCTGATGAATTTCTGTTTGTTTTCCACCGTCTGCCACAGGTAGGCGTCGAAAGTTCCCTCCGTGACATAGCGGTACACATGGACAAGAAGGATTCTGGTTGCCCTGGCGCTCAATACGGCCCTTGCGCTGGGCAAGGTCTCCGGCCGCCACGGGCAGTCCAAATCATGCAGCGCCACCAGGCGATCCTGGACGTTGGTTCCGGCCCCCATCTTGGCAGTGCTGCCTAATAGGACGCGCACCTGGCCGGTGCGGACCTTGGAGAACAGTTCCTTCTTGCGTACCTCTGTGTTGGCTTCATGGATAAAGGCGATCTGCTCGGCAGGCATGCCCTGGGCGATGAGCTTTTGCCGGATGTCCTCATAGATGGTAAAGGCAGGCTCCAGGTTCATCCAGTGGGATTGCTTCTTCCAACCCGTGAAGCAGCGGATTGTCCAGCTGTTTGGCTGCCTTTTTGGAGGGAGCTGCCTGGGGCGTGGAAATGTCGCAGAACACCAGCTGGGTCAGCTTGTCTGCATCGCCGTCCCGCCAGATCTGCATGATGATGTCCACACATTGATTGACCTTTGTGCCCGGCTCATCCGGCAGCAGCTGGTTGATGATCCGTTGGTCCAGCCCCAACTTGCGCCCGTCGCTGGTGATCTTGAGCATATTGTCCACTGAGGGGTCCACGCTGCCGCTGTGTACCCTGGAGGCGCGCGCTCGGAGAGAACCTGCACCATCTCTTTTTGGTGTTCAGTAGGCTGGGCCACTACGTTGTGGTACTCCACCTGGGGCGTGGGCAGGTGCAGTTGATCGGCGGTCTTGATGTCGGCAACCTCACGGAACAAGTTCATCAGCTCCGGGAGGTTGAAAAACTTGCTGAATCTCGTTCTTGCCCGATAGCCGGTTCCCTCCGGGGCCAGCTCCAGCGCCGTGACGGTTTCTCCGAAACGGCTGGCCCAGCAGTCGAAGTGGGTCATGTTCAGCTCTTGCAGGCGGTCATACTGGAGATACCGCTGCATGGTGTAAAGCTCGGTCATGCTGTTTGATACGGGGGTGCCAGTGGCGAAAATCACGCCACGGTTTCCGGTCATCTCGTCCATGTAGCGGCACTTGGCGAACATATCGCTGGACTTTTGGGCGTCGCTGGTGGAGAGGCCCGCCACATTCCGCATTTTGGTGTAAAGAAACAGGTTTTTTATAGTTATGCGCTTCATCGAAATAGGCGGTCTACACCCAACTGCTCGAAGGTTACCACATCGTCTTTGCGGCTCTCGGCCTGCAATTTCTCCAGCCTGGCCTCCAGCGATTTTCGCGTGCGTTCCAGCTGCTTGACTGTGAACCGCTCACCGCCACTGTACTGTACCTCGGCAATGCCCTCGGTGATCTCGTCGATCTGCTCCTGAAGGAGCCGTTCCTGACGCTCCTCTCGGCTGATGGGGATTTTCTCAAACTGCGAGTGTCCGATAATGATGGCATCATAGTCGCCAGTGGCGATCCGGGCGCAGAACTTCTTACGGTTGTGCTTCTCAAAGTCCTTTTTTCGTGGTGACAAGGATGTTGGCGGAAGGATAGAGCCGCAGAAACTCCGAAGCCCACTGCTCGGTCAAATGGTTCGGCACCACAAAGAGGGATTTCTGACACAATCCCAGGCGCTTACTCTCCATGGCGGCAGCCACCATTTCAAAGGTCTTGCCCGCGCCCACCTCATGGGCCAGCAGCGTGTTTCCGCCGTACAGCACATGGGCGATAGCGTTTTTCTGGTGTTCCCGCAGGGTGATGGACGGGTTCATGCCGCCGAAAGTGATGTGTCCGCCGTCATATTCACGGGGGCGGGTGGAGTTCATTTCCTCGTTGTACTGGCGCACCAGCGTCTGACGGCGCTCCGGGTCTTTCCAAATCCAGTCCTTGAAAGCATCCCGGACGCTGCTGCTTTTGGGCGGCCAGGGTGGTCTCCTTGGCGTTCAGCACCCGGCGCTCCTTGCCGTCCGCATCCTCCACCGTGTCATAGATACGGACATCCCGCAGGTTTAAGGAATCCTCCAGAATCTTATAGGCGTTGGCACGGCTGGTTCCGTAGGTGGTATAGGCTGCCACATTGTTCTGGCTTACAGAGCTTTTTGCCGGTGATCTGCCACTCTGCGGTGAACGGGGTGTAGTTGACCTCGATATTGCGCTGGAGATAAAACGGCGTGTCGAAGGTCTCATACATAAACTGCTGGATGTACTCTTTGTCGATCCAGGTAGCACCCAGACGCACCTCGATTTCCGACGCATCCAGGTCTTTGGGCTGGGCAGCGGTAAGGGCCTCCACATTGACTGCAAAGGAAGGGTCCTGCTGTGCGGCCCGCTGTGCCTGACGCAGCTTGCGCCGCACATTGCCGGAAAGGTATTCGTCGGCAGTCACATAATGGGGAGTGCCGTCTTTCTCCAACTGCCCAGGTACACGAAAGATCACGCCTTTTAGCTCGGCGGCCAGTTCGTCGCTGGTCTTGCCGGTTAACTTCGACATATACGCCATATCCACAAAGGCTTTCTCGGAAATTGATACGGCAAGAGCTTCACTTGCGGTATCCACAGTGTCCACCGCCTTGTGTGGCTTGATGGTGCGCTTGGTGAACATATCCGCCTTGCGCTCCAGCTTGCCGTCCTCGTCAATGACTTCCAGCGCGCAGAGCAGATAGTAGCTGGAATCATCAGCAAAGGCCAGTCGGTTTGCACGGTCATTGATGAGGCCATATTTTGCAGAGAAGCTGTCATAGAGCCGGTTCAGTTCGGCCTGTTTGTCCTGAATGGCGCTGTCCGGTGTGGCGGCGTCCATTTGCAGATCAATGAGCTGCTGGACACATTCCTCGCAGCCCCACCAGTCCTTTTACACGGGCCTCGGCGGTGGCGTTCAGGTCAGGCCGTACCATACAGCTGTTTTCACGGTAATACACAGCGCCGTCCACCACGGTATAGGAGTAATTTTTCACATTGGGGTCAGCAGGGATAGAAGTGTCGATATCCTCGCCCTCACCCAGCTCCGGCAGCTCGGCCTCCTGGTAAGTGCCGCGAATGTACTTCACGGCATCGTGCAGCTGATCGGCCAGTTCCAGCCTCGATGGGATTCACGGTGTAGTCCATGCCATGGGCGGTGCTTTCCGGCTCCTGTCGGCCCAGCACCATTTCCGGGTGGTCCAGGAAATAGCGGTTGATGGCAAAGCCGTCCTGCGTCTGCCCGGTCTGGGTCCACTCTGGTGCAATGTCCAGCGGGCGGTCCCGCTTTTGCAGGAAAATGATGTCCGACACAACCTCTGCACCAGCGTTTTTCTTGAAAGCGTCATTGGGCAGACGGATGGCTCCCAGCAGCTCGGCACGTTGGGCAAGATAGCGGCGCACGGTGGAATCCTTGGCGTCCATCGTATAGCGGCTGGTGACAAAGGCCACCACGCCGCCGGGACGCACCTGGTCGAGTGCCTTGGCGAAAAAGTAGTTGTGGATGCTGAAATTCAGCTTGTCATAGGCTTTATCTCGAACCTGATACTGGCCGAAAGGCACATTACCAATGGCAAGGTCATAGAAATCTCGCCTGTCGGTGGTCTCAAACCCGGCCACGGTGATGTCGGCCTTGGGGTAGAGCTGCTTTGCAATCCGTCCACTGATAGAATCCAGCTCAACGCCATACAGACGGCTGTTTCGCATTTCTTCCGGCAGCATACCGAAGAAATTGCCCACACCGCAGGACGGCTCCAGGATGTTGCCGGTCTCAAAACCCATGCGGCCCACGGCCTCATAGATGGCTCGGATCACCGTGGGACTGGTGTAGTGCGCGTTGAGGGTGGAACCTCTGGCGGCAGCGTATTCCTCCGGGGTCAGCAGCTCCTTCAGCTGGGCATATTCCTTGCTCCAGCTTTCCTTGTCAGGGTCAAAAGCATCCGCCAACCCGCCCCAGCCCACATACCGGGACAGGACTTCCTGCTGCTCCGGCGTAGCCTGCCCGGTGGTTTCCTCCAGGTATTTCAGCAGCTTGATCGCCGCCACATTGGCCTGGTACTTGGCCTTGGGGCCGCCCTCGCCCAGATGCTCGTCGGTGATGCGGAAGTTCTCGGCGGTGCGACGCAGATTGGCCTTGTATTCCTCATAAGATGCTTCCTCGGCAGCTTTGGCATTGGGAAAGGTCTGCCACTCGCCGTTTACCTGAATGGAAACGGGGTGTTCGTCCAGCACTTCATCCAGAGTCTTTTCCGGCTCGACAGCAGGCGTGGGCGGCTCCGGCTCATTGGTTCGCAGGGTCTGGACAACCACATCATAGGGCAGATTGTTCTTATCGCCCGGATAGACAGCCACCGTCTCGGCGTGGAAGGCCGGGGTTTCGGCAGCCGGTTCCGGGCGTTCCTGTCCAAAACCGTCCAGCTGACGGGCATACAGCCCGCGCAGCAAAGGCGCAACCTCGCTCCACTGGAAGAACAGCATGGCCAGTCGCTTCTCGTCCGCGTCCAGCACTTCCAGCTCGATGCCTTCGGGCATGGTGCGGTAGTCGGCGGTGTCGCCGGTCTCCAGCTCCATCGTTTCCACGATGTTGGGATAGGTCCGACTCAGCCACAGGCGACCTCCCGGTTGCTCTTGCCGGTGCGCAGCAGTTCGGAAAGCTCCGCCTTGTTCGGCGCGCCGATCAGGCCGTGGGCCAGCACGTCCCGCAGGTCCTGGTCCACCGTATCAAGGTTTACAGGCAGGAACTCGGTGTAGAAGTCGTTGCGGTTGTCTGCCCGCAAAAGCTGCTCGAACCGCTCCCGGCTCTCGGCCCGGTAGATGGGATAGCTCATGCCGGTGGGCAGCAGCTGCACCGTGTCATCCCGCAGCTCTGTGATCTGATGGGGCCGGTCATCCAGATAGACAATATCACCCACATTGTAAGGAGGAACCGCTGGATCGTAGGAGGTTCGCTCCCGGAGTGTGCCACGAGCCGCAGCGTATTCCTCATCTGAAACCAGAACACGCAAATTATGGGGGAGAAGGCTGTTCCGGCTCATCTGCCGGGACGCTCTCTCTGGATATGGCCTCCACATCCGCCATAACACGCTGGATGAACGGGTCATTATCCAGCGTTTCCTCGTCCACCAACTCACCATTCACAATGCCGCGCTCGGCCAGCGCTTCCCGGATGGCGATGGGGTCGATGTTGTCAAATCGGTCCTGTTCCGCTTCGGTGTAGAACCGATCCTCCTTGATGAGCTGGGCAATCCTGCGCTGCACCTGGGGCCAGGGCAGTGCCGTTCCTTCGGGGCTTGCCGGGCGGATTGCAAACGGGGTTTTTACCGTCGCCGCCGTCAAACTCATGGGCCAGCCATGCGGCGGTATCTTTTTTTCCCGCGCATGGTCTTTCATGTAGCGGACAACGGCGTGCTTGCTTTCGCTCTTGCCGTTCCAGTCCTGGATGGCTCGGTCAATGTCATTGTCCGAAAGTGGGCGCAGCAGCTCATGGAGCTTGGGATAGGTCTCGTCGATAACTTCACGATGAAGGCGCTGCCGGAACTCCGGGGTGTAGGAATAGAGGTGAAGCAGCTCCTTACTGCCAGACCCCAGGACAGCACGACGAATCGCGGCGTTACCCTCGATCACAGCGTTCTCATGGTCACTGTGACCGCAGGCATTGCGATATGGCACATCTTCCATAACAGCGGCAAGTACGATGGGCTTGTATTGCTCATGCAGCTCCCGAATCGTAGGGGCTGCGGCTGCTTCGGTATCCCGGAATACTCTGGTCCCGTCTGCGCCAAACTCCGCTTCTTGAGCGTCGATGGCCTGTTCCGCCTCATGGTCGATGGAGGGCATGGAATACTCCTGGCGCTCCCTGCCGCCCTCCGGGACAGCGGAAATGGTCACATCATGCTTATCCCGCAGCTGTTCCACAACCTGCTCCAGCCGGTTTGCCGGAAAGCCGCACATTTCCACACGGCCACCGCCGGGGATAGCGCGGGTTGTGAGATTGAGGTCCAGTTCCGCAGCGGCAGTTTTGGCGTCCTCGCCGTACAGCTCAAAAAAATCCCCCATTTGGTAGAGGATTATATCATCCGGGTGGCGCTCCTTGACGCCGTTGTATTCCCACACAGCCGGGTCCGGCTGCTGGGCTTGCAGGGCATCTTCTTCCGCCAGGGCCTTTTCTGCCTGGATTTTGTCATACTCCGCCTGTTCCTGTTCTGTGAGATAGCGTCCCTTCTGGATCAGGTCGGTAATCCGTTTGGCGACTTTCTCCCAGGTGAAATGCACATCCGGGCAGCCGTCTTTTTTGTAGTGCAGACCTTTTCCGTCGTGGCTTTCATCGCTTTTCATTGCACCGGACAGGGCATGGGAGTGACCGCCAATACCATACTTATGTTTGAGAAAATCCACCTTTTCTTTGTCCGTATGGGGGTTCTGGAAAAAGGTGAAAATCCGGCCTTTACCACTTTCAAATCCGCTGCCTCTGGTCATGGCTGCGTCGATCTCGTCCTCGGTGATGAACTGCTTGACCGTAGGTACTTCCGTCATCTGAGAGGTAAAGGCGGTGCGGGGCAGGGACAGATCTTTCAGGTTCTCCCAGATTTCTTTGGGTTTATGGTAGTGGAAGCGCAGCAAATCCCGATCCTGCTGGTAGGCCGTCCAGAAGGCAGCATATTCTTCCGCAAGGTTCTGGCGAAACTCCGGGCGGTTCAGCTGTTCGGCAAGCCATGCAGATTCCTCCGGGAAACCGCGCCCCGGATTGTTGGAAAGGATGGGCAGATACCCGGCTTCTCTGGCTTCCTCGCTGAAATCGTGGTACAGATTCCAGAACTTTTTCCGCAAGGAGGGGCGTTCATAGCCCGCAGCCTCGGTCAACTCCACATTGGCGGCAAACTGGCCGCCCTGCAAAAAGCTGTCCGATACGGTCGGCGGCACTCTCCCAAGAAATGACCTGGGCGGACTTGTCGTAACGGGCTGTTTTGCCATGGGACAGATGGATTCCATCCTCGGCATACCATGCAGTGATGCTGCCAATCCGTTGCCGCCATGGTACAGGGTTTTCAGGGTGTCTGCGATCTCGGCGGTGGACTTCTGCTCCTCAAAGGCCGCGACAATGCGCTCTCTCTGGCGATAGGTGTTGCCGCCCAGCCGCAGCACATGGTCGATGTCAGCCTGGGCAAAAGAAAAAGCAGAGGATGTTTTCACATTCTCTGCTTCATCTATGCTTCTGATTTGTTCTGCTTCGGAGAGGAAGAAACTCAGCTGTTGATAAGCTCCGCCATCAGAATCTCCTCGGCCTGCGCCTTGCAGGCGTTCATCAGGCCGACCCATTCCATCGGGTCGCTGGCTTTCAACGCTCCTCCGTCGCGCCCGCGTCCTCCGCCAGCCGAGGCATCATCTGCTCCAGACGGCTGTTCGCCGTCTCGTCGATCTCGATGAGGTGCGGGTACAGCTTCTCGGTCAGTAGCAACTGATTGTAGATCAGGGGCCGGTGGTCCTTCAGGTACGCTTTCCGCATCCTGCCGTACTTGCCCAGGGGCTTCTCCGGCTGTTCGGTCAGCTTCAGGTCGGGAATCAGGTAATCTCCGTTCCTCGTGTAAGTCAGGTTGTTTTCCATGTGTGGCACTCCTTTCTGCGCCCTTGGCACGTTCATAGATTCTGGATGGTGACGCCGATCTGCCGCAGCACCTGCTGGTTAATCTGGCTGACCGCCGTGCCCAGCGCCCCAACCGTGGCAGGGGTATTGAAATCGAAAATCGGCATGAAGTCCTCATGCTGGAAATATTGTTCCGCATCCAGCCCACAGCGGGACATCAGGGCATAGGCGATGCTGACGGTGGCGGCGGACTTGAATTGGACTTCGATGTTGTAATCATCGTACTCCGCCAGGAACGAACCGTCAACGATATAGCGGAAATCTCTCTGATGATCGTCCCAATACTCACTCGCCAGCTTTCCGGCTACATCAGTGAGCTGCTGGGCGAGATCGTCACCGGCAACGCCATAACTGCGCTCCAACATGGCCGACACAGGACCGATATGCTGTTCCTCCAGCTGCCACAGCCAGGGGGTGCGGGAATGTTCACGGGTGCCGGTGTCGGAAATATCGAACACATAGCGCAGTCGAGGCCGGTCCCCGGAATCATCCACCAGGGCGATGCCCTTGGAACCGCGCCGCACATACCGGCCCATTTTTTCATTCCACAGGTCGTACTCGGCGCAGGCGGTAGCATCCGGGCGCTGGGCATAGATCAGCAGCTGTTCATGGAACGGATATTTGTAGAGGCGGGCGGCGGTGGTGAAGAAAACCCGCCCACTCCTGCCAGCTGCCGGTGAGCTGGGTCGTTACCCGTTCGGCCATCTGGCGGTAAAATTCAGCTTTGGTTGGCATGGTTATCTGTCCTCCCTTCATGTTGAATAGAAATGGGACGGCATATCAGGCCGTCCCGTCCCATCAGGTCTTTATGTGTTTTTACTCGTCGAAATCCGGGTACAGCTCCAGCTCGGCAAACTCGGCGTCGCTCATAGCTTGGAGTTTACCCAGGGCGCTGTCCGTCAGTTCCCGCAGCTCGGCTTCCTCCGGCGAAAGCTCACCGCGCATCTCCGTCAGAGCGTCGATCAGCCCGGTGCGGCTGCCGGTGTTGTAGATGCAAAGAAGGTTCGTTTCCTCAAAGGTGAAGTTGTTCATATCAAAGCTCCCTTTCTGCGCTCTTTTTTTTTGCGCTGTCTTTTTTGTGTTCCGCCCGGGGCTGACTTTTCAGCTGCTCCATGACGGACTTTTTCTTTTCCCGTTCCTCTCGATGGGCGGGCTGCTGCCAAGTCCATAAGAGAAATGGGCTGACCACTGCGGGCCTGCTGTTCCAACTGAGCCACTGTCGGCTCCTTTGGGCCGTTATTGATGATACCGTCGATCATGCCGTAATCATCTTCCACCGCCATTTTCCGCATTTCTCAGCGAATTTTCCGGCAAGAAACCCGGCACCTGGGGGAAACCAACACTGTCGCAGTAATGACAGGATACCTGACCATTCTGCTTGATGGCAACGATGTCACTGACACTCATAGACGGGCTGTGAAAATCCACCGGTTTTTGCAGATTGAACTGCTCATACAGCCTTTCCAGCTGCTCCATTGTACTGCCAGAACCGTCCAGAGGGGCTGTGTATATAAGGTCATAGTTACTCCGCTCTACGGACAGATTGTGCGATTGCAGCCAATCCAGATTCATAAAACGCACATTCTGCGGGTCATCCTTGCTCACCTGATAAATAGCAAAACAATTTCCCTCATGGGGAAAGAAACGCCTGTTCCCGTTCCAACTGCCGATCCTGTCGTTCCAAAACTTTTTCGTGAAAGTCCGGGCTTTGCTCCCATTCCTCGCGGGACACAGCAAAGATACCGTCATGGGCGTCCAGGTCAGTGGTATCAAAGGCCATTTCCGGGTTTTCACCCTGCTGGACGATATAAACGGTCAGGTCTCGCTCCATCAGCTCATAGGCGCGCTCTTTGGAAAGGGGCAGAAGGTCGCCGTCCAGGTAGCCGCATTTCTCCAAATCATCCTGCGTCAGTGCCGGGTCCGGCATGGGATACTCGTCCAACGCCTGCTCCTGGGCATCCGGCAGCTGGGTGGCGGTAGCTTCTGCGGTCTGCTGGCTGACCTGTTCCTGCATCTGCTGGACGGCGGCCTCCTGCAAAGTCTCGATCATGGACAGCGGTGCATACTTGATGGACTTGCCGCCCATCCCCAGGTCCTCGCAGATATGGCTAACCGCTGTGGAACGGCCCATATCCGGCCCGTCCAACTGGCCGCCGTCCAGCTGCTTCATGGTGGCGGCGTCGTAGAGCGTGTAGTCCCAGCCGGTGTCGCAGGGCTGAACATGAAGATAGGTGCTATCGTCCAGCACCAGCAGAGCCTCGCGGTACTCGGCGCTGGGCTGGACACCACTTTCGGTATTTTCCGGCTCGGTCAGCTGTTCCGGTTCAGTCATCGGCACCAGCTGATCAAGCGTCCCATAAGCTCGGCAGCTTTTTTTGGGTGGTTTCATCCGGTTCATCCTCGTTCACGATATTCTGGAGCCATTCGCGTACACCGCTGGCATCTCCGCTTCGGAGTGTGGCAGTCAGTTCGTGCAGTGCGTCCTCACGGCTATCTGCATTGTTCCGATACTCATAAGGGTCATAATCGAAAGTGAACTGGTCGATGTCTGCTGCCAGCTGCTCGATAGAGTCCTCTGCGGTTCCGTGGCGGCAGTCAGGTCAATGCCGCGCTCCTTGCAGATTTCCTTGTAGTTGCGCTCGATGTCGTTAATCAGCTCGCAGGAAGTCTTGTTGATGGTCTCCAGACTGGCCCGCAGCTCCTTCAGCTCCTTGTCCTTCGACCAGGAAGCGATGTAGCCAAAACTGTTCTCGCCGGTCTGGATACCAAAATACTGGCAGACCGCATAGGAAATACTCTCGGCCTCCACTTCCTCGGTATTGCGGTTCCTGGCGGTCTGTTTCACCGCCGAATGATCTTCCTCCACTTCCAGCCGCCACTCAAACCGATTCTCGTCCACATAGCGCCAGCCTTCCTCGGCAGCGGCCTGTTCCGCCTCTGCTTCGGTGGCAAAGTCCAGGCGATAGTCGTGCTTGGTGCCGCCCTCGCTCACCATCACGATCTTCCAGGTCGGCTCCGCCTCGTACTTTTTGGGGTCGTGGAGCTTACTGTGCGCGGTCTCATGGACGGCGGCGGAAACGGTCTGCACCTCGCTCATGCCTTCCCGGATGGCGATGCGCTGCTGGTCCGGCGAGAAATACCCGTCCATGTTGGCGGCCATCGCCTCAAACTCGATGGGGACCGGAGCGGAGCGGCGCAGAGCTTCCATGAAAGCCTCATAGTGCGGCACCGTCCCGGACAGGCTGGAAGCCAGCTCTGGCAGGGGCTTGCCGTCCGTCTGGCTCACATCGAACACCTTTACCGGGCGGAACATGGGGATTTCGATTTCCTTTTCCTCCATGACGGCCTTGCCATCTGCGTCCAGAATAGGAGCCTGGGTATCCGGGTCACGCTTCATTTCCTCGATCTTCTTCTTTTTGTAGGGCGTAGGGGCGATGATGGTGATGCCATGCTCACCCTTTTTTACATGGCGCTCAAACTGATTTTTCCACTTGTTGTATCCGGCCACCAGCGTGGCGTCCGGGCGCTGCATATAGATGAGCATGGTGTTGTTGACCGAATATCGGTGGAACCGGGACATGACGGACAGGTAGCGCATATACTTTTCGCTCTCGAACAGCTCCTTGATACCCTGTTCAATGCCCGCCGTGATTTCCTGCAACCGCTCCCGGTTGGTGGGCTTATCAGCCATGATTTTCACTCTCCTTTCCAAATTGGCGATTTCTGATTGATGTTCGGCAATCCACAGCTTTTGTTCCTCCGGGCTGTCCTCCAGAAAAAAATCCAGCAGATAGCCCACATAGTCCTTTTTCTGGATTGCCTCCATGAATCGGGGATGTGGATTTTCCTCCGGTGTTTTGGGTGTGTAGTCCGTTTCCCACTTGCGGAGCAAATGAAAGTAGTCGGCCAGGACACGAAAGGCATGGTCCCGGTCCTCCTTGAATTTCTGCGCCTCGGATTTCTGCCGGACATAGCGCCTCCGGGGAGGGGCCTGACTGTCATAAGTCAGGCCAAAATCCTGGGCCAGCTTCTCGGCGGCCTCTTTTGGGGACAGATTGTAGAGCCTCGCGGTGAAGTCGATCACATCGCCGGTGGCTCCGCAGCCAAAGCAGTAGAAGTATTCCTCGTTCAGCTTCATGCTGGGATTTTTGTCATCGTGAAAGGGACAGCAGGCCATGCCGCTCCGGTTGACCTCGATTCCATACATCTGTGCTGCTTCTCGGACGGTGATGGACTGCTTGACGGCCTCAAAGACACTTTCAGCCATGCTTACTCGCTGCCCTTCTTGGGGGTGGGCGGCCTGTACCCGGCAGCCTTGGCCAGTTCGCTGGCTGCCTTGCGGCGCTCGGCGCTGTAAGGCTCCCGGACGGACACGCAGCGTTTGGGAACGAGAAAGGTCTGGCGGTCCTTTTTCACGATCTGGTCCGGGTATTTCTCTGCCAGCCGCCGCAGCTTCTCCAGCAGCCGGGGGTCATGGGTATAGACCTCGGCGGTAGCCTCGGCCTGGTTGTAGAGGATGATGGTTTCCTGTTCATAGAGGGAGAGCTTCATCGTTTGCCGCCTTTCTGCTGGTCAAACGCCAGCTTGAAATTGGCGTACTTCCCATCATCCGCCAGCACCACGGTGGCGTCGTAGGTCTTGCCGGTTTTCTCGGAGTACAGGCCCCTCACATGGGCGCGGCCATCTTTGAGCAGTGCCGTTACGATGGCTTTGGTAGGCTGCTTGCGCTTCAGTTCCCACCACTTGTTGTTTTTCCAAATTGCAAATTTGCAAGATTCTGTCTGACAGAAGAAGCCTTTTTGCATTTCTGCAATTTCTCCACCACAGCGGGGGCATTTGCCCACCACTTCGTGGGAAGGGCTGAACAAATACTCCGTTCCCTTGATAGCTTGATAGGTTCCCACAAGTTCTTTGAGCATGGCACTAATCCCAGCCATGAAGTCCTCCGGGGCCAGCTCGCCACGCTCGATCTCACCCAGCCGGTACTCCCATTCAGCAGTCAGCAGCGGGGATTGCAGCTGCTCCGGCAGCACGGTGATAAGGGATACCGCGTCTTTGGATGGCATGAGCTGCACAGCTTTCTTACTCTTTTTTCGCTCCAAGAAAGCCGGTGGACACCAGCTTTTCCAGAATCCCGGCGCGGGTGGCCGGGGTTCCTAGACCCTGGCGCTCCGCATCCTCCGGCATATCGTCTTTCCCGGCAGTTTCCATCGCGGAAAGTAGCGTATCCTCGGTGAAGTGTTTGGGCGGGGTGGTCTTGCCCTCCTTGACGGTAGCGCCGGAAAGGGGCAGCGTCTGACCTTCAGACAGCTCAGGCAGGGCCTTGTCCTCGGCCTCCTTGTCCGGCTCCGCATTTTTCATGCTGGCACGGTAGGCAGCGTCCAGCGCCCGCCAGCCAGGCTGCTTCACTGTGCGGCCTTTGGCGGTAAACTCCGCACCGGCGCACTCCACCGTGGCGGCGGTTTCCGCAAAGGTATAGGGCTGGGCAACGGCGCACAGCAGCCGCAGGGCCACCAACTCCAGCACCGCCTTTTCACCCACCGGCAGGCCGGACAGGTCCGCTCCCTGGAGGTTGCGGGTGGGGATCACTGCATGGTGGTCGGTCACTTTCTTGTCGTTGACATCTGGGCCGCATCGCAGGAGATGGCGATGCCCTTTGCGAGAACGGCATGGCGTTGGCGACCAGATTCACCAGCTCCGGTAGACCCTCGGCCATATCGGAGGTCAGGTAGCGGCTGTCCGTCCGAGGGTAGGTACAGAGCTTCTTTTCATAGAGGTTTTGCAGGTAGTCCAGGGTTTGCTGGGCGGTGAACCCCAGCAGCGGTTGGCGTCTCTCTGGAGCGTGGTTAGGTCATAGAGAGCGGGCGGCTTCTCGGATTTGTCCTTACGCTCCACTTTTTCACTGTGGCAGTCGCACCTTGACAAGCAGTTTTCAGCTGCTGGGCGGCAGCCTTGTCCTGCCATGCGCTCCCCGGAAACGGTGAAACCGGGCAGCTCCAGTGTGACCGTGTAGAATGGAACCGGCTTGAAGGTGTCGATCTCGGCTTCTCGCTGGACGATGAGGGCCAGCGTCGGGGACATGACACGTCCAATATTGAGGGTGCGGTGGTACAGCACCGAAAACAGCCGGGTGGCGTTGATGCCCACCAGCCAGTCGGCCTTGGCCCGGCAGAGGGCCGCCTGGTGCAGCCCGTCATAGTCTGCGCCGGGGCGCAGGTTCGCAAAACCCTCCCGGATGGCGGAATCCTCCATTGAGGAAATCCACAGCCGTTTCATGGGCTTTGGGCAGCCCGCCAGCTCATAGACGGCGCGGAAGATTAGCTCACCTTCGCGTCCGGCGTCGCAGGCGTTCACTACCTCGGTCACATCCGGGGCGTTCATCAGCTGCTTCAGCACATCAAACTGTTTCTTCTTGTCTTGCTCACCACCATCTGCCAATGCTCCGGTAGGATGGGCAGATCGTCATAGCGCCACTTGGCGTAGTCCGGGTTATAAGCGTCGGCATCGGCCAACCCAGCCAGATGCCCACACGCACCAGCTGACCCGCCAGCCGTTTCCTTCCAGGTAGCCGTCTTTGCGGACAGTGGCGCCGATCACGGTGGCCAGACTTTGGGCAACAGACGGTTTCTCAGCGATCACCAGCTTCATGGTTTTTCATCCTCCTTTCCCGCAGCCATGCGGTCAGCTGCCGGTGGCAGAATCCCACGCAGGGCTGACCGTCACGGTAATTTCCGCAGCCATAACAGGGGTGGCCGGGAGATAAAGTGGGAGGACGGGAAGTTTCCTTCCCGCCCTCCGGCCTGCGTGTCATCATGCGTTCATAGGGGCTGTCGGTGAAGCGGGTCAAACCGTCTTGTCCTCGCTTTCCTCGTCGCCGCCCCCGTCAGCGTCCGGCTCGTCAGATTCCTCGGTCTCCCAGGAGTCCTCGTCCTCCTGGTCGGTATCGTCCTCGCCGTAGTCATAATCGTCCAAATTGTCGTTGCCCTTGGTCTTGGGTCTGCTTTTTACCAGCTTAAAGTAGGCAAAAGCGCCGCCGCCGCCCATCAGGGCCAGCACCGCCAAAAGCAGGGCCGGATTCAGTCCTGCGGGTTTCTGCGCCGGTTCCTCCGGCTCCGGGGTTTCTTCCGGGGTCTCCGGTTCCGGCTCCTTGCCCGTGCAGGCGCTCATATTGGTGGCACACACCGGGCAGGCCGTATTCACCGCACCGGCCACACATTTCTCCGTACAGGTACAGGTGGCGGGCTGCTCCTGGGTGGTCTGACCGTCCTCCATCAGCGCCATCAGGTCAGCCTCATCCACCTGGTTTAAGAAGTGGACAGCGGTTTCCTTGTCCTCGTTGGCCCGGTCAATGAGGATGTAGAAGTAGTTGCCCGCCTTGGTGGTGACGGTGATCAGCTGCTTGTTGCCGCCGAAATCATCCACCAGGGCAGCGTTGCCCTCCGGGGTCAGGGCCGGACTGTCCTCGGTTTCCTCCACCACCACATTGGCGTCGTTGGTGGCATCCTCCGCCGGAAGTTCTTCCGTTCCCTGGGCAAAGGCAGGGTCACGGAAAGGCCCATCATCAGCACCAGGGCGGCGCAGAGGGCCGAAAAGGTGTCTTGAAAATTCTCTTATTCTTCATGGTAGGTGTCCTCCTGTTCGTTGTAGTCGGCGGAGGCAGCGGCCATGCCAGGGACCGTACCACCGGAGAGCATGGCGTTCAGCTGCTCCGGGGTCAGCCGCAGGGCGCGCACCATCTGAACGATTTCCAGGTTCTCCGCCTCGGTTTTCTGCGCTTCCAGGGCCTTCAGCTTTTCCTGCTGTTCCGCGATCTTCTCGCGGATTTTGGCGATCTCCTGGTCAATGCGCTCGATTTTGTTCTTAGCCATGTCAATCACTCCTTTTCTCATAAATCGGCCTTACCAGTTCATCAGGCCGTAGCCCTTGATGCACTCGTAGGACAGGGAATAACTCTTGATTTTGCAGGCGTCGCCAGAATTGCCCTCTACGGTGTAGACCCGGCTGCCGTCTGTGCCGACTACAATGCCCACATGGTCGGCGCTGCCATCCAGGTCCCAGTCAAAGAAGATGGCGTCGCCGGGGGCGATATTGGCGTAATCACGCCCGCCCCATTGTCCGTGAGACTGGAACCACGGGATACCCTGGGACTGACAGGCGGCAAAGCGCGGCTCAGACAGCCCCATCTGGCCGTAGCACCAGGACACGAAGCAGGCGCACCATTCCACACGGGAATAATTAAAGCCGTACCAGCTCCAGTAGGGCTGACCGCCCACATTGCCCACCTGACTTTTCGCTATGTCCACCACAGCCTGATTGCCGGGGCGGGTGCCGTTGACGAATACCACGCCGGTCAGGTCCTCGGAGTTGCTCGTATCAGGGGAGCCGCCGCCGAAGATCAGCGGCTTGTTGCCCAGCGTCTGCCGGTACACCTGGTACATTTCCAGCTGTTCCGGGGTTAGCAGTTCCGAAGCCACGGAAGATATGGGCTTGCTGGTGAGCTTCACATTCAGAATGTAATACTCATACGGGACTTCCTCGGTGGTCGTCTCGCCAGTCACGGGGTCCGTGGAAGTTTCGGTGCGGTATCGTATCTCCACTTCCTCGGTAAGCGTCAGTTCATACTGTGCGTCGAACACGCGCTCCAGCTCGGCCTGGGCGCTTTGCCGGGTATAGCCCTGCAGCACAGCGGAGAGGTAGGCCGCCAGCTCATGGGGGTCATGCCCGATCATATCCAGGTTATAACGGTACTCGTCATACCCCGGATGGCTGCTTTCGATGTTGTCGATTTTCTCCTGCAACCGAGCTTCTCTGTCTGCATAATCTGCCTCCACCGCCAGCATTTCCGAGTCATCCGATGGATAGGTAGTGCCGGAGATCACAGAACCAATACTCTGCGCCATCATGGAGCAGGAGGACATGGTATTCATCAGCATACAGGTAATGAGGAACAAAACCCCTGCCATCAGGAAACCCTTCTTGTGGCGCATGACGAATGCCCCTGCCTGCTGTACCTTTTCTTTTACCGTCCTTGCGGCTTTTCCGGTTTTGGACGCAGCCTGGGCGGTATTTCCGGCAGTCTGACCGGCGCGCTTGGCGGCGGCATACTGCCTTTTGATGGCCTGCTTTTGCTGCCAGCGGGAAAGAGGATTGCTGGCAAACTGGGGATTTTCCTGCAAGGATTTCTGGTACAGGACATTTACATTTGCCTTTTCCAGTTGACGCTCTGCCTGGGCTGCTTTGCGGTACGGCTTCAGCTTGTGGCTGCGGTAGCCCTCCCGCACCAGATAAGCGCCGGTCTCCACCGCTTCCTCGGACTTGTGGGCGCTTTCCACGCCCACATTGTCCTGCTCTGTTTCCCGGATCTCTTTGTGGAGCTTGCCTACGACCAGATGGACGGGAGCTTCCCTGACTCCTTGAGAAACTTTGGAAGGTGGCTTTTTCTTGTCCTCAAAGGTCAGCTTCGAGGTCTTTTTTCCGGTATCCGGGTCAATGACCGTCTGCCTGACCTTTTTCTTTGGGATATTGGCCTGCGCCTTATCTGCTCTGGCCGCAGCTTTCTCCGCTTTACGGATCGGCTTTTCCAGTGCAGGGTCAGCCCGTTCCTCATCGGTAAAGCGCAGGCGCGGCTCTTTATTCAAACCATTCTCCCAGCATGAGGGAGGACATCATGTAGTGCAGCTCTGCATAAATGGCCATCCCCACGGATCGTTGAACATACAGCCGGACAGGTAGGCATAAAACTGTGCCACCACATCGGACAGGATCTTCGCTTCAGTTCCTTCCAGAACCAGACCACCCATACCTTCCTTGGCACGGATGGTACTCCAGACCTCTGCCAGACGGAGAAGCCCCACCTGACCGGTCTCATTCAGTTCTGCTGCCTGATCTGCCGCCGTGCGGCACTCGCTGACCGCATCAGCCATGACCGTAAGCAGCTGGCTGCGCTGGGCATTTACCGCCCTGTCAAAAAACATCAGCGGATTTTCATTCAAAATGTTGGGATTCATAATCATTCATCCTCCTCTTTTTCAATTCTTGAGGTTTGGTAGTCATAATGCGATACAGTTCGGTATTCTTGGGGAAGTGGTCCACGAACGGCAGGATCGTGGAGCCGTAGAACAGCAGCCCCTCGCCCTCGCCGGAGTGGGTCACATAGGACAGCTGGTGCGGGGAAATACCCAGCTGCTTGGCCAGGATCTGCCGGTCCCCGCCCGCCTGGTTGAGCATATACACGAAGTCGGAGTTTTCAAAGATGTTCTCTACCTCGCGGCTGCTCAAAAGGTCTTTGACATTCTGCGTGATACCGGTGGGGATGCCGCCCCACTTTCGGAACCGCTTCCAAATCTCCACCGTGTAAGCGGCGGTCTGTTCCTCTTTCAGCAGCAGGTGCATCTCGTCGATGTAGTAGCGGGTGGACTTGTGGGCAGCCCGGTTGATGGTGACGCGGTTCCACACCTGGTCCTGTACCACCAGCATACCGATTCTTTCTTGAGCTGCTTGCCCAGCTCCTTGATGTCATAGCAGACAATCCGGTTATCAATGTCCACATTGCTCTGATGGTTGAACACATTGAAAGAACCCGTTACATAGATTTCAAGGGCCGTGGCGATGTACTGGGCTTCTTTTCCTGCTCCCGCAACAAGTTATATAGGTCCTCCAGAATCGGCATATTCTCCGGGCGCGGGTCATTGAGATAGGTCTGTAGACCAGACGCACACAACGGTCAATAATGGTTTTCTGCACCGGCTGCAATCCGTCCTTACCGCCCACGATCAGCTCACACAAGCTGAGGATAAAGTCAGACTTGAGTGACAGCGGGCTTTCATCATCCGAATAGTCCAGATTCAGGTCCATCGGATTGATGTAGTTGGTTGAAGTAGGCGAGATCTTGATGACCTGCCCATGCAGACGCTCAACAAGAGGTGCGTACTCCGCTTCCGGGTCACAGATGATGACATCATCGCTGGTAAGCAAAAAGCAGTTGGCAATCTCACGCTTGGCGCTGAAAGATTTACCGGAACCCGGCGTACCCAGAATCAGGCCGTTGGGGTTTTTCAGCAGCTTGCGGTCCACCATGATAAGGTTGTTTGACAGAGCGTTGATGCCGTAGTACAGAGCTTCTTTGCCGTTCTGGAATAATTCCTGCGTAGTAAACGGCACAAAGATAGCCGTGGAACTGGTGGTCAGCCCCCGCTGGATCTCGATCTGATTGAGACCCAGAGGCAGGCAGCTCATCAGCCCTTCTTCCTGCTGGAAGTCCAGCCTGGTCAGCTGGCAGTTATACTTCTGGGCAATGGAACCTGCCTGGAAGATGTTGTTGCCCAGCTGGCGGGGATTGTCCGCCGTGTTCAGCACCAGGAAGGTCAAAAGGAACATTCTCTCGTTGCGGCTCTGCAAATCCTGCAAGAGTTTTTTCGCTTCACTGCCGTAGGTGGCAAGGTCAGACGGAATGATGTCCATGTCGTATCCGGCGCGGACTGCTTTTTTCTGTTCCTCGATCTTACTGCGGTCCAGGTCGGTAATCTTGCGCTTTACCGTCTTGATGGCTTTCACCTGATCCACCGACTGAATGTGCAGACTCACAATGAGGGAACTTTCCATATCCAGAAAATCAGCCAGCAGGCGGTCATTCAGCTCCGGTGCAAGGATCTGCAAAAAAGAAACAGTCCCGTATTTCTTGCCCATACGGAACTGCTTGCCGGTGCGGAACTCAAAGGAGCTTGGTGCAATAAAATCCTTTGTGGACAGACCGGAAGGAGCCAGCCAGTCCCATTCAAACTGAAACGGGAACTGTTCATCCATGTGGAATACCGCATGAAGCTGAGAAAGCCTTTCCTTACCGTCCAGTGTTCTGGCAGCTACGCCAAGACGCTTGAAGTTATTAAGTATATCGGTCTCAATACGCTCCAGACGGGGCTTGGCGGCTTTGATGCTGTCCGCGTCGATACCAAAGGTCAGGTATTTGGTCTTGATGAGACCGTTGTTACCTCTGGCCAGCTGGTTTTGCAGCATGGTGGTGTATTCCACCCGGATACTGTCAAAGGCGTCCCTCTGGGGCGGAATGGAAATGGAGTTAGCAAAGGTCTCCTCCGATGCCGCAAGGTTCAAAAAAAAAGACAGCTGAAAATGAATCGAGCTGTCAAAATAATTGAGGAAATCACACCACCCCTCAAAGATTGCCGTCTTATCTTCGTTTTGGCTGAGCTGATAGTTGATGTCCTGAAACTGGATGGTCTTTTTGTGTAGTGGCTGTCCGATATGCGGCAGATTCCGTCCGGCCACATCCGTTCATAAGGGATACTGTCCTGCGCAGATTTTCCTTTTTTGTCCGTACGGTTGGCGCGGGCAATGGCCGCTTCGATCTGCTTCTTATCGGCGCGGGACAGCTTTTTCTTTGTCTTTACCGGATGCACAGTTTTTTCCTCGGTTTTTCCGAACATCCGATGCAGCCATTTTTTCATTGCGGTGAACAATGTCATACACCTCCTTATCGAGCATTTCCTGCCGCTTTAATACGGCATAAAAGTTATTGGTCTGGTAAGGGGTCGCTGCTTTGGGACGGATCACAGCTACTTTGAGAATGTTGCCCACGATCTTTTTTCCAGGGGCTGCCCATGCTTTTCGTACATAGCCAGCATAAAGAAGGGCAGCATAACCAGCATCATACACATAGCCGCTACACTGTTTCCGGTAGGTTTTCTGAGCAAAAAAGAAAAGCGGGTACGCCAATAAGCGCTCCGCCCGTGAAGCAGACAAGCTGCCTCTTGGTTAAGTTGAACATGACCTTTGTTTTGACTTTTGTTAAGTCCTTGGGTACGGGTACATAAGCCAATGTAGAAACCTCCTTCCGTTTTAATGCGCCTGAAAGACTGATTTTGCGAGGCTGCCGGTTTTGAACAGCGTAAAAAACATAGCAGCACGGTGTAGCCCACGCAGCTCCAGATTGCCATGATGATGTCATCTTCCAGAGCGATGTTCTGCACCAGCACAGCATAAATTGCCACGCAGACGATAATGAGAAACGCCTGAAAGCCCAGCGCCAGCAGAGATCGGAGGTAATTCTGTCCCATACCGCCCCATTCCTTGCCCATCATTGCAGCCATTGGAACGGGAGCCACCGAAGTTACAAGGTAGATCTCGATCATACGGCCATAAATAACGATAAAGATACAGATATACAACGCCCACATGGTAATGCCAATAAAGAGGGACTGGAACCACAGTCCGAACAGCGGTCCCAGATCCATTTCCATCAGTCTCGGTTCCAGATCGGTCATAACTGAGGAAATGTCAATGGACGCATCCGAATTGATAATCCCTGCCGCCTGCGCCACCACGCTCTGCGCCATATCAAAGACGCCCATCACGATATTCCATGTGTTTGTGACAATGAGGATGGCGGCAGCTGATTTGAACACCCACTTGAAAATCATCCAGGTATCCACATCATGCAGGTTGTTCTTGTCTGCAATCATCTGGATCAGGTCTACGGTCATCACGATAGCCAGGATCACACCTGCAATCGGCACCATGATGGAGTTGGACAGATTCTCAATCATATTGAAAATACTGCCATTCCATCCCTGTGGGGTCTGTCCTACCTGTACGGATATATCCGCGACCTGTTGGTTTACGCTGTCAAACATCCCCGAAAGGTTGCTCATAATACCGCCCACCAGCATTTCTTTCAGCCAATTTGTCAGGGCTTCAAGTAAGAAAATCCATACGGTGTCAACCTCCTTTCCGCCGCCCCCGCAGAACTGCGGGGGCGGCAAGGATTTCATGCAGGAACGCTTAGACAGAGAACAGCCCGGAGAGCAGAGGTACAAGAACCATACCAACAACGGCTACACCAGCACCGGCCATAAGCTGTTTTATCCCCAATTAGGTGTAAAACTCTGCTCGATGGCGGGCGGCGGCGGCGTAAAAAATCTATATGGTATTTTTAAGAGAACCGCCCCGGCGGGGCAGGTCAGGCCGTGACCTGCTCCACTTCCGGGATGGGTTTGAGATTGAAATGAATTTCGATAGAAATGTGTCTTGTTTATCGCTGTCGATGTTCATGGACAACGATTTCTTTAATCAGGCGGTTTAAGGTGGCTGTGTCCAACTCCGTGATGTCGGCATATTCCTGAATGGCGTCCACCCATTGTTTGGCGTCCATCGCCAGCCGCATTTCATCAGCCAGCTTCTTGCGCCCCTGTGCAACCGTTCTTTCAACTCGGCCTGTTCCTTCTGCGTCTTGTCCATCATGCAGATTGAAGTTCGGCTTCGCTGATCCGCCCGGCAACCATATCCTCATAGAGCCGCAGCACCATCTTTTCCAGAACCTCAATTCGTTCCTCGTCTTTTTTGGCAAGGGAACGCTCCAACGCTTCCCGCTGGCCTTTCTGCTCGGCTTCGCAGGTGTCGGACAGCTTCCCGGCAATGGCTTCCCCATCGGTCAGGGCAGCCCTGGCACACTCCCGGATTTTGTTCAGGACAAGGCTGGTAAAGGGTGTCGTACTCCACCCGGTGCTGGGAACAGTGGTTCTTTGCCAAACGCCCCATAGGTCTTACAGGCGTAAATCTGTTGCGGGTGCTTGGCGTGGGTGGTAGCGGATGGTCAGCGACTTGCCGCACTCGCCGCACTTGATAAGCCCGGCAAACAGGCTGGTTTCATTGGCCTGCCGGGGACGCTGCCGGGATTTCAGCTTGTCCTGCACAATGATGGCAAAACTCTTGCTGTCAATCAACGGTTCGTGCCGCTGCTCCACCACGATCCAGTCCTGCGGCTTCTTTCTCGCCAATGGTGCCGATTTTGAAGCGGTAGTCCTTCTTTTGGGAAGCGATCGCCCCGGTATAGACGGGGTTCATCAGGATGTCCTTAATCACGGTAAAATCCCAGATATACCGCCCGTTTACCGGGTCTTTCTTTTCCCACTTGGTGCGGACATTGCGGAAGCCCCGTTCCCGGTTCCACCATGTGGGGCAAGGCATTTTTTTTCATCTTCCAGCCTGCGCCGGATGTAGTTGGGGCCGTGTCCTTCCAGCGCCCACGCAAAGAGATGCCGGACAATGGGGGCCGTTTCCTCATCCATCAGCAGGTGGTTTTTGTCCTCCGAGTCTTTCCGATACCCGAAGGGAGCCAGGCAGCCGGTAAACTGGCCTTTCTGGGCTTTCAGCAGATAAGAGGAATGAACCTTCTTGGAAATGTCCTTGCTGTACATCTCGTTGAGGATGTTCTTGAACGGCGCAATGTCGTTGTTGTCCCGCATGGTGTCGATACCGTCATTCATGGCGATATACCGCACGCCGTTGCGGGGGAAGAAGTCCTCAATCAGTGTGCCGGTCTGCAAGTAATTTCGGCCCAATCTCGATAAATCTTTCGTTATCACAAGATTTATCTGCCTGCGCTCGATGGCCTTTCAACATCCGTTTCAGGTCGGGGCGCTCCATGTTCAGCCCCGTGTAGCCATCGTCCTGATAGACTGCAACAACCTCCCATCCCTGCTTCTCGCAGTAGCTTTCCAGCATATCCCGCTGGTTTGCGATACTGGCGCTCTCCCCGTCAAGGTCATCGTCCTTGGAAAGCCTGCAATAGATAGCCGCCCGGAAGCTGCCCGCCAGTATTGCGTCCATTCCTGCATATTCAAATCCGTTCATCATAACCGTTTACCCGCACAATCCAGACGGAACACGGTCACGCTGAACCTTGTCTTTATTATATCCTACAATCTTGCTTTTTCGCAAGATTTTTCCTTGCCGGTATTCTGCCCATATTTTTTGGGCAATCAGGCTCACAAAAACGTCCGTAGCGTCCAGTTCGCCGTCAAATACCGTTGTGACATGGATTTCAGTTTTCGTTTTTGCCATAGGCAGTTATCCTCCATAATAGAATAGCCAGACAAGGAGAAGGTCGGCAACGAAGTCCGGCAACGGGCTTCAAAAAACCTCAAAACCATCTCTGTCTGGCGGTTTGGTTACAATTTATATTTTCTTTTTATTTTTCTGTTGTTTTGGTTGTCATAGGGGAGAAAAGCCGATAGTTTCGGGATTTTCCCCGGCAACCGGCTCGGCAACGGGATAGCAACAGGGGTGCAACGGGCTGCCATTTTCAGAACGGAAGCTCCATCTGTTCTGTGACCTCCACAAAACCGTCCATCGTTTTTTCAGACGGGTTGCCGGAGTCCGTTGCCGGGTTTTCTCGCTCCCAGCCCTTTTGTCTGCCGTATTCGGAAAACATTCTTGGATTCGGAAAGTACCGCCAGCGGTCAATGCATTGGTTCATAATCTCGTTGATTTCCCGTATTTCCCATTGCTTCGGCTCGTCAAAGGCATGGTTTAAGGCTTCCTTGTAAAGCTGCTTGGAGCAGACCATGCTCCCGGTGTACTTATCAAGATACGCCTGTATCATCCCGGCTTTGGTGTCCTCCGGCATAAAATCCCGCTGGTGTTCTTTGAGATACCGCTGCATGGCAGGGCTGAAAGCCAGCTTGAAACCTGCCGCTTCGGTAAATTTCCATCGCTTCTGCCCACATCTGCCCGATATAGGCTCTGGAAGCAGCTTCCTCCTCCAAAATGTGAACCTCGGCTTGCTCCGGGTACACCATGACGGGGATAAAGCGGCGGTTGCCGGAACGGTCAAGGGGCAGGAAGTCAAGAGCATTGGAAGTGCCGCCAAACACGCACTGGCGGGGGCGGTCTGCCGGGTGGGTTTCATAGGGTATCTTGTATAAAACCTCTTTCTGCCGGCTTAAAAACGACTTGATTTCCTCAATGCTCTTGGCGTTGGCGGTTGCCATCATTTCCGACATTTCGATAATCCAGTGACCTTGCAGCTTACGGTACACATTGTCATCGTCCAGCTTCCGCAAATCATCGGAGAACCACTCGTCCCGGACTGCCAGCAGACGGAAGAAGGTGGACTTGCCAGCCCCCTGACCGCCTACCAGACAGAGCATGATTTCAAATTTGCATCCCGGCTGAAAGGCTCGTGAGATTGCACCCAGCAGGAACAGCTTCAACGCTTCATAGGTGTAATCGTCTGCGTCAGCCCCCAGAAAGTGCCGCAGACAGAAGCGGATTCGCTCTGTCCCGTCCCACACAAGGGTATTAAGATAGTCCCGGATGGGGTGGTACTTGTTTTCATTCGCCACAATCCCGATGGCATTATCAATCTTCTTCTCATTGGTAAGCCCATAGGTTTCTTCCAGATAGAGAAGCAGAGATACTTCATATGTCCGTATCGTTTAAGGCGGTGCTTTCTCTGTGGAAGCCGATGGGCTTTATGATGTCCTTGCGGTCAGTCAGGATGTTGTATGCGATAGCCCCGGAAAGCAGAGGGTCACGCTGGAATACGGTCAGGCAGTTCCGTATGCTCTGGCGGACACCGCCTTTCTCGGTAGTTTCCAGCCCCGCCTTGATTTCCTCAATGCTCTGGGGCGGCTGCATGGCGTTCATGGTGTTTTTTAGTTCTTGCTGCGTCTGCGGTTGCAAGCTCTGCCATTCGCTGTTCAAGCTGTATCACATCCTTTCCGTAGTCCGCAATCAAAGCCGCTTTTTCCTCTGTCTCCCCGAACAGCAGCACATCCAGCAGATATTCCACATGGGCTTGCTTTTGTAAGGCTTCCACAAACCGGGGATGAAAGGCTTCCTCTGGGGAGTGCGGGGCGTATTCCTTGTTCTCCATGCCATAAGCAAGTGGAGATAATCGGCAAGGATACGGAAGCAGCGGTTCTTTGCTTCCTGAAACTGTTCCTCCGGGGATTTCTGCCGGGGCTTGGGCTTTTTTGCCTTTCCCGGCGGTTTCCAGTCCTCATAGGAAAGCCCGAAGTCCATTGTGCCAGTTGTACGGCGGCTTCTTTCTTTGCCAGCCCATACAGGGCGGCGACAAAATCAATCACATCCCCATCCGCACCGCAGCCGAAGCAGTGGTAACGCCGATCCAGCTTCATGCTTGGGGTTTTATCATGATGAAACGGGCAGCAAGCCATCCCGTTCCGCCCTACATGGATTCCATAATGCTCCGCAGCCTGTCTTGTTGTGACGGACTGCTTCACAGCTTCAAATACATTCAAATCTATCCCTCCTTGAAAAAAGAAAAGCACCTGACATTCTCTGATTGAAAATGGCAAGTGCCTGTTAAAGTTCCATATCCTGTTGTCGGTGTTTCGCCTGTGCCGGGGCGGTTCTTTGTGCTTTTTTTCTCGTCAGTCTTATCCTGCAAGACTTCTCTCTTGATGGGCTGCTTCTTGGGCGGCTCTTTGCTTTCCTCTGTGCCGGGTGTGGCTTTCCGTACCCAGTAGCGGATGTCCCGCAGCTTCTTCAAATCCTCCTGCACCTCGGTCAGCGGTACTTTCAGTTCTGCGATTTCGCTGAGAAGTGTTTCCTGCTCCTCTTGCAGCTCCTTTTTGGGTACTGTCCTTATCGTCCGGGTGCTTGGCAAGGTAGGCGGCGGCTTTTTTCATACCGGGCAACCTCCGGGTGTTCCTGTTTGAATTTCTCCTTTGTTTTCTTAAAAAATATCTTCTGGTACTTCTCATAGACAGGCTTACATTCCTTGCAGTCTGTCCGGGCAGAAAGCAGTCCGTCAATCACTTTGCTTCGGGCTTCCTTTGGCTTCATCTGATTGCGGTAATCTGCGGCTGATTTCCCGGAAGATTCCAGAAAGGCTTCCAAGTCCTCCACAGTGGAAAGCCCCTTTTTGCCGGAGATAGGACAGGGCTTCGCTGACTGCCTTTAAGTCCTGTGAAGTCCCCCGATTTTGTCCAGCCCTCGTCCAGTCCTTCCGTTCTTCCTTTCGTATCTCCATATATTTCATCAGTAGATTGGGAAGAAGTGTCGCTTCCTCCGCCGCTTTTTGTGCAAGCAGCTCTTTCCGTTTTTCTCCCAGCTCGGTAATCCAGCCTTTGAGGTTTTGGATAAGCTGCCGGATGGACTTCATCAGGCGGTTGGCGGCTCTGATTTCCCGGTTCAGGTTGCCGATATTCGTCTGGATACCTCGCTTTTCCATCTGCCGGACAGCAGCACCTTCATGGACGGTAGGGATAATATCAAGCCCCTGTCTGGCATAGGAACGCAAGTCCACACGCTCCGGGCGATCATTGGCTTCCAGATAGCGGTTCTGGATGACCTCCCATTCATGCCGCCAGATTTCACAATACTTCTGGTCGTTCCAGTCCACCGTATCTTCCTTGTGGCTTTTCCATCTGCCGGACGGCAGCTTGATCCGTTCCCCGTTCTTATCAAGTTCATAGACCTTGCGGCTCTTGGGAAGCCATTTCCCACGCTCATCCATTGCCCGCATAGTGAGTCAGCAGGACATGGGCGTGGGGATTGTGTCCCGGCGGGTGGGGGTCATGGATGGCAAAGTCAGCAATCATGCCTTTGGAAACAAACTGTTGTTGGCAGAACTCCCGGACAAGGACAGCGTACTGGTCAGGCGGTATCTCTCTGGGAATGGAAAGCACCCACCGCCTTGCAAGCTGGGAGTTCCATTGCTTCTCAACAGCTTCGGCGGCGTTCCATAAGGTATTGCGGTCTGCATACTCTGGCGGGGCATTTGCCGGGAGCAGGATTTCATTGTGGACGATGCCACGCTTTTCCGGGTAGTGCTTCACTTGCTGGTCGTATTCACAGAACAGCTTTTTTCGCCACTCTGGTAAGCAGCGGCGGCAACCGCAGACTGTCGCTGGCTGCGCTGCACAATCGTGATTTCGTTGTGTGGACAGGGGCATTTCGTGTCCCTCCTTTCTGTAATTGACGGATGGGGTGGTGCTTTACCACCTCATTTTGGGCAGAAAAAAAAGCAGGAGACCTTTTTTCAGATTTCCTGCTCGGTGTGCCGCTGTGTGAGCGGCGGGTATTTAGTTGTAAACGCCTCATGAAATGCCATCACAGCTGAGAATGAAAATATAGTCTGTGCGTTAACCGAAGGATTTGCTAAACTGAATACAGCAGGCGAAGTCCGGTTGCACCTTGGCGGAAATGCCACCCCGTTTGTTCAACGTGGACGAATTGCCCAAGAGAACAGCAGTATGTTGCACCACGGAAGTGGAGAGCACGAGTAGCAAGATTCGGATACCAACCCGGGCAATTCCCAGCCTGCATAATTCAGGGAGGGATTTGATGCAAGACATTTTGACCTGTGCCATGGGACTGGACGTTCATCGGGATATCATCGTTGCCTGTCTGGTCAAAGGTGAGCTGGGCACCGATCCGGAAATCGAGATTCCGCTCCTTCAGCACACTTATCCCGGAAATGCGGAAACTGCGGGATTGGGTGTTGGAAGCAGAGTGCCGCTATGTCGCTATGGAAAGCACCGGAATCTACTGGCAGCCTATTTACGAGATGCTGGAGTCCTGTTTTGACGGCGAGATCAGCATTCTTGTTGTAAATGCCCGACACATGAAGAATGTGCCTGGGCGCAAAACGGATATGCGAGACGCGCAATGGATCGCCACATTACTCCGTGCCGGATTACTAAAGGGAAGTTTTATCCCAGATAAGACCTTCCGGGAACTGCGGCATCTGACCCGGTATCGCAAGAGCGTTGTCCATGACATTACGGCACAAAAAGAACCGGATCGATAAATTCCTGCAAAGTTCCGGATTCCGCTTCACAGCGTTTCTGTCGGACGCATTTGGCGCTTCCGGGCGAAACATCATCCGTCATCTCATGGAATACGGAAATATTTCGCGGGAAGCTCTGGATCGGTGTCTGAAAACACAGACCCGGAAACGTATCGACGAAATACTGATTGCCTTGAACGGTTCGCTCTCTCGGAGCACCAGCGCGGCTTTCTTCGCATGATATTTGGGCACTTGGAAGCGCTTGAACAGCACCGCCATACTGTGGAGGACGCTATTACGAAAGAGATCACAAAGCACGAAGAGGCATTGAGCCTCCTGTGTTCTATACCGGGCATTGACGTAACCGCAGCAGCTTCCATCATCGCAGAGATTGGTACTGATATGAGTGCATTTCCGGATTCCCAGCATATATGCTCCTGGGCCGGTTTGAGTCCCGGTAACAACGAGAGTGCCGGAAAACGCAAGAGTGCTCACATTAACAAAGGTAATCCGTATCTGAAGAGTATGCTCTGCGAAGTCGGATGGGTCATCTCCGGAAAACGAACACTGTACCTCTCTGGCTGGTACTGGCGAGTCAAGCAGCGCAAGGGAGCAAAACGGGCAACGATTGCTTTGGCTCGCAAACTGCTGGCGCTGATTAACACGATGTTGAAGACAGGTTCTCCATACAACGAAGACTGTTTTGAGATCCGCAGAAAACAAAGTGAGCGCAAACGGGCCAGCCGTATGGTGAACGAACTGCAAAAAGCTGGGGTACTTTGTGGTGGCACCAGGCTGATTCCCACTGTACCATACTTCGGCCGGCGACAGGTTTTGGCCTGCCGCTTTTTGTCTTTGCGATGGTTTTTCATGAGGCGTTGAAAGCCTGTTTGTCAAGGTTCACGCCCTCGCTACTTATTTTCGTAGCAAAGTTCGGGACAAGTTGACCCGATGTAAAGCTAACAAACTGAAATTTGACTTGTCTATTTTTAAAAAATCTCATGTGGAGCTTCTATTTCATTTGCCAAGGTATGCTCTGTTAATTCTGACATCAATTTCAATTTTTTATTAATCAATGGTCGCATACAATTAGGAACATGTTCCTGATGCGCTCTGTGGATTTGCTACACATTCCTTACAGTTTCCGTGGTAACGACAGGCTTTCAGACAAGGACAGTGATCTTTGTCTTTATACTCCTTACGAAATTCCGCTGCAAATTCTTCTTGCAGTCTCAGTCCCTCGACACGGTTTCCCTTATGAAATTCTACCATTGCATCCAGTTCTTTCTGGTTTCCTTCAATCTTCATGTTATTATAGCGCCTCCATTTCAACTATTCCTCATTTTCTGATAAATTCCGATTTATTGCTGACTTTATTATACTTTATTGCCTATCGAAAAGATAGCATATTTTATGAAACTTGTCGGCTGGGAACAGCTTGCAACGCAAGGTGTCCCCAGATGACAAGTCCACAAAAGGGTAGCTGGTGGTAGCCAGCGCAGGGGAAGCGTAGCGTCCCCTGTATGATTTGGAGCAGACCATGACTGCGGAAAATCACAGCCCTCCGGCAAGGAGCCTTCGGAGAACGCAATGCACCAACCTTTGGGTGGTGTATAATTGCGCCCTTAGTAAACTAAGGGGTTTCCGGCTTCTCCCGTTCCCAGCAGTTTTTTTTTTCAATAATTCCTGCGTGTCCTGCCTGTGAAAAATGATTTTGAGCAACACCTTGACATCATCGTCCGTCAGGCGTTCCGGCTCTTGCAGAAAACTTTCCAGCATACCGCCACGAGTACAGAGCCGGTGCGTCCGTTCCTTTCGGGTAAGCTGCTTCAACTGGTGCTGCAATGCCTTTTCATCATTGATAGCTTTCCGCAGTTTCTTTTTTCGCTTTTCTCCAGCTCCCGGTTTAGCTTTTTCCAGCTTTGAGGTATCAGGCAAGGGTAGCGCCCTCCTTTCCCGGTATCAGCACATAAATCCGGTTTGGTTCTCCCACGCCCTGACGCACCCGCATGATAAGTCCGGCGGTTTCCAGTTCATTCAAAGAACGCTTGACCGTCATAGAGCTGCGGGACAGGACTGCGGCAATGGCTGTGACAGGGAAGCAGACAAAAAGGATTCCGTTCTCGTCCTCCTGCCCGTTGGAGAACATAGCGCCCAGCATCCGGCAGTACATGACCTTTGCGGTGCTGCTGACCGGAAAGCCTGTCAACGCTCTGGGAAATGGCATACATGGCGGCAAGGGTGTGTCTATCGTCATAAATTCAAAATTCATTGTGTGTATTCCTCCTTTTTCTTTGCTCGTTTGGATAAATAACAGGGGCAGTCAACCACAACCGCCCGGAAGCTCTGCTTGCACCCATGCTGGCATTTCCGGCATAATTCGTTGTAAGTGACACGCCCCCGGTCATTGAGGTAAAAGGAAAGCTCATGCTTCCTCTTTTTGCTCATTCTCGGCATATTGCGCTTCCTCCCGTTTTAGTGTATGGTTTCGGGGCGATTTTCGGTAAAATTACAGCCATAGAGCCGCCTAAAATCTCCCGAAGTATCAGCGATAGGGTAGACTATCCCCCTATCAAATTGTTGTGTTTCGGTATCATTTCGGTGTCAGTTCGCCAGTTCTCCCTGGTGTCGTTCCTCCCCTGAATCTCACAGCGGCGTATTGCTCCCTTTGGTACGCTCGTTTTGGTCAGGATTCCTCCATATCCCTGCCAAAAGTCATGGCACTACATCGCCGGGGGAAGCATATCCCACACAGGCTGGTCATTCGATTGGAATAATCCATCGATGAACTACCTGTATCATAGAACATTTTTGTGCCCTGTGCCGTATGTCCACAAAGTAGGAATCAGGGGGAAAATCAGAAATTTCCACGATTACGGAAAGTGTGATATAATCCAGATAAGCGGCAGAAATAAAACCATTGGAAAGGAGCGTGTGCCCATGAAAGGAGCGACAAGCATACAGGAACGCCTTTGGGAACTCCGCAAGGACAAAGGCTTAAATCTGGAAGAACTATCAAAACTAACGGGCATTTCTAAATCAGCCCTTGGCAGTTATGAAAAAGAAGATTTTAAGGAAATCAATCATGGCAACCTTATCACGCTGGCAGACTTCTATGGGGTTTCCGTCGATTATCTGCTGTGCCGGACAGAGAACAGGGAGCAGATCAACACGCCACTGACGGAGCTGCATTTGAACGATGAAATGGTTGCACTGCTGAAAAGCGGACGGATCAACAACCGTCTGCTCTGCGAACTTGCCACCCATAAGGACTTTATCAAGTTTCTTGCGGACATTGAGATTTATGTGGACGGGATTGCCACCATGCAAATCCAAAACCTCAATTCCCTTGTTGATACTGTCCGGCATGAAATCATTGAACGGTATCGCCCCGGCGAAGATGACCCGCATTTGAAGGTGCTGCAAGCTGCCCATATCAGTGATGATGAGTATTTCAGCCACATGGTTCTGGATGACCTAAACCTGATTATCCGGGATATTCGGGAAACCCATAAAAAGGACAGTGAGAGTGCGCCCCAGACCACTGTTGCCGATGAACTGAAAGAAAATCTGGAAGCGGTCGAAAATTTCAAGGGCAGCCGGGATGAAAAGTTGGTTGTCCTTTACTGCAAAGCAGCTCGGCATCAACTATAAAAAAAATCTGTCAGACGAAGAATTTCGCTGGCTGATTCGGATTCTCAAAAAGTCAAAGAAAATGGGAACGCCTATCAGCCAGGGAAAAAACGGTAAGGAAAAACCGCTGTTGCATGGTTTGTTGGCTCCCATGTAGCAGCGGTTGGTGCTATACTTATTCAGTTAAAATTTCAAAGCGATAAAGTGGAATTTATCTTAGAAATTACAGCAATGTTATTTTGATAAACTTTCAAGAATTGAAATATCATGCTTATCTTTATCTCTTAATTCATAACCTGAATGGAAAACTCTTTGGCCTTTTAAGGATATACAAGGAATTGTTTTTCCTTCAAAAAAGCACTACCAAAGTAATCTTTTTCAAACTCATACCAGCCACCCTCTAAATCAGCTTGTTTTGAAGTTCCGTCCTCACTTAAAACGAACGGGTGAATGTCTAAGTAACCAAGTTCATCACTATATAACTCTATTCTAACCGGTTTCCAGTCTGTATCAATTTTATAGCCCAGATTCAAAAGCACATTTAACAATTTTTCCGTATGTTGAGCATCAAAATTTATATCTATATCTCTATGAATTCTTGTTTGTTTACCAGCTAAAATATCTACACCCCATCCGCCATCCAACCAGTATGTAATTCCAGTATTTTCGAATAATTCTATTACTTTCATTAAATCTTCTTTTTTGTTGTTATTTCTTTTTCTACCCATACAAAGTCTCCTTTACAACTTCTAATTTGTAATAATCATTCTACCATACCGTTATGAATAAATCATCTCATGTAAAACAATTTCTTCTGCCCGGTTGTGAATGTTATTGCAACGCTGCACCCATTCCATTTGACGGGTACGCTTCAATTCCTCGGTCACGCCCTCGGCAGCTTTCAGCTGTTCCATGATAGTGTCTGACCGTTCCTGTGCCTGTTCGTTCATGTCTACAAGATATGTCCACAATTCTCCGGTCAGTATCAATGTATTCAATCTGGATGGGTGGACTTCTCTTAAATATTCCCGGTGCATCCGTCCATACTTTCCGATGGGGCGGTGTTCTTCCGGAAGTTTCAAATCCGGGATGTAGTAATCTCCGACAATGATGTTGTCAAGGTTGGTTGACACATTTTTCTCAAGGATATCACTGACTATGCGGCCACCTCCAAAGCCTCATAGTACTGCCTGCGTTTTACCATGGGAGGAAGGCCGCCATTGGCAGAGCAGATCCTCCGGTTGTTCCAGTAGCTGAGGAAGTATCTCCAGATAAGTACCTTTAGTTCTTCTACTTCCATCTGTTTTGTGTCATAACGGTCATAAAGGAGCTCTGTCTTCATTCTGGCCCACATGCTCTCGCAGCGTGCATTATCATGGCAGCGTCCTCCGGCACTGTTCATGCTTTGGTGGATGTGGTGCTCCCGGATGGTCTGGCGGTAGGACTCACTGGTATACTGTGTCCCACGGTCACTGTGGATGATCGCTCCTTCCAACGCGGGATATGCAGTCAGGGCATTTTCCAGTGTATGGATACATAGATCTGCTTTCATGTTTGTTCCCATTGCCAGACCGAGGACGCTAAGATCAAAGCAGTCGAAAATCGCAGATACATACAGTTTTCCATTGGATGCCGGGATCTCTGTGATATCTGTAATGCACTTTTCTAATGGGGCATCAGAACGGAAATCCCGCTTCAGCAGATCATCCGATTTCATGGCTTCACGATCAGCCTTTGTGAGTCCATTCGGCTTTCTCTTTGGCCGATGGCTCAGGCCGATCTGATCCATAACCCGGTATACGGTCCGTTCACTGGGTATATGTACGCCCTCCGGCTGCTTCAGCAACAGCGCCTGATACATCCGGATCCGTCCATAAGTATCGTTACATTCATCCTCACTGATAATTTCTTTCATTGCATCCGCCAGATCCTGGTACTTCCATGGACGGTCTTTGTTCGCGAGATATTTATAGAAGCCTTGGCGGCTGATACCAAGCATTCTGCAGTAGAACGAGATTTTCCCGCGTAATCCTGCCGTCTTCTGTCTTCAGGGCCAGAAAGATCATTCTCTGGTTTTTACTGACTTCCGACGGCTGGCGGCGAAAAAAGCGCTGGCTTCCTCCAGAAATTCATTTTCTTCCTTCAGGCGACGGATTTCTTTATCCTGCTCCTTCACCCGCTTGCACGCAGCATGGTAATTTCTTCTGACAGGCTCATTGCGCTGGCGGGAGTATGGGAGCCTTCCCCGATATCCAGCTTACCGGCTCTAACAGCTTTCAGCCAGGTATGGATGGTTCCTTCTGGGATTCCTAATTCTTTTAGCAGCCTTAGCGCCGCCGATTTCTTTGGCAAGTTTTACTGCCTGTACTTTGTATTCATGGTCATATTTACGTGCCACTTTGAATACCTCCTTATTCTCTTGGTTTTATTATGAAATCCTTGAGAATAAGCTGTCAACTTTTTTTATACCACACCACAAGGATATAGTCAATTCTGTTTTTCTGTTATTCTTGGTTTCAATTCGCTCATGTTCCTTACCTCCTGTGGAAGCAGGCTCGTCTGATACTAACTCAATCACATCGGTAATCTCACAATTCAGGGCTTCGCAGATACGCAGCAGCGTTTTCATACATACTGATATGCTCGCCCTTGCCCATGTTGGCAATCATGTTGGTTGTCAGACCGGCGGCAAGCCGCAAGTCCTCTTTTCTCATGCCACGCTCTTTCAAAGTGTCCCATAGCGGTTGATAGCTGATGTGCATAGGCTTCCCGCCTCTCTTTCCATCGTTAAATGTTCTGTACCCATTATAGCAGAAATCTTGCGTTTCCACAATATTTCTTGACCACACCGCCGGTTCCGTCTGGATTGTGCTTTTCCTTTCTTCGCTTTTTTATTACATCTAATTAGCCATGAGCTGCTTCATGCCCTGAGACCTTTTTGCGCCAGGGTTGTCGTTGCCGTAACCTTCCAACAGGTTGATGACGCCCCACACGCCAAGACCGGCACCGAGCGCGATAACGAGAGTCTGGAGAACGGTAATTGCCTGTTCAAAAAATGCCATATAGTTTGTTAGCCGGAATCTGATTAAAAAATAGGTTTGTCATGGTTCATAGGCATACAAAAGCCGGACAATCGCCGCCCGGTTTCCGGGCTGGCTGATTCCGGCCTTCCTCCTTTTTCATTATTTTTCTAGCGATCGTCCGCTTTGTACGCCAATGGCCCCATGCGGGGCGGTTGTGGCGGGTAGATAAGATCACTCCTATTACAATAAATTTGGACAGGAAAGCCGGGCAGCCAGTCCGGCTTTCTTTCCATCTCGTGCCTAAGCTACAATAAGAGGAGCAACTGGCTGACCCTTGCCTCCTTGGGCTTTTATGTCCGTAACAAAGACTGTCAGCCATCCTCTTGTTGCAGCGTTCGATTTGAGCAGGTTGAGCCTACCGGATGCCGGAGAGTTCGTGTCACCCAATAGATTGAATCGGCAACGAGAAAAGATGGATTTCCGGTTGCAGATTCTTTGTGTTGGAGGAATGTGAATGAACTGCGTTGGCATCGATGTTTCCAAGGGCAAGAGCATGATTGCAGTCATGCGGCCTTTTGGAGAGGTGGTGGTTTCACCCTTTGAAGTGCTCCACACCGACAGCGAACTGAGCGAGCTGGCAAGGCTGCTCAAAAGCCTGGACGGTGAGACCCGTGTGGTGATGGAATCCACGGGCAATTACCATGCGCCGGTGGCCTGGCTGCTCCACGGCGCGGGGCTTTATGTCTCCGTAGTCAATGCAATGCTGGTGCATGACTACGGGAACAACAGTTTAAGACGGGCCAAGACCGACAAGAAGGATGCCGTGAAGCTGGCCAACTACGGCCTTGACCACTGGCTCACACTTCCGAGATATGTCCCGGAAGAGGACACCCGGCTCATGCTGAAGACCTGCTACCGGCAGTACCAGCAGTATTCCAAAGTACAGACCATGCTGAAGAACAACCTGATCTCCCTGCTGGACACCGCTTTCCCAGACGCAAACGCCTGTTTACCAGTCCGCCCCGCGCCGATGGCAGCGAGAAGTGGGTGGACTTTGTCGCTACTTTTTGGCATTGCGAGTGCGTCTGTGGCCTGTCTGAGAAAGCCTTTACCGCCAAGTACCAGAAGTGGTGCAGAAAGCACGGCTACAATTTCAGCCAAGATAAGGCGCTGGATATTTATGCCTCCGCCTGTGGACACTTCGGTGTCATGCCGAAAACGGATACGGCAAAACTTTTGGTAGAACAGGCCATTTCCCAACTCCGGGCAACTTCCGCCGCGTTAGCTGCTCTCAAGCAGGAGATGCAGTCCCTGGCGGCTTCTCTGCCGGAGTATCCTGTGGTGATGGAGATGTTTGGTGTTGGCCCCACACTCGGCCCCCAACTCATAGCTGAAATTGGCGATGTGCGCCGTTTTCATTCCAAGAAAGCGCTGGTGGCCTTTGCAGGCATTGACGCCCCGCCCTACCAATCCGGCCAAATAGATGTCCGCAGCCGCAGCATTTCCAAGCGGGGGTCTGCCTCGCTGCGCAGGACGCTCTTTCTGGTGATGGGTGTCATCCTGCAACGTGCTCCAATGGATGAGCCGGTCTACCAGTTCATGAACAAGAAACGCTCTGAGGGCAAGCCATACCGTGTCTACATGATGGCATCCGCCAACAAGTTCCTGCGCATCTACTATGCTTCTGTGAAAGCCTACTTGGATTCCCTGGAACACGACTGATTTTCTTGCGCTATACCATCTGGCTGGCCGCCGTTTTAATTTTGAGATGCTCAGCGGCTTGATTTTGTGTTGTCTTTTTGCCGCTCCCTACAAATCTGAAATTTCTACTTGACTTTTGTTAGCAGGTCTTTCACATCAGGGGTTGGGGCGCCGGAGAATGGGCCACCGAATATCGCGCAGGAATCTCCCCGGAAGAGGATCATTCCACGGTGACAGACTTGGCCAAATTCTTGGGCTTATCAATGTCGCACCCATTGGCCCGGGCCACATAATAGGCAAACAGCTGGAGGGGAACCACCTCCGGCAGAGTGTTAAAGAGGGGCTCGGTCCGCGGGACGAAGATCACATCGTCGGCCTCGGCAAAGATTTGGCGGTTGCCCTCCAACGCCACGGCCAAAAACCTGGGCGCCCCGGGCCTTGACCTCTTTAATGTTACTCATCATCTTGTCAAAAGAGCCGCTCGTAGCAGGCCAGGGCGATCACCGGCCGGTCCTTCTCAATGAGGGCGATGGTGCCATGTTTGAGCTCCCCCGGCGGCATAGGCCTCAGAGTGGAGGTAGGAGATCTCCTTCAGTTTCAGCGACCCCCTCCATGCTGGCAAAGCATAGTCCAGGTTCCGGCCCAGGAAGAAGATGTCATTGTACCCATGGTACTTCTCCGCCAGGGCAGGCAGGTTGGGGTTGAGGTCGATGGCCCGCCGCACCAGACTGGGGAACTGCTCAATGGCCTTCACCAGTGCCCGGTACCGCTGGTCATCCAGCCGGCCCAAGCGGCGGGCCAGATACACCGCCAGCAGATCCAACACCGCCAGCTGGGTGGAGTATGCCTTTGGTGGTGGCTACGGCGATCTCTGGCCCGGCCCAGGTGTAGATCACGTCGTCCGCCAGTTTGGCAATGGTGCTGCCCACCACGTTGACGATGGCCAGCACCGGGCCCCCGGGCCTTGCACTCCTTCATGGCGGCAAGGGTATCGGCCGTCTCGCCGGACTGGGAGACCACCACCAGCAGGGTGTGCTCATCCACCAGGGGTTGCGGTAGCGCAACCCGAGGCCAGGTCTGCCTCCACCGGAATCCGGCACAGGTCCTCGATGACATACTTGCCCACGCGCCGGCATAGTAGGCCGAGCCGCAGGCGGTGATCATAATCTTGTTGATGTTTTTCAGTTCCTCATCGGTGAGGGAGAAGTCGTCCAGCACCACCTCCCCGTCCTTGATCCGGGGTTCAATGGTGGATTTGATGGCGTTGGGTCGCTCCATGATCTCCTTTGAGCATGAAGTGGTCATACCCACCCTTTTCCGCCGCGGCGATGTCCCAGGCGATGCGGGTGACGGTTTTCTCGTGGGCTTTCCCCAGGCTGTCGTAGACGGTGACACTTTCGGGGGTGATGTCTGCAATCTCCCCATCCTCCAAATAGATGACGTTTTTTGGTGTAGGCCACCAAGGCAGTGACATCGGAGGCAAAGTAGTTTTTCCCCAATGCCCACCCCGACGATGAGAGGGGCGGCGTGGCGGGCCGCGATGATGCGCCCCTTTTCCTCGGCACAGAGGATCCCCAGGGCATAGGCGCCCTCTAGGCGGGAAATGGTTTTCAGCACCGCCTTCTTCAGGTCCCCCTCATAGTAGAGGTCCATCAGGTGGGCCACCACCTCCGTGTCCGTATCGCTTTTTAAACTGGAAGCCCTTGGCCTGAAGCTCTTCCCGCACTGGGCGTAGTTTTCAATGATACCGTTATGGACGATGGCGATCTTCTCATCGTTGCTCATATGGGGATGGGGCATTGACATCCGTAGGCTCCCCGTGGGTGGCCCAACGGGTGTGGCCAATCCCGGTGCTGCCGGGGAGGGCGGCGCCGTCCTGGGTTTTTTCTCCACCAGGTTTTGGATCCGGCCGCTGGCCTTCACCATGTGGATGCCTTCCTCTCCCAGCACGGCAATGCCGGCGGAGTCGTACCCTCTATATTCCAGTTTTTTTCAGCCCATCCAGCAGGATGGGGGTCGCGTTTTGATTGCCGGTAAATCCGACGATTCCCACACATAGGTGTTTCCTCCTTCTTCCTGTGTGCCGGGCACACATCGGTCCACGCACAGGGCTCAGGGGCTGGCATGCCGGTCAGGCGCTTCATCACCTTCTTGGTAAGCACCTTCCACATTGCCCAGATCCCGGCGGAAGCGGTCCTTATCCAGCTTTTCTCCGGTCTCCTTGTCCCACAGCCGGCAAGTGTCAGGGGAGATCTCATCCGCCAGGACGATGGTACCATCCTCCAAACGGCCGAATTCCAGCTTGAAATCCACCAAAGTAATGCCTACTGCCAGGAAGAATTCCTTCAGGGCCTCGTTGATCTGGAAGGCCAGACGAACGATGGTGTCGATCTCCGCCTGGGTCGCCAGTTTCAGGGCCTTGGCATGGTAGGAATTGATGAGGGGTCGCCCAGGTCATCGTTCTTATAGGAAAACTCGATGGTGGGCTGGGCAAACACGATGCCTTCCTCCACCCCCGTAGTTCTGGGCAAAATGGCCGGCGGAGATGTTCCGAATGATGACTTCCAGGGGGACAATGGTCACCTTTTTTACCACAGTCTCGCTCGTTGAGCTCCTGGACAAAGTGGGTTGGCACGCCCCGGTGCTCCAGCATCTGCATGAGCAGGTTGGTCATGCGGTTGTTGATGGCCCCCTTGCCGGTGATGGTGCCCTTCTTCAGGCCGTTGAAGGCGGTGGCGTCATCCTTGTATTCCACAATAAGGCACGCGGGGTCGTCGGTTTGGAAAACCTTTTTTGGCCTTCCCCGTAAAGCTGTTCCAATTTTTTTTCATATTCATCGACCCTTTCTTTGGATTCACCTGCGCTGGGCCTGTGCGCCTGCGCTTTCTTATCCTATATAAAATACCCATTCATTTTCCCACAAACCCACGGATTTTGCAATGGGGTTTGCCCCCCTTTCCCCGGGGATTTTCACATTTTTCACGAGGCTCCCAACCCAAAGGGAAGCATTCCCCACCATCCTATCCAAATCCTATTTTTTTGCCAGGAAAGTATCCCCCCTTCCTCGATTTTTTTCTTGACAGCCCCGCACGGAATACTATAATTTAGTCGAGCGGACGAGTGCTTCGGAATCCGAAGCTTACTGGTCCTTTTTTTCATTTCGAAAGGGGAGCCGACCATATGAGCAAGTACACCAAAGAAGATATCATCCGCATGGTGGAGGAAGAGGGCGTAGACTTCATCCGCATGCAGTTTACCGATATTTTTGGCCAGGCCAAAAACGTGGCCATCACCGCCTCCCAGATCCAAAAGGCCGTAAACAACCAGATCTCCATCGACGGCAGCTCCATCGAGGGGTTCACCCGCATCCATGAGTCTGACCAGTACCTCTACCCCGATCTGGATACCTTCACCATCCTGTCTTGGTACGAGCAGCAGGGCAAGGTGGCCCGTCTTCTGTGCGATGTGTGCAACCCCGACGGTGGCACCCCCTTCATCGGGGACCCCGGGGCGCCCTGAAGCGGGTGCTCAAGCGGGCCGCCGACATGGGATACACCTTTAACGTGGGCCCTGAGTGCGAATTCTTCCTCTTTGAAATCGACAAGGACGGCAAGCCCACCACCAAAACCGGGGACGAAGCCGGCTACTTCGACCTGGGCCCCATCGACCACGGGGACCACACCCGCCGGGAGATCTGCCTGGCCCTGGAGGCCTTGGGGTTTGAAATCGAAGCCTCCCACCACGAGTGCGCCGCCGGCCAGCATGAGATTGACTTCAAGTACGCCGAGGCCCTTACCGCCGCGGACAATATCATCACCTTCAAGCAGACGGTGAAGAAGATCGCCTATGCCAACGGCCTCCACGCCACCTTCATGCCCAAGCCCATCTATGGCACCGCAGGCTCCGGCATGCACACCAACATGTCCCTGTTCAAAAACGGGAAAACGTGTTCTATGACCCCAACGGCGACCGGGAGCTCTCCCAGGAGGCCTACCATTTCATCACCGGCCTGCTGGCCCATGTGAAGGGCTTCGCCGCCATCACCAACCGCTGGTCAACTCCTACAAACGTTTGGTGCCCGGCTATGAGGCTCCCTGCTATCTGGCCTGGTCCGCATCCAACCGCTCCGCGCTGATCCGGATCCCCGCCTCCCGGGGGGGAACAGCACCGGGTGGAGCCGCAACCCCGACCCCTCCTGCAGCCCCCCTACCTCACCCTGGCCGCCTGTCTGGCCGCCGGGCTGGACGGCATTGAGCGCAAGCTCCTGCCCCGGAGGAAATCACGGAAAACATCTTCGAGATGAACGCCGAGGAGCGGGCCGCCAACGGTATCGAGGACCTGCCGGATTCCCTGGAGCACGCCCTGGTGGCGTTAAAGGCGGACCCCTTATTGGCCGAGGTGCTGGGCCCCCCCATTCTCCCCCAATACATCGCCGGGAAGGAGAAGGAGTGGGAGGAGTACTGCACCCGCGTCTCCAGCTGGGAGATTGCCAAGTACATGGTCCTATACTAAGTCTTTCCCCAAGCCGGGAGAAATCCAATCGGATTTCCCCCGGCTTTGTGTTGCCAAAAGCCCCCCCACGCCTCCCTGGCAGGCGCAGACGGAAAAAGCAAAAACTTTTCCGGTTTTGGTTTAAACTGAAATTGAATGTTTATCCTCATATTCTTAATATTATTCATTTATGCCGTCATTTTTACCAAAACACACGGAAATTTACCCACGTTGTTTTTCCTGGCGCCCGCCAGTTCTTCATTGACGGCAACGGGGTTTTCCGGTATACTTAACTGTTAGAAATTGCGAGTTTCCCAGAGCGACTGTTTGATTCCTGATACATGGATGGAGGGACACGATGAAGAAAGCATATCTCTATTTAGAAAACGGTCAAGTCCTGGAGGGGCGGAGTTTCGGCGCCGTCGGCACCGCCATGGGCGAGCTGGTGTTCACCACTGGCATGACCGGTCGCGTGGAAAGCCTCACCGACCCCAGTTACTACGGGCGGCTGGTGGTCTACACCTTTCCCCAGTTTGGCAACTACGGCATCTGCCGGGCCGACCAGGAGAGCCCCCATTGCCAGATGGGCGGCGTGGTAGTCCGGGGGAGGCCTGTGAGAATCCCTCCAACTTCCGATGCGAGGAGACGGTGGACGCCTTCCTCAAGGAGGAGAACGTGGTAGGCATCGCCGGGGTGGACACTCGGATGCTCACCCAGATGATCCGGGACGGGGGCGTACTCAACGCCGTCATCACCACCGAGGAGGGGGAACCGGACTGGGATGCCCTCAAGGCCTACCGGGTGAAAGGAGTCGGTGGAAAACACCAGCCGGAAGGACATTCTGGTGCGCCACCCCGAAGGGGAAAAGAAGTTCTCCGTGGCTCTGCTGGACTACGGCGCCAAAGGGAGCATCTGCAACTCCCTGCTGGCCCGGGGGTGCGAAGTGACCATCTACCCCTACAACACCCCGGCTGAGGGATATCCTGGCCGCCGGCCATGACGGCGTGATGCTCTCCAACGGCCCCGGCGACCCGGCCGACAACCCCTTCTGCATCCAGCAGATCCAGAAACTCTTTGAAGCTGCCCATGTTCGGCATCTGCCTGGGCCACCAGATCATGGCCCCTGGCAGTAGCCAGGCGCTGGAGTGGTGCATGCAAAAGCCGATGCCCAAAGCTATGAAGGAATATGATTATCTAAGGATGCAACGGCAAGATATTGAAGCAAAAGGAGATTGACTTTGTTTCTGCGCAGTCGACATGAAAGAGATGAAATTGTGCTGGAAGAAAC